>Ga0310914_10000415_pt1 | contig 24548 bp, 25 predicted proteins | sample GREbulkMGAN108_FD_203450 | JGI IMG/M metagenome (GOLD analysis project Ga0310914, IMG submission 203450) | Lab enrichment of tropical soil microbial communities from Luquillo Experimental Forest, Puerto Rico - GRE.bulkMG.AN108 | ecosystem: Environmental > Terrestrial > Soil > Tropical forest >... | reverse complement strand
AGGGCATGTTCGCGGCCACCAGAACCAAGCAGGAGAATGTGCATGAGGTTTCGGTTGCACAAAATTCCCCGGCCCCGCAAGGGGCAAGGCGGTGGTCAAGATCGTTGTGCAAAGGTGTTTTCCGCCTACTGCTGGCGCCCGGAAGCCGCGATGATCTCCTGCAGGCTCGCAACATGGCGGGCAAACGCAGCCCGTCCGTTCACCGTTGCCGTCACCGTGGTCTGCGGCTTCTTGCCGACAAACGCCTTCTCAACCGCGACGTAGCCGGCTTTCGCCAGCGTTTCGATATGCGCGCCGAGATTGCCGTCGGTGGCGCCGGTCAGCTTTTTCAGCCGGGAGAATTCCAGCCCGGCCGAGCCGGGCAGCACGTTCAGCGCCGCCATGATTCGCAATCGCAGCGGCTGATGGATGATGTCGTCGAGCTCGGCCATCGATCAGATCCTGCGCATCCAGAGCCCACCCAGGATCAAACCACCGCCGTTGGCGGCGGCCATCCACAACAGAAACGCGCCGCCGGTGATGAAGAAATAGCCGATCAGCGTCAGGATGGTGATACCGAGCCCGATAGCGACAAAGGCGCGGCCGAACCACAGACCGGCCAGACAATAGAGCAGCATGAAATAGATCGGCCAGAAGGCGCCCATCTCGCGCGGCCCGAAATGACCGAACACTTTGCTGCAGAGCAGGCCGAAGGCGAAGAAGAGCAGGAATGCAACCGTCAATCGCGCATCGAAACCTTTGCCGGCCGCGCCGGGAAAGCGGAACATGCTGATGGCGATCGCTCCCAGTGCGCCCACTGTGTTGACGCCGATCCAGATGTAGCCGCCATAGCGCGGCGAGGCGAAGGTCGCGATGTTACCGAGAAAGACCAGCACGCCCCACAGGATCATGATCAGGCTTGCGATTTCATAGGTTCGCGACTGACGCACGCGCTGAACGATCAGCTCAATGTCGCTCAGCGCCTGCGCGGCTTCCTTGGCGTCGATATCGGTCACGATCCGGCCCCAGTGCTTGCGACGTCGTCGGCGACCACGGCGACCGCCTTCGGCGCGCTGACGATGCCCATGTGGTCGACGCCCTCGATCAGCTTCACGCCGACCTTTGGCGCGACCGCATGCACGGCGTCGGCATATTTGTCCGCCAGCATCAATTGATCGTCGGCGCCGGAGATCAGCGTCAGCGGTCCAGCCGCATCGGCAAGATCGGTCCTGTATCCGCGCGTGGCGAAATTGCGCATCAGGCGGTACGAATAGGTCGATGCGAGGAAATTTTCCATATGCGGCGGCACCGCGAAGGCAAGCGTCGGCAGCGCCTCGCAGCAATCGATGCCGAGGCGGCGCAGCGCCATGAGAGCGAAGATGCGGGGAACATCCGCGCGCGCCCAGCCGCCGGAATTCGGCCGGTTGGTCGGGGCGTCATAGCCGAGATAGGGCGCGAGCATTACGGTGCGCGCGAACAGGGTCTTGATCGGTGAACTGGCAACGCGAAGCACGAACCCACCGCCCGCGGAGTGGCCGAGCAGCGTGATCGGCTGCGTCGGCCAGGCCTTCCGCACCACGGCGACAAAATCCTCCATGTCGTTTTCGAGCTGGCCTACGTAGGCGACGTCGCCGCGCGTGCCAGAGCCGCCATGGCCGCGAATATCGGGCGCATAGGTTTCAACGCCCCTGGCTGCGAGTGCATCGGAAAGCGCGTGGACCGCGGGACTCGATCCCGACGAGCCATGCACGACAATGGCGATCTTGCCGGTTGCGGCGTCTCGCGCCGGATAGTGCCGGTAGGCCAGGTTGGTGCCGTCTCGGGCGGAGAAGTGTTCAATCGGCGGCATGGTGCTGCGATCGACCGCGCGCGCCGCCTCCGACACCGATCGCAGCTCGGGCGGGCGCGTTAGTGGCCAAGCGATCATCGCGGTCAGCACGAGCGCCGCTAGACCAACAATACACAGCGCCCATTGCACGAGCTTCAGCGGGAACCAGACCAGCCACTTGCGCATGATTCTCCTCCATTTTTTAGTAGTATAGAGTACTCTATATTACAGAGTGTATGGAAACGCAAGACCCAGGTTGGCGGTCGAGAGGGAAAATCCCTAACTTGCACGGGTATCCAGAGCCCGATTCGCGATGACTTCCACGGAAGGCCTTATCAACGCGCCCGAATTTACCGTTTCCGAACTGTCCGCCGCGCTGAAGCGGACGGTTGAGGACGCCTACGGCCATGTCCGGGTCCGGGGCGAGATCTCGGGCTTCCGCGGACCGCATTCCTCGGGCCATTGCTACTTCGCACTCAAGGACGAGAGCGCCCGAATCGAGGCGGTGATCTGGAAGAGCGCGCATTACCGGATGCACTTCAAGCCGCAGGAGGGGCTTGAGGTCATTGCGACCGGCAGGCTCACCACCTACCCCGGCTCTTCAAAGTACCAGATCGTGATCGAGGCGCTGGAGCCGGCCGGCATTGGCGCATTGATGGCGCTGATGGAGGAACGCAAGAAGAAACTCGCGGCCGAAGGCTTGTTCGACGCGGCGCGCAAGCGGCCTTTGCCGTGGCTGCCGCAGGTTATTGGCGTCGTCACCTCGCCGACCGGCGCCGTGATCCGCGACATTCTGCACCGGCTGGAGGACCGCTTTCCCCGCCGCGTGCTGGTGTGGCCGGTCAAGGTGCAGGGCGACGGCTCGGCCGAGCAGGTTGCATCCGCAATCCGTGGTTTCAACGCTCTGCCGGTGGGTGGAAAGATTCCCCGCCCCGACGTCCTGATCGTCGCGCGCGGCGGCGGCTCGCTGGAAGACCTCTGGTCGTTCAACGAGGAGATCGTGGTTCGCGCCGCCGCCGAGAGCACCATTCCGCTGATCTCGGCGGTCGGCCACGAGACCGACATCACGCTGATTGACTTTGCCGCGGACAAGCGCGCGCCGACGCCGACGGCCGCCGCCGAAATGGCGGTGCCGGTACGCAGCGAGCTCGTGGCCGAGGTCGAGAGCCTGGCGCGGCGCGTTTTCGTCTGCTGGCAACGCGGCCAGGAAAGCCGCCGCAACGAATTGCGCGCGGCCGCGCGGGCGTTGCCGGGGGCAAGCGAGGTCCTCGCTATTCCGCGACAGCGGCTGGATGCGGCGACAAGTGCCCTGCCCCGCGGGCTCAAGGCCAATACGCATGCCCATTTTCGCCGCTTCGCCGCGCTGAGCGCGCGGCTCACCTTGCCCGTGCTGCATGGACAGGTCGCGCAGGGGCGGCATCATCTGCTGGTCTCGGGCGAACGGTTGACGCATTCGGTGCGCTCGCTGCTTCGAAACCGCCGCGACCGCTACCTCGGACTTGAGGCGCGATTGAAGGCGTCGAAGCTGGCGAACGCGCAGGCGCAACGCCAGACCATCGCACGCGAGCGCGAACGCACGCTGCGCCTTTCCGAGCGCGCGCAGCGCGCGCTGCAAACCGCGTTCCGCCGGCTCGAGGCGCGCGTCGAGCACAACGGCCAGTTGCTGTCGGCGCTGTCCTATCGCAGCGTATTGGCGCGCGGATTTGCGCTGGTGCGCGATGAAGCCGATCGTGCCGTGCACACCGCTGCGAGCCTGACACCGGGGAGCCGCATGAGCATCGAGTTTTCCGACGGACGCGTGGCGGCGACCGCCGACGGCGAGCGGCCGGCGGCCGAGCCCGCTCAGCCCAAGCCCGGCAGGAGCGACACCAAGCCGGCGCCAAGGCGCCTGCCAAAGCCGGTCGACCAGGGAAGCTTGTTCTAGTGCAAGCTATTTTCTGCCCGTAGGTCGTTCCCAGGTCCCTTCCAGCTTCTGGTCGAGAATTTGAGCGGCAACGCCTTGATGGGCTTTTGCGAAGTTGTCGAGCGGCAACGAAGCAACGACCCTGACGACGTTGGAACTGACCACTTCAAGCGAGAGCATTCCGCCGGCTTCGAGTTCGTGCAGCAGTTTCGGTTTGGGAACGGCCGCCGCCACGCATCCGTTTGCCAGGCAGATCGTGTAAGGAACGATCAACGAGTGATTCTTGTCTACGCTGAGCCTGATACCCGGCTGCAGAAGGTTTCCTGGAGGAACAAAAATCCGCAATCGTGCAGCGGGGCCATCTTCGCGTTCAATGAGGTCAACCTTGAGGAATAATTCCCCTAAGTCGGACTTGCCTTCGATGGATGTGTAGCAGACCATTTTCTTGTCTGCTCCCTGCACGTCCCGGAAGCACAGCTTCCTCCAGGCCGAATAAATGAGGCTGGGAAGCTTCTGATGTCCGCGCGCTGCGATATCGGCCTCGGGAAAATCGGCTATTGCAGGTACGTCGCCGAACGGGATGATTTCCTGGCTACTGGCTACTGTCGCAGCCATTGAAATGCCCAGGGCGAGCAAGGTAGCCACGACCGATCGGCCCCCTGCCGGGCTGTTGATTGACCGGACCGTTTGAAGATTCATGGCACAACACCTTCGTCAAGGGGGCGAACGTTTCTCTCGATGGGCCCTCAGAAATTCGGATACAAGCGGGGCCCATATCTGTATGGCATCGGCGGAGTCGATCATGAAGTGACCGTCCGCCCCGAAATCCGGCAGGAGGTGATATTCGGTGTTGCCGCCGGCGGCCCGAAAAGCATCGGCCAATCGCTTCGAAAGTTCGGGCCCGAAGTAGCTGTCGTTACGCGTATAAATCCATAGCATCGGTATCCTGGCTGTTCGTCCGAACTGCGCCGCAGCATCGACCAGATTGTCCGGCGCGCAATTATTGTTGGGTTTGCCGTTGAAGTGGCCGCCGCGCCCGGCCGCAAAGCCGACAATAGCACGCACAGATGCCGGATTGAGGCTGGCAAGCGCGATCGCCCCCCAGCCACCACCCGATTGCCCGACGACAACGACCTCATCCGGCTTGATGAATGGCTTTACCGACATGTAGTCGATCACCCATTTGTCGATCGAGGCAACTGCCAGTCCAGCGTTTCGAAAGTTGGCGTCCGAACAATTGCCGACACCCGAGAAGTTGAGCCCAAACAGGCCTCGCTCGGGGACCTCGATGGCTGTGACGCCATATCCTGGACGCACAGGCGCGACGACGACGTAACCCTGCCTGGCAAACCAAAGCGCGGCGTCGCGAAACTCGATGACGGGAAAGTAACTTCGTTCCTTCGGATCAAGCGTAACCCCATGGTTCATGACCAAAAGCGGAAATGGTCCTTTCCCGAGGGGACGGACCGTGTAGGCCAGCATCGGGATGGCTGCGGGAATTGCCCACATCTCTTCACGCAGCTGGGGAGCATTTTGGGTGGTTTCGCCGGCTTCGGCGGCGGCATGGAATAGCAGCAGAACGAGGACGAAAAGTTGTATCAGGCGCATCATCGGCTGCCCCTCTGCCTCGTCCCCAGTCAGAGACGACAGCATAGCAAATTGTCGAATGAAGCGGGCCGCTTTTTGCAACATCTGAGGCGAGCTGTGAGCCATATCGCAGCTTGCCTGACCTCGCTCGCGACCGTAGGTTGCCCGGCCTTCAACGAGCTGGACGCTGCGGATGGCTGACAATTCTTTCGCCACACTATCCGCTGAGCAGCGGCATAGGGCGCACCAGGCGATCAACTCCGTATTGGGGGTCGCGACGGTTGCTACCGTCCGACCTATGACAGGTGGCGTCTCCGGAGCGTTCGTTTTTCTGGTCGAGGCCGGTGGTCGGCGCTTTGTGCTGCGAATAGAAGGGCCCGCGAGCCCCTTACGCAATCCTCACCAGTATCTCTCCATGCGCATCGCCGCGGAGGAAGGCATCGCACCCCGACTCCATTATCTCGACGTTGACGACCGGGTCGTGATGATGGATTTCATCGAGGATCGACCACTTGAGGCCTATCCGGGTGGCGATCCGGAGCTGGCCCGGGCGATCGGGGCGATGGTCAAGAAACTACAAACGGCGCCCCTGTTCCCGAGCTTCGTGCACTACCCCGATATCGTAAGCCGGCTGTGGACACATGTTTGCAAGACCGGCCTCTTTGTCGACGGCCTCCTGGACGCCGCTTCTCGACGGCTCGTCCAAATCCGCGAGACCTATGCACCGCAAGCAGAACAATATGTGTCCAGCCACAACGACGTTCTCCCCAGAAATGTTCTGTTCGACGGCAAGCGGCTATGGCTGATCGATTGGGAGAGTGCTTACCGCAATGATCCCCTCGTTGATCTCGCGACCGCGCTAGACAACTTTGCGCCATCACCGGACCTGGAAGAGGTGTTGCTGCTGGCTTGGCTTGGCCATGAGCCAGATGACCTTCTGCGCAGTCGGTTGGCGCTGGTGCGCGCTCTTACCCGACTCTACTATGCCGGCGTTCTGTTCAGCGCTTCGGCATTGGCGCCGCGGGCACGGCCGGATTCCAGCCTCTTGGCACCGACCTCTGCGGAATTTGAGCAAGCGATCCGCAACAGACGACTTCTGGCCGGGACGTCGGAAGCAGGCCACATCCTGGGCAAGATGTATCTTGCTTCATTCCTCTCCGGAGCGGCGCCGCCAGGATTGCCGCCAATGTACATGCGTTAGCAAAGCCTTGCCGTCCATGCCCCGAAAGAAGAATATTACGAAGGTCCGAATTGGGCATTCGGGGGGCCTGGTCGTCTGACCGGTTCATACCGGCGGGATAAACCGTCACCAAACGCGTTCCAGGCATTTTGCGATTCTGGCGGCTTCGCGTATTGTATCGACCATGGATGGAGACGGCCCGATGGCCACCGAGGTGGTAGCCGCACCGCGTCGGCGACTGACGGCCATAATGCTGGCTGATGTCGTCGACTACAGCCGCATGATGAGCCGCAGTGAGGACGAGACACATGCGCGCATCGCCAACCATGCACGCGAACTCATTGATCCGACGATTTGCAAATATGGCGGGCGTCTCGTGCGCAGCATGGGCGACGGCTTGCTGGTCGAGTTCGTGAGCGCGGTGGATGCGGTACGTTGCGCGTTGGATATTCAGCGCGGACTGGCCGCGCGTCAGGTAAATGAGAAAGACCGAATCCGGTTGCGGATCGGAATCAACACCGGAGACGTCCTCGTCGATCAACGAGACATCTACGGAAACAGCGTCAACATCGCGGCCCGGCTCGAGGCCCTGGCTTCTCCGGGGACAGTATGCGTCAGCCAGAGCATTTACGACCAGACGCGCTCGCACCCGGAATTTTTCTTTGCCAATCGCGGCGAGCACCGCGTCAAGAACATTCCCTACCCGATCCACGTGTACGAGGTCGCGAGCGAACGCATTTCGGTGACGCTCCGGACGTCGCTTTTGGCGCATTGGGGCAGGTTGGTAGCAGCAGGCGGCATTGCGGCGGTAGCAATCGCATCAATCGCCGTATTCCTGATATTTCTCCAGCCGCATGAGGTTGTGGCTCGGACGAATTCGATCGTCGTGTTGCCGTTCAAGAACGTCAATGGAAACACGGCTGACGACTATTTGGCCGACGCAATCACCGACGATCTGACGACCGAGCTATCGCGGCTGCGGCGAGCCTGGGTGATTGCCTCGGCAACTGCCTTCACCTACAAGGACAAGCCGAACGATCCTCGCCTGATCGGCCGCGAGCTGAACGTGCGCTACGCATTGGAAGGAAGTGTCAGACGCGCAGGACCGATCGTCCAGGTGAATGCGCAACTGATCGACACCGAAAGCGGTACCAACCTTTGGGCCAATTCCTTCGCCTACGAAACCAGCAGCCTGCTCGATCTTCAAGACAATCTGATGGGCCGGATAGCTACTTCGCTGAACGACGAGGTGATAAGAGCAGGCGCACGGCACGAAGTCGGTACATTGGCTGCCGATCACAATCCACTGGATGAAAGGATGAGGGCAATGGCTGCGAACATAGGATATCTCACGGCGGACAAGATTCTCGAAACGCGCACGCATGCGGAGGCAGGCCTCAAGGCCGATCCCGACAACGCGCGGCTTCTGGGCTTGCTGGCCAGCCATTTGACGGTGGACGTCATCAACGGCTGGAATGGCGCGGGTAAACCTGAGGTTGATCGGGCGGAGGTCGAAGCAAAAAAAGCGATCGCAATCGACCATAATACGCCGCTCGCGCATCACGCTCTCGGCTGGGTCAATCGGTTCCGCGGAAAACATCAGGAAGCTTTGGACGCCTTCAATACCGCGATAAAGATCGACCCGAACTTCGCAAGAGCCTATGCCCAGGCCGCAAACGAGAAGGTCTTTCTCGGCGACGCCAAGGGCGCGATTCCCCTGGTGGATACGGCGATTAAACTCAGCCCAAGCGATCCTTACCTGGGAGGGTTCTACTGGGTCAAAGGACGCGCTTACTTTACCCTGGGTGATTACCAGAATGCGATCAAGGCTCTCGAAGACTCGATCAATGCGCGGCCCAACCTTTGGTACGCGCAGGCGTGGTTGGTCTCCGCCTACAAGCTGACCAATCAGGATGCAAAGGCGCAGCAGGCACTCACGGCATATGAACAAAAGTTCGGTGCGCAATATGACCTGAATCGGGTCACCCGGTATTATCAAGAAGAGCAATTCAAGAATCCGACCATGCAAAAGGCTTCGGCCGAGATGCTGAAGGGGCTGCAGGCGGCGGGCTTGAAGTAGCAACAGCGGCAAAAGGAGGCGCGAACATCCCGCGCCTCAAAGCTTTGCTGGCGCAAAGTACAAGACGCCTGTCACCGCGCCAGCCACTCCGCCACGAGCTTCTCGGAATCGGCGCGCGCATCGGGATCGCTGCCGAGATGGCCGCGCTCGGGAGCAGCGGCGTCGGAACTGGTAGCCGCTGCTTGCAGCGGCAAATTCGCGCGATCGAAATCGTGGTAGGCGCCGGGGTAGACCACGATCCGCGTCAGCGCGCTGCGCCCACGCGCGCCGTCGATCATCTGGCGGCAGGCCGGAGGCGAAGAGACATCGTCCTTGGCCCCGATCAGAAGCAGGGTCGGAACACGCGCGCTCCAGCCCAGTCCGGCGGAAAGCTGGCAGTTGGGATAAAACGCGATCGCTGAACGGAAGTCGGGCTCCAAACCGCGCCGCGACAATTGCGGACGCACCGCCCACAACAGTGCGCTGGCGCCATTGGCCCATCCCATCAGGCTGATGCGGTCGTGCGCGACCCAAGGCTGCTGCATCAGCCACTGTCTTGCCGCCAGAATATCCGCGACGCGCTCGCGTCGCGCGGTCAAGCGGCGCTCCTTGACACGACACTGCGGACCGAGCCCGCGCGAACCGTAGCTGTCCGGCAACAGCACCGCCCTGCCGTTTTTCACGAGTTGCTCGGCCCAGTCGCGATAGCGCGGCAAGACCGGCTCCGAATGGCCGGCGAGCCCGCCGCAGCCATGCAGCGCGATCACAGTCGGAAACGGCCCGTCGCCCTCAGGCTTGTAAAGCTCGGCGCGCAAGGTTCCGCTCGAGGAGGCAATGTCGACCTGTTGCGGCGCAGGCGCCGCGCGCGTGAGCGGGCCCACGACGAGGAGCGTCAAACCTGCGATTGCTGCGAGGGCGCGCATCGAGCTCGGCATCGTTCAAGGTATCGGAAGAATGGCGATCCATTCATGCGTCAAGCTAACATGCGCAAGAATGCGCAAAACATCACAAATCGGTGGGTTTCGCGGGCGGACAGCACGACCTATCTGTGCTAAATCGAATCGAGTCCCAGGTCCGGATGACCGGGAGAACATCGGAGTCTCAACCTTGCTGAACAAGTTCGGCCCCTCGGGCCACGGCGAAGCACAAGTCCAGTATCTCGACGGCGATTTCCGCGTCATCTCGCCGGGAACCTATGTGCGCTGCGCGGTGACCGATGCGCGGATCCCACTCGATGAGCTGAAATATTGGAGCGTCGACCTGCAGGAGGCCTATGCGATACCGAGCGCCGTTCTGCAGCGACATTTTCCGGGCGCGCTGAAAAAGCAAGCTTAACCGCGCCCACCGAATTTTTTCTCGCGCGCGCGGAACAGCCGTTCCGCCAGGAACTTGCGCAACCTTCCATCATCGTCGATTTCAAGTGTAATCGCGAAGGCCACGACATCGCGCGTGAAGTCTTGGGCCTCAGCACCGCGGCGCAGCCGTGCGAGATCCTTTTCCGTAGTCACGAGCGAAAGTCCGTCGCGTCTCGCATCGGCAAGCAGCGTGTCGATTTCACGTTGCGAGAAGAGGTGGTGGTCGGCGAAGGTGCGCTCGCCCACCACATTCAGCCCGCTTGCGCGCAGAGTTCGGAAAAAACGCGCGGGATCGCCAATGCCGGCAAAGGCGAGAATGCGCTTCCCCTCAAGCTGCGCCAGTGATGCCGCGTCCGGCTTGAGCCACGCCGAAAACACCTGTCCCCCACCTGCCACGACCTTTTCCGCGATTGCCTTGCTTGCGATGCCGACACCCACAACGACAAGCGCATCGGTGCGCTCGAGCTGCGGCAAGAGTGGCGCCCGCAGTGGACCGGCCGGAAAAACCTCGCCATTGCCGAGCCCACGATCGCTGTCGATCACGACCAGCGAGGTATCCTTGGCAACCGTCGGATTTTGAAAACCGTCATCCATCAAGATGACGCTCGCGCGCTGCGAGCGTGCCAGCGCCACACCATCGACGCGGTCGCTTGCCACCACCACGCCAACATGCGCCGACATCATCAGCGGCTCGTCGCCGACGGCGCCGGCGTCGTGCCGCGTGGAATCGACCATCACCGGACCACGCAACTTCCCGCCATAGCCGCGGCTGAGCACGAAGGGCGTCTCGCCGAGTTCGCGCAGATGTCCGGCAAGCGCCAGCACAGCCGGCGTCTTGCCCGCGCCGCCGAGGGTGTAATTGCCGACGCAGAACACCGGAATGCCGGCATCGAAGCCGTTGCGCCGAAGGCGGCGTGCCGCGATCGCGCCGTAAAGCGCGGCGAGTGGTCGTAGTGAACGCGATTTCCAGGACGATGGCCGGTGCCAGAAGGCCGGCTCACGCATTGGCGGCTCCCATTTCGAGCCGCAGCTGCAGGAGATAGGGCTCAAGGGCTGCGAGCGTGCGTTCCAGCGCTCCGCCGAGCTCCTCGACCACACGCGCCGATGCCGCCACCATCGCCTCGCCGACCGTGGGGTCGGCCAGCAGCTGGCCGAGTTGCCTCACCAGCGCATCCTTGTTGTCGGCCTTGCGCGCGCCACCGGCGGCGTCGAGCGCATCATACACGTCGATGAAATTGAACACGTGCGGGCCGTGGACGATCGGTGCGCCCAACTTTGCGGCTTCGACCGGGTTTTGTCCGCCGTGTTCGACCAGCGATCCTCCCATGAACACGGCCCCCCCGAGACGGTAAAACAGTCCGAGCTCGCCCAGCGTATCGGCGACATAGATGTCGGTTGCGGCCGTCGGCAGATCCTCGCGGGAGCGCAAGGCTGCATTGATGCCCGCCTCAGCGACCATGCGCGCGATCGAAGCGCCCCGATCGGGATGCCGCGGTACGATGACGGTCAGCAGCCGTGGAAAGATTGCACCGAGCACGCGATGCGTCTCGATCAAGATCTCCTCCTCGCCGGGATGGGTCGAGGCCGCGACGATGATCGGCCGCCCGGCGGTCAACGACAACAGCCGCTCGAGCTTGGCAGGGTCGGCGGGCGGGGCGGGAACGTCGAGCTTGAGATTGCCTGTCGTAACGACATTGCGGCAGCCGAGCGCGGAGAAGCGCTCGGCATCGGCGCGCGATTGGGCGAGGCAAATATCGAATTTTGAAAGCAGCGCCGAGATCGTGCCGATGACCCGGCGCCAGCGCGGGAAGGAACGCTGCGACATCCGGCCGTTGATCAGCACCATCGGCAGACGCCGGGCCGCGCTCGACAGAATCAGGTTCGGCCACAGGTCGGATTCGATGAAGAGTGCAAGCGAAGGACGCCAGTGGTCGAGAAAACGCCCGACATAGCGCGGCGAATCGTAAGGCACGTATTGGTGGATGATGTCGGGCGGAAAGCGCCTCGCCACAATCGTCGCCGATGTCACCGTGCCCGAGGTCAGAAGGATGCGGATATTGAGCGCCCGCAGCCGTTCGATCAGGGCCGCGGCTGCCAGCACCTCGCCGACGCTTGCGCCATGGATCCAGACCAGGGGACCGCGAGGGCGCACGTCGCGGCTCAGGCCGCGCCGCTCGGCAATCCGGGCCGGGTCCTCCTTGCCAAGCTTCAACCGCCGCCTGATCAACGCCGGTGCAAGCGGAATCACGGCTGAGGACAACCTGCGGTAGAGACGCAGCGTCATCGGCAACGAATTAGCCATGATCAGCTCCCTCAGGCCGGCCGACCATCGCGTAGGCGCGCCGGGTCGCCTCGTTCAGGATCGCCTCCAGCTTCAGGCGGAGCTCCTCCATCTTCTCCGCATCGGCGTCGCTCGGCACGTAAACCTCCTCGACGCCGATCAGCGCACCGCGGCCGAACGGCAGGTTGATGGTGGTGCGGTCCCAGTTGTTGAGGCGGATGTAGCGGCTGGTGGCCATCGCAAAGGGCATGATCGGCCGTCCGGATTCTCGCGCCAGCATGATGATGCCAAGGCCCACGATGCGCGAACGCTTCGGCACGTCGGCGGTCATCGCGACATTATAGTTTTCCTCGAGCGCGCGCACCATCTCCCTGTAGGCACTGATCCCGCCCTTGCGATGAAATCCGGAGCCATGGTCGCCGGAGCCGCGGATGGTGCCGATCCCGAGTCGCTCGGCGGCGATCGCGTTGTATTCCCCGTCGGGGTGCAGCGAGACCAGCACCTTGGCAACATGGCTGTCCTTCGTCTTGATGAAGGGCGTCATGAAATGCTGGCCGTGCCAGAAGGCGAAGATCGCGGGCAACTGCCGCTCGACGCGTTCATAGAGGCCAGGCGGATCGAGGGTGAAGCGGTTGGTCCGCCAGACGAACTTCAGGTACTCGGCCGCGAGAAAGCCAATGCCGCGTTGAAACCAGCTGCCGCGCAGCGTATCGCGAAGCAGTCTTCTCAACGGGGCCGCATCGTGTCGTGTTTGGGATCGTGGCCGGGATCAAGCAGCCGGTGCAGGTGCACGATGAAATAGCGCATCTGCGCGTTGTCGACCGTAGCCTGCGCCTTTGCCTTCCATGCCGCGTAGGCGGTCGCATAGTTGGGGAATACGCCGACGATATCCACGCGGTCGAGGTCCTTGAAAATATTGTGCTCGAGATCGGTCAGCTCGCCGCCGATGACGAGGTGAAGCAACTGCTGCTGCGGGGCACTGTCTGGCATGCACGATCTTCCTGCGGAGATGCCCGGCAAGCACGTTTTGCGAAGCGCATCAAGGCTTTTTTCAAGACAGGGAGCGGTGTCGAAAGCGCGAGATAATGCTCGCATGACGATCGCGTCCTGCTGCCACGAGTAAGCCGTGCGCCACCTCGCGACGGTTGTACAGGATCGCGTCACCGGAGAGTGCGGTCATGATACCATTCGCTTCCTGCACGATCAAATCGGCCGCGGCAAGATCCCAGTCATGGCTCTGGCCGCCCGCGAACGCGGCATCGAGACTTCCCTGCGCGACACGACAGAGCCGCAGCGCCAGCGAGGCAATCCGCGGGTGCAACACGATATCGCCGGAGGTGAGGTTGAGGCGTTCGACCAGGGGTTTCGGGCCGGCTACGCGCGAAAAATCCATTTCGATGCCTGCGGTGGCCTGCAGTCGGACATCGTTGCGCGTCGCGCCCTGTCCGCACGCCGCGAAGAAAAATTCGTCGCTCGCCGGCGCAAACACCGCACCCAGAAGCGGCGCCGCATCCTCGACCAGCGCGACGCTGATGCACCAGTCTTCGCGACCGGCGAGATAGCCGCGCGTACCGTCGATCGGATCGACGATCCAGACCCGGCGCCTCTCAAGGCGCTGCTCGTCGTCGGCGCTCTCCTCCGACAGCCAGCCATATTCCGGCGCGGCCGAACGCAGGCGGTTCTCCAGCAGCCGGTTGACCGCGATATCGGCCTCCGATACCGGCGATGAAGCACCCTTGGTCCAGTTCTTCAGTTCGGTCCGAAACAGCGACAATGCGAGGCTTCCCGCCTCCCGCACCGTGTCTTTCAACAGCCTGGAATCGCGGACGAGGGTCTGACCGCGCGAGTGATCAGCGTCCGCCAAGCGTCAATCCTTCGATCCGCACCGTCGGCGCGTTCACGCCGTAACGGAACTTCAGATCGTTGGCGACCGCCATCGAGCTGAACATATCCAGCAGATGACCGGCGATCGTCACCTCGCTCACCGGATAGGTGATCCTGCCGTTCTCGATCCAGAAGCCTGAGGCGCCGCGGCTATAGTCGCCTGTGACGCCGTTGACGCCGGAGCCGATCAGGTCGGTGACATAGAAGCCCTGGGCGATGTCGGAGATCAATTCGTCCGGCGTCGCTTCGCCGGCTTCCAGATGCAGATTGTAGGGTCCCGGCGAGGGCGACGAAGAGACGCCGCGATGCGCGTGGCCCGTGGTCGAAAGCCCGAGTTCCCGCGCGGTTGCCGAATCCAACAGCCACGAAGTCAGGACGCCCGCCTCGACGATGGCAAGCCGCCTTACGGTGACGCCCTCGGCGTCGAACGACTGAGAGCGCAAGCCGCGCCTGCGTAAGGGATCGTCGATGATCTGGATGGTTTTTGCAAACAGCTGCTGTCCGAGACGATCCTTCAGAAAGCTCGTTTTGCGCGCGATCGATGCGCCATTGATCGCGCCGACGAGATGTCCCACGAGCGACCCCGACACACGGGGATCAAACACAACCGGCACCTTGCAGGTTTCGACCTTGCGCGGATTGGCGCGCGCCACCGCGCGCTCGCCCGCCGAGCGGCCGATGCCTTCCGCAGGTTCGAGATCGACCCCATGCAGCGCGGAGGTGTAGTCGTAGTCGCGCTCCATCGCGGTCCCCTCGCCCGAGATTGCCGTCATCGAGATGCCCTGGTTCGAGCGCAGGTAGGCGCCGTGGAAGCCGGCGCTGGTGACCAGCACCATGCCGCCGACGCCGGCGGAGGCCGACGCACCGCCGGACTTGGAGACACCCTTGACCGCGAGCGCCGCGGCTTCGGCTTCATGCGCGCGTCGCTCCAGTTCGCCAACCGAGGGAATGTTCGGATCGAGCAGGTCGAGGTCCGGAAAGTCGCGCGCTAGCAGCGAGGGATCGGCAAGCCCGACATACTGATCGTCGGGCGCGACACGTGCCATCGCCACGGCGCGCTCGGCCAGTTTCGCGATGCCCGCGCCGCTGACGTCATTGGTTGACACCACCGCCTGGCGCTTGCCGACCAGCACGCGCAGCCCGACATCGTCGCCCTCCGAGCGCTCGCTCTCCTCGACGCGCCCCTCGCGCACCTCGACGCCTTGCGACACGCCGCGCACCGCGACCGCATCGGCAGCGTCGGCGCCGGCGCGCCTTGCCGCCTCGACCAGACGCTCTGCCAGCGCTGAAAGCGTCGATAGATCGAGCAGGTCGGAGTTTGCAGCCTTCAGGGGAAGCGAAGCGGCGGATGGTGAAGAGATCACGAACAAAATCCCTGGCATTGAAGAGGATGGGCCACCAATCGGGGAACCCACCAGATGTGCCTGATCGGCGTGGATCGCAAGGCGAAAGCCCGACATTTGCGCCGTCTCCCGCAAGGTCTCGTCAATCATGCGGACCAAGGTCTTGTCAATCATGCGGCTAAAAGCTTCGCCGGTGAGATCGGATTAACCAGCATTTTTAAGCGGAAACGGACGCGCGCCGGCTAAGGTCGCGCCTATCGACCGGGAACATAATCCCGGCGGGAGACTGAAGCCGTGAGGCGTCAAGCAGCAACAAGCGGGATCAATCCCGCCGGGTCGGGCCGCGCATTGCGGCTCGACCCTTTTTCTCTGCCGGCGATCTTCAGCACGCACGACATCCGCGCGGACGGCGGCGTCCGGCTGGTCGAACTTCATCGCGAACGCGTCGTGCTGCGCCGTGCCGTTCACGGCATGCGGATGGCCATAAGCGTTCGTGTCAGCGACTTTGTCGGGGTCGCGCTCCACGACAGCAACGATGGCGAGATGCTTGTGCTCAAGCACCGCGACCCCTCGCTCACCATTCCCTTGTGCGTCGGCGCCAACTGCGACGAGATCGCGGCCGCATGGCAGACCTGGAGCGAAATTTTCGCACTTCCGCAACTGCACGACGAGGCGCGCTCGCCTGCGCCGCGACGCCGGCGACGCAATGCGATCCGCGCGCGGCGGCCGAAATTTTTGGTGCGACGGCGCACGGGCGGTCGACTTGATCGCGCCAATGTCCATCGCGGCGAGCGCGAGATCATTGCGCGCGACTAGTGTGACGGTTCAGAAGTCCGCATCATTCAGGCCCCGCATCGCCGCGTCGGCCAATAGCCCGGCAAACAGCAGCAGCCCCGCATCGCGATTGGATTTGAAGAGCCTCAGGCACAGAGCCGGGTCGCCGATCCGCAGGGACTTGACCTGCCAGACCAGATGCGCGGCAAAGGCGGAAAGCCCGATCCAGGCCGCGAAGCGGCATCCGGCAAGCACAAGCGCCACGCCGATCAGGACTACGGCAAGGCCGTAGAAAACCACGAGAGCCTGATGGGTGCGTTCGCCGAACAGGCGCGCGGTCGACTTGATGCCGATCAGCGCGTCGTCCTCGGCATCCTGGTGGGCATAGATGGTGTCGTAGGCAATCACCCACGCGATCGAACCCGCATAGAGGGCGAGCGCCGTGGCATCGATCCTGCCGAAGGTCACCGCAAACCCCATCAGCGCGCCCCAGGAAAAGGCCAGTCCGAGGACGATCTGCGGCCACCAGGTGATCCGCTTCATGAAGGGATAGATCGCCACCACCACCAGCGAGGCGAGGCCGGTTGCGATCGCAAAGCGGTTGAACTGCAGCAGCACGATAAGGCCGATCAAGGCCTGTGCGAGGAGGAAGGCGAATGCCCGCGGCACGCTCACCTGTCCTGCCGGGATCGGCCGGCTCCGCGTGCGCTCGACCCTGGCATCGAGATCGCGATCGGCAATGTCGTTCCAGGTGCAGCCCGCTCCCCGCATCGCGAAGGCGCCGACGAAGAACAGCGCAATATCGGGCGAAAGGTGGGAGAGGTCGCCCGCCATGCCGGCGGCCAGCGCCGCCGACCACCAGCACGGAATCAGAAGCAGCCAGGATCCGATCGGCCGGTCGAGGCGGGCGAGCCGCAAATAGGGCCGCAACCAGGGAGGCGCTGCGGTATCGACCCAGTTGCCGGTCGCATCAGCGACGCCTGCCGTGGCTCCGCTTGAGCGAAATGGGCGTTCGCTATCCTGTTGCGGCGATGGGTTCATGCGAACGGGTGCCTATCGATGACAGGTTCGCCCTGCGCGCTTGCGACCGGCGCGAGATCGTCTACGCGAGGCCACTAGTGTGGTGGATTTGACATTCGCTTCAGTATCGCTGCGAGTCCCCAAGGCGAATGTCAAATCCAAAACCACACTAGAATCCAAGGTTTGCTGGTGTCCCTCGGTTCTGACATTCGTAAACGAACCCGCCGCGACAGGATACGAATGTCAGGACCGGGACACCAGTCATCAGCGCGCGAGCACGTTGCCGTTCAGCGTGTCGAAGGTGCTGCCGCCCTTCTTTGCGGTGGTGACTTCGGGAACCGCTGTCGCCGAGCCGAGCACATCGCTCAGGGTCGGACCGCCGCTTCCCCGTGTTTTCACCTGCTCGGCCACGTTGCAAACCTTCTTGAGCATGGCCTCGGTGTTCTTGTGGCCTGCCTTCAATTGGTCCGGGATCTGCGGGGGGATTCCGCACTTGGTCGCGTTGGCTTCGACAAATTTCACCATCTTGAGTTCGGCCTGGCTGTAATTGGCGATCAGCTTGCAGGCCTCCTCCGGCGGCGCATGCCGATCGCTGGCGGCCTTGATGAGCTTGCCACGCTTCTCCGCCTCTTCGCGAAGGGGAACGAACGTACTCATGCACGCTTGCGAAGCACCGGCAGAGGGCCCCGCCGGTGCTCCACCAAACGGGGCGGCACCGGCACCGTCGAACGGGGAGGCGCCAGCGCCGCCAACAGGAGGCGCACCATTGGTCGGGAAGGAAGACGACGGGGGTCTGCCAATGGAAGCGGCGGGAGCCGCGCCATTGACCGGCGGAAAGGCTGGGTCGTTCGCCAGAGGCCGATTTTGTTGGCCAGGCAGCGGAGCGGGGAATGGACTTTGCGCGCGCAGGTGAGCGCCCTGTACGACGAGCATGGTCAGCGCCAGCGGCACAACCAGGTGATGGAATTTCAAACCAGTTTCTCCGGCAAGGTCCAACGGCCCATGGCTATTTCCAACCCCAACGTTCGGAAGCGATTATCCGGTCCAACTTCTTACGATTCCCGCCGGCCCTTAACAAGAACGCGGAATTTGGCAACAGCGCGGCACCGCGCCGCACCTTTTGGGTGGCTAATTGCTCCTGATTCCAGGCTTTTAGGTTAAAACGCGGCCCGGAGGGACTATCACATATGCCTGATTTCGATTTTCGCGCGCCCCGCTTGTTCGTCGACGTCCCTCTCGCCCCGGGCGGGGTGATCGAGCTGAACCGCGACCAATCGAACTATCTCGGCAACGTGCTGAGGCTTTCGGCTGGCGAAACTATTCTGGTTTTCAACGGGCGCGATGGCGAATGGCAAACATCCATCGCGGGCCGCAAACGGCCTGACAGCCTCACGGTCCTGCGTCAGATGAGGCCGCAGGACCGCCAGGGCGATCTTTGCTATGTGTTCGCGCCACTTAAGCACGCGCGTCTCGACTACATGGTGCAAAAGGCCGTCGAAATGGGCTCCTCACGCCTGCAACCGGTCCTGACGCGCTTCACCCAAGTTGCGCGCGTCAATGTGGAGCGGATGCGCGCCAATGTGATCGAGGCGGCCGAGCAATGCGGCATCCTGAGCCTTGCCGAGGTGGCCGAACCAATGCCGCTGCAACGCTTTCTGGGAGAGCGCGATCCGCAGCGACTACTGGTGTTCTGCGATGAGACGGCCGCTGTCGCCGACCCCCTGCAGGCCCTGCGGAAGGCTCCGCCGGGGTCCCAAGGCGTGGACCTGCTGATCGGCCCCGAGGGTGGATTTGCGGGCGAGGAGCGGGCCATCCTGATGCGCCAGCCTCAAATCTTAACACTTTCCTTAGGCCCAAGAATCCTCCGGGCCGATACCGCAGGGGTGGCGGCGCTGGCGCTGGTCCAGGCCGCGCTTGGGGACTGGAGCCGCAGCCAGAGGGCCTGACAGGGGCCTAAAGGGGAGCGTTAAGTGACTTGCCCAATCCCTGTCGAATCCGCTCGCGTGCCATGCTAAGGGGCTGCGCCAACAAAGGCTTTTGGAACCCGCTTTGGGCGGGATGATTGGACTAAAGAGGATGCCCGCAGCCGTCGCCCCGATCGAAGGCGCCCGATCCGCCAACTGGGCGGACGCGCTGCTGCTGTCGTTCGCCCAGGCCGGCTATATCAGGGCCGAGCCTTCGATTCTGCAGCCGGCGGAACCCTTCCTCGACCTGTCCGGCGAGGATATCCGCAAGAGCCTTTACCTGACGACCGACACGAGCGGCGAAGAACTCTGCCTGCGTCCCGACCTCACCATCCCGGTGGCGCGGGACTATCTGGCCTCCGGACAGGCGGGCCGGCCCGCCGGCTTCAGCTATCTCGGTCCGGTATTCCGCTATCGCTCCGGCCGGCCGAGCGAATTTTTGCAAGCCGGCATCGAATCCTTTGGCCGCCAGGACCGCGCCGCGGCCGACGCCGAAATGCTGGCGCTTGCGCTCGAAGCCGCATCCGCCTGCGGCGTGAGCCAGGTAGAGATCCGAACCGGCGACGTGGCGCTGTTCAACGCGCTGATCGATGCACTTCAGCTTTATCCGGTCTGGCGCCGCCGGCTGATCAAGGACTTCAACCGCAAGATCAGCCTGACGCAGGATATCGAGCAACTTACGCTGCGCACCGCGCCCGGCCGCAACGAATATGAAGGCGTGCTTGCGGCCCTTGCGGGCTCGGACCGCAAGGCGGCGCTTGCGCTGGTTACCGACCTGATGTCGATTGCCGGCACCACCAATGTCGGCGGGCGCACGGTCGCCGAAATCGCCGACCGCTTCCTTGAGCAGGCAACGCTCAAGGCAGGCGCCCTGCCGCGCGACGCGCTCAACGTCATCAAGCGTTTCCTTGCGATCTCCGGCGACCCCGACCATGCGGTTGCGCAACTGCGGCTTCTCGCCTCCGAGGCCGGGCTCGACCTTGCGGCTGCGATCGATGAGTTCGAGGGCAGGACGGGTTTCATGGCGGCGCGCGGCATCGATATCGCCGTCACGCGCTTTTCCACGTCGTTCGGGCGTGGCCTCGACTACTATACCGGCTTTGAATTTGAGCTGCATGCCAAAGGCGATGGCGCCGAGCCGCTGGTCGCGGGCGGACGCTACGACGGCCTGATGACCCAGCTCGGCGCCGCCACGCCGATCCCCGCGGTCGGATTCTCGATCTGGGTGGAAGCGCTGACGCAAATCGGCCGCGCCAGTTCCGTCCCGGGTGGGAGCAAACCATGAGCACGCCCTTCGTTCTCGCGGTCCCCTCGAAGGGGCGGTTGCAGGAACACGCTGAGGCGTTCTTCACGCACGCGGGTCTGACGCTGGCAAAGCCGCGCGGCGCCCGCGACTATCGTGGAACGATGACGGGTTATGACAACGTCGAGATCGCCTACCTTTCGGCAAGCGAGATTGCTTCCCAGCTGGCAATCGGCGCGGTGCACCTGGGCGTCACCGGCGAGGACCTGGTGCGCGAGACCATCGCCAACGCCGAGCGCCGCGTGCTGCTGATCGACCAGCTCGGCTTCGGCCACGCCAATGTCGTGGTCGCCGTGCCGCAGGCCTGGATCGACGTCCGCACCATGGCCGATCTCGACGACGTCACCACCGGATTCCGCGAGCAGCATAACCGACGGATGCGGGTCGCCACCAAGTACATCAATCTCACCCGAAGCTTTTTTGCTTCGCATGGCGTGGTCGACTACCGCATCGTCGAGAGCGCCGGCGCAACCGAAGGCGCGCCCGCGGTCGGCACCGCGGAGATGATCGTCGACATCACGACGACAGGCGCGACCCTTGCCGCCAACGGTCTGAAGGTGCTCGACGACGGCGTGATTCTGCGCAGCCAGGCGAACCTGGTGGCCTCGCGTGAGGCCGCCTGGTCGGTCGAGGCGCGCGAGACCGCGCGGGTGATCCTGGATCACATCACCGCCCGCGCGCGCGCCAACAAGTACCGCGAGGTGCGCACCCGCTTCGCCGGATGCAACGCACAACTGCTCACCGAGGCGCATAACCGGTTTGGCGTGGTGTCCCCATTCGGCGGGCCTACCTCGTCCGGCATGGTGACGCTGCATTGTCCGCCGTCACAACTTTACGCGCTGGGCAGTTTCCTTCGCGCCCACGGCGCCGACACGGTTTCGGTGGCATCTCTCGATTATGTGCTCGATCGGGACAACCCGCTATTTGCCAGGCTCGAGGCTTTCCTGCGAGACTGAGACGAAGCGCCGCTGTCGCGGGGATGGCGACAAGCCGGCGGATTGCCATATGTTGGGGCAAGCGAGCCGGAAAACTGATCCGATGACACTGGGTAGCGATGTCTCAAACCTGACCACCAACGCGGCTTCCGCCGCGCTGCAAGGCTTGTCGATCGTCATCCCGCTCTACAACGAGGCGGCCGGGCTTGAGCTATTGCACCAGCGGCTCAGCGCGCTCGGCACGCGGCTGAGGCAACGCTTTCGGCTGCCGGCCGAGGTCGTCTATGTCGACGACGGCTCGACCGATGCGACGCTTGCGATCGCGCGCGGACTGAAAGCCGACACGCTCGACGTCCAGGTGGTGTCGCTGTCGCGCAATTTCGGCAAGGAGGCCGCCCTGATGGCGGGACTGGATCATGCCCGGCGCGGTGCGGTCCTGTTCATGGACGGCGACGGCCAGCACCCGCCCGACCTTATCGAGCAACTCGTCGGCCACTGGATCGACGGCGGCTACGATGTCGTCTACACCGCAAAGGCGCATCGCGACAATGAATCGGCGCTACGGCGCCTGTCCGTGCACGGTTTCTACGCGCTGATCAACTGGGGCGCGCGGCAGAAAATTCCCGAGGATGCCGGCGATTTTCGCCTGCTGTCGCCGCGCGCGGTCGCAGCGTTGCGCCAACTGCCCGAGCGCAACCGCTTCTTCAAGGGGCTTGCGAGCTGGATCGGATTCCGTCAGATCCGCGTCGATTACGAGCCGGCGCCTCGCGCACACGGCGCGACCACGTTCAACTTCATGCGGCTGCTCGGTCTCTCGATCGAGGGACTGACCTCGTTTTCGGTCGCACCGTTGCGCTTTGCCAGCCTGCTCGGCGTGCTGCTGGCTTCCGCTGCGTTCCTGTTCGGTCTCTCCATCCTGTGGGAAGTCTTCACCACCGGCAAGCAGGTTCCGGGCTATCCCTCGCTCATGGTGGGCCTGATGACGATCGGCGGGGTGCAGCTGATCATGATCGGGATCGTCGGCGAATATATCGGCAAGATTCTCTCCGAGTTGAAGGCACGACCGATCTACTTCGTCGCCGAGCATAACGAAAAGCATGCCGAGGCCGACAGCGCCGCCAGTGCGAGCGAAAGGACCGCCGCGGAATGAACGGCGCACGGCGCATCTGGCTGTGCGCCGACGATTACGGCATCAGTCCTGGCGTCAACCGGGCGATTTGCGATCTGATCGGGCGCGGCCGTCTCAACGCGACATCCGTGATGGTGGTTGGTCCGGCGATCGGGCGTGCCGAGGTCGAAAGTCTCAAGCTCGCCGTCAAAGGCTGCCCGCGCTGTGCCATCGGCTTGCACGTCACGCTCACGGCCCCCTTTCGCCCCCTCACCATGCATTTCCGTCCGCTCGACGGGGGCGTATTCCTGCCGTTTCGCAAGCTGCTGCGCGCGGGCCTCATGCGACAACTCGATCCCGAGATCGTGCAGGCGGAAGTGAGCATACAGTTGAGCACCTTCCAGGACCTGTTTGGCCGCAACCCCGATTTCGTGGATGGTCATCAGCATGCCCAGCTCTATCCGGTGGTCTGCGACGGATTCCTCGCTGCGGTGGGAGAGAAGGCACCCAATGCCTGGGTTCGCCAGGCCGGGCGCAATCGGCCGCCGCTCCGACGGCTTGCTTCGCCAAAGGCCCTGTTCCTGGATTTTCTGAGCAGGAAATTCAAACGCCGCGCGGAGCGTGCGCGCATCGCCACCAATCCTGCCTTCGCGGGCGCCTATGATTATTCCCGCAAAGCCGACTATGGGGCGCTGATGCGCGAGTTCCTCGATGGATTACCGGAATACGGTGTCGTCATGTGCCATCCGGGCTTTGTCGATGAGACCCTTGTCAGCCTCGACCCGCTGACTGCGGCGCGCGAGGTCGAGCATGCGTATCTCTCCAGCGATGCCTTTCCGATTCTGCTGGCCGCAAGCAATGTCACGCTGAGCTGAGGTTCCTTTTTGCGGCAGCAGTGACGTTGTGTCACATGCCAAAAATTTAATTCGCCGGCCTGCTAATGCCCCCACTAGGCGCGACACAAACCTCCCCTACATTTTGCCTGCGATTCCTTAAGCACGACACCGAGGAGGACGCCAAGGAGGACGCCATGACACCGCAAGAACGCCAATTGATCGACGATCTGTTCGACCGGCTTTCCAGATTGGAGAACACGCCGCGCGATGCGGAGGCGGTTGCCGCCATCGCGCAGGGCCTGCGTATCGCGCCGAATGCCGTTTATGCCCTTGTGCAGACGGTGCTGGTCCAGGACGAGGCGCTCAAGCGGGCGAACAGCCGTATTCTTGAACTGGAACAGGCCAGTGCCTCGGGTCAGGGTTCGGGTCAAGGCTCCGGCGGATTCCTCGATTCCATGCGTGAGAAGGTGTTCGGACCCACCGGCCAGTCCCGCGGCTCGGTGCCGAATGTTCCGCCGCGAGCCCAGGAAAGCCGTCCGGTCTGGAACAGCGGCCAGGTGATGCAACAGGCCTCGCCTCCGCCCCTGCCCCCGTCCTATGGTCAGCCTTACGGTGGCCAGCCCTATGGGGCGCCGCCCTCCGGAGGCGGCGGCTCCTTCCTCGGTACGGCTGCGGCGGCAGCCGCCGGCATGGTCGGCGGATCGTTGCTGCTCAACGGCATCCGTTCGATGATGGGCGGCCAGCGACAGGGGTTCGGCGACACTACGACCGCCAAGGAAGGCACTGCGACCCAGGCGGCGACGTCATCCACGAATCCATGGAGCGATCAGTCCGACAGTCCAATGGCGCACGATCTCGGCGTTAACGACGTCGGCAGTGCCGCCGATCACGCCGACGACAGTTCGCACGCCGGACTCTACGACGAGGACATGAACGATCAGGCCATGAACGACGACAACCACGACGACATGGGTCTGGATTCCGACGACTTCGGCTACGACGACGGCGGCGACGACGGCACCAGCTACGCCTGAGCTTTTTCGCGCTCCGCCGCCATGCCCGGCTTGTCGGCGAAGCAGGCGGCGCCAGCTCACCGCGCCGCGAACAGCCGCATGGTCACTCCGGAAGCCCTGCTTTACGGAGCCCCTCGACGAAGGCGGCCAGGTCCTCGGTTCGGCGAAATGGTGCTAGATCTCCCAGAGTGGAGGT
>Ga0310914_10000414_pt1 | contig 24549 bp, 15 predicted proteins | sample GREbulkMGAN108_FD_203450 | JGI IMG/M metagenome (GOLD analysis project Ga0310914, IMG submission 203450) | Lab enrichment of tropical soil microbial communities from Luquillo Experimental Forest, Puerto Rico - GRE.bulkMG.AN108 | ecosystem: Environmental > Terrestrial > Soil > Tropical forest >... | reverse complement strand
CGAACGGATAGAACGGACAGCGCTCACTTCCCCGACGGGACCTTGCCCTCGACGCCCTTCACGTAGAAGGCCACCTCGCCCTTCCACTTGTCGTCGGCCACGACATCCTTCGCGAGCTGCTCCTTCCCCGTGTTGTCGACGATGGGGCCCGTGAACACGGCGATCTTTCCGGTGCGGAGACCCTCGCGCGCCTCGTCGACCCGCTTCTTCACGTCGGCGGGAACGAAGTCGGCGACCTTGACGAACTGGGTCATGTCCTCCTTCACGCCCCACTTCGTCTCGCCGGTCTTCCAGGTCTTCCCGAGCACGTCGCTGAGCGCCTTCTCGTAGTAGACGCCCCAGTTCAGCGCGCAGGAGCCGAGGTGCGCCTTGGGGGCGAACGCGCTCATGTCGCTGTCCCAGCCGAAAGCGTACTTGCCGGCCTTCTCCGCGGCCTGCAGCACCGCGGTCGAGTCGGTATTCTGCAGCAGCACGTCGGCGCCGCCGTTCATGAGCGACTGCGCCGCCTCGGTCTCCTTCGGCGGATCGAACCAGGCGCCGACCCACACCACCTTGGTCTTCACCTTCGGATTCACGCTCTGCGCACCCAGGGTGTACGCGTTGATGTTCCGGAGCACCTCCGGGATCGGGAAGGACGCCACGAACCCGAGCGTGTTGGTCTTGGTCATCTTCCCGGCGACGACGCCGGCGAGGTACGCGCCCTCGTAGAACTTGGCCTCGTAGACCCGGAGGTTCTCGGCGGTCTTGTAGCCGGTCGCGTGCTCGAAGTAGACGTCCGGGTGGTCCTTCGCCACCTTCACCATGGCGTCCATGAAGCCGAACGAGGTGGCGAAGATCACCTTGTTACCCTGCGCGACGAGGTCGCGGATCACGCGCTCGGCGTCGGGGCCTTCGGCGACCTTCTCGACGAACGAGGTCTGAACTTTGTCTCCGAGCTTCTCGACCGCGAACTTGCGCCCGAGGTCGTGCGCGTACGAGTAGCCGGCGTCGCCGACCGGGCCGACGTAGACGAAGGCGGCCTTGAGCGGCTCGGGCTTGGCGGGCGCGGCGGCGACGGGCGCCGGGGCCGGCTCTTCCTTCTTGCTGCAGGCGACGAGGGTCGTGGCGGCGAGCATCGCCGCCCATGTGAACCGCTTCAGGTTCTGCATCTCCATGTCGGAACTTCTCCTTGGTACGTTCGGACGTTGTGGGGTCACAGATTGCCCGGGACGAACGGCTTCCCGAGCGACGCGGGCATGTTCACTCTAATCCACTGCGCGTTACGTGAGATGAGCACCAGCACCACGATCGTGGCGAGGTACGGCAGCATCGACATGAACTGGCTCGGGACGTGGACGCCGCGCGCCTGCAGGTGCAGCTGCAGCATGGTCACGCCGCCGAACAGGTACGCGCCGAAGAGGACCCGCGCCGGGCGCCAGGTCGCGAAGACCGTGAGCGCGAGCGCGATCCAGCCGCGGCCGGCGACCATCCCCTCCACCCAGAGCGGCGTGTAGACGACTGAGAGGTAGGCGCCCGACGCGCCGCAGAGCGCGCCGCCGACGACCACCGCCAGGAGCCGGATGCCGCGGACGTCATGGCCGAGCGCGTGGGCGGCGTCGGGCGCCTCGCCGATGGAGCGCAACACGAGCCCGGAGTGGGTCCGGTACAGGAACCAGGCCGTCGCCGCCGTGAGCGCCATCGTGAGGTAGACGACCGGGTGCTGCCGGAAGAGCGCTGGTCCGACGAACGGCAGATCGCTCAGGAACGGGATGGGGTGGGCGATCTGCTCGGGCAGCTTGCGACCCACGTACCCGGTGCCCACGAAGGCGGAGAACCCGCCGCCGAAGAGGCTGAGGGCGAGACCGGTCGCGTACTGGTTCGTGTTGAGCCAGATGACGAGCCAGCCGAAGCCCGCGGAGACGACGGCGGCCGCCAGCGCGCCCGCGCCGAGCGCCAGCCACTCGTTCCCGGTGTGGAACGCGACCGCGAAGCCGGCCACCGCCGAGATGAGCATCAGGCCCTCGGCGCCAAGGTTGAGGACGCCGGCACGCTCGTTGACGAGCAGGCCCGTCCCCGCGATGGCGAGTGGAGTGCCCGCGCTGAGCGTGGCGCCGATGAGCAGGGCGAGCTCGTTCATCGCCAGGTGCTCCAGCGCAGGCGGTGGTGGACGAGGGTGTCGCAGGCGAGGAGCGAGAGCAGCAGGACGCCCTGGAACACACCGGAAACCGCGGCGGGCAATCCCACCCGCGACTGCGCCAGCTCTCCCCCGATGAGGAACGTCGAGAGGACGCCGCTCGCGAGAACGCAGCCGATGGGGTGCAGCCGGCCCACGAAGGCGACGATGATGGCGGTGAACCCGTAACCGTTCGAGACGTACGGGGTGAGCTGGCCCATGGGACCTGCGACCTCGAAGGCGCCCGCCACGCCGGAGAGTCCGCCGGAGACGAGGAGCGCGGTCCAGGCGGCGTACCGCGCCGAGAACCCCGCGTAGCGGGCGGCCGCGGGTGCCGGCCCGCCGATCTGGAGCTGAAGACCGTGCTGGGTCCGGAACATGAACAGCCACATCAGCACCGCGGCCGCGATCGCCGCCAGGAAACCCCAGTGCAGGCGCAGCCCTGGGATGAGGCGCGGCAGCGCCGTGGCGTCGGCGAAGCTCATGGTCTGCGGGAAGTTGAACCCCTTCGGATCCTTCCAGGGCCCGAACACGAGCCAGCGCATCAGGCTGACGAGGATCTCGTTCGCGTTGAAGCGGTCCCGGAGGAAGGCGACGATGGACGCCCAGGCCGCGCCGCCCAGCGCGCCGGCGAGCGTAACCAGCGGGAAGAACTCCCAGCGGTTCATGCCCACGCCGGCGGCGGTGACCCACAGCGCGACCCCGCCCCCCGTGATCGCGCCCACCAGGAACTGCCCCTCCGCGCCGATGTTCCAGATGTTCGAGCGGTAGCAGAGCGACAGGCCGAGCGCGCACAGGATGAGGGGCGTGGACTTGAGCCCGAGCTCGGTGAGCGCGCGCGCGCCGTGGAACGGCTCGAACAGGAACATCGACAGGGCGTGCGCCGGATCCTTCCCGAGGGCGAGGAAGAGCAGCGCGCCCACGGCGACGGTGATGGCGAAGGCGATGAGTGGCGAGAGCACGCTCAAGAGCAGCGACGGCGTGGGCCGCACGTCGAGCGTGATCATGGCGAGTCTCCCGCTCCCGCCAGCGCCGCGTCCGGCGACGCCTCGTCCCACAGTCCGCTCATCCACGTTCCGATCTGCTCGACGGTGGCCCGCGCGATCGGTACGGACGGTGACAGGCGCCCCTGGGCCATCACGTAGAGTCGGTCGCTGATCGAGAAGAGCTCGTCGAGGTCCTCCGAGATCACCAGCACCGCGCACCCCGCGTCGCGCAGGGCGAGCAGCTCATTCCGGATCTGCGCGGCTGCCCCGACGTCGACGCCCCAGGTCGGCTGCGACACGATGAGGACCTTCGGGAGCGCGTCGATCTCGCGGCCGACGATGTACTTCTGCAGGTTGCCTCCGGACAGGCTCTTCGCGATGGCGGCGGGTCCGGCGGCCTTCACCCGGAACCGGTCGATGATGCCGCTCGTCTGCCGGCGCAGCGCGCGCCGATCGATCCAGCCCAGCGCGCGCACCGCCTCGCGCCGCGTGAGGAGCAGGTTCACGGCCAGCGTGAGGCCGGGCACCGCGCCGCGGCCGAGGCGCTCCTCGGGGACGAAGTGCAGGCCGAGGCGGCGCCGCTTCCCGGGGCTCGCGCCGCCGACGCCGCGCCCGGCGAGCTGCACCGACTCGGGCGCCGCCCGCGGGTCCTCTCCCGACAGCGCTGCGAGCAGCTCCTGCTGGCCGTTCCCGGAGACGCCCGCGATGCCGACCACCTCGCCGGCGCGGACGTCGAGCGAGATCCCGTTCAGATCCACGCCGAAGCGATCGTGCCGCGGCAGGCTCAGGCCGCGCACGTTCAGCGCGACCGGTCCGAGCTGGGGCTCGCGGTGGAGGATCTTGGGAGGGTCGCTCCCGATCATGAGCCGCGAGAGGCTCGCCGTCGTCTCGCCGGTGGGGTCGCAGCACCCGGCCACCTTCCCGTTCCGCAGCACGGTGCAGCGGTGGCAGAGCGTCCGGATCTCGTCCAGCTTGTGACTGATGTAGAGGATGGAGCAGCCCGTCGAGGCGAGCTGCCGCAGCGTCGCGAAGAGCTTCTCGATCGCCTGCGGCGTGAGCACGGACGTCGGCTCGTCGAGGATCATGAGCTGCGGGGACGCCAGGAGCGCCCGCACGATCTCGACGCGCTGCCGCTCCCCGACCGAGAGCGTGTGGACCGGCCGCTCGGGGTCGATGTCGAGTCCGTACTCGGCCGCCTTGGACCGGATCGCCTCCACCACCCAGCGCAGCTTCGTCTTCCGCCCGAGGCCGAGGAGGACGTTCTCGGCCACCGTGAGCGTGTCGAACAGCGCGAAGTGCTGGAAGACCATCGCGATGCCGAGGTCCTTCGCGTCCTGCGGCGAGCGGATGTGGACGGTCCGACCGTTCCAGCGGATCTCGCCCGCGTCCGGCCGGACGGCGCCGTAGACGATCTTCATCAGCGTCGACTTGCCGGCCCCGTTCTCGCCCAGGACGGAGTGGATCTCCCCGGGCATGACGGTGAGCGCGACATCGTCGTTTGCGGCCAGATCCCCGTACCGCTTCGTGACGTGCTTGAGCTCGAGCCTGGGCGTGGTGGTCACGGTGTCACGGTGTCGTCGCAGGGCGGCGTTCGGCTCCTGGTTCTCGTCCAGTCCCTCGGCCGCCGCCCCTGGCTACTCAATCGGGGGAGCTTTCGCAATGCCCATGCCATGGAAAGCGCCCTGGGCGGCCTGGCCGCGCTCCCCCACTTGATCCCCGGCGGCAGAGGTGGTCCAAGAACGTGCGTGGTTTGACCCACCCCCGCCACCCACGAGGCTCTCATGGCGTCCGACGACAAGCGCACCGAAGCGCACCCTTACAAGGACCAGATCGTCATCTCGTGGCCCGAGCTGCACCGGGACGCCCGCTACCTGTCGCACGTACTTCATCAGATCGGAGACTGGGCGGGGATCATCGCGGTGACGCGCGGCGGGCTCGTGCCGGCCGCGCTGGTCGCGCGCGAGCTCGACATCCGCCTCATCGACACGGTCTGCGTCGTGAGCTACGGCTCGTCCGAAGAAGGGGGCGCCGAGCAGCGTCAGGGCGAGCTCAGGTGGCTGAAGAAGGTCCAGGGCGACGGGGCTGGCTGGCTCCTCCTCGACGACCTCGTCGACACCGGCCGGACGGCCCGCGCCGTCCGCGAGATGCTGCCGAAGGCGCACTTCGCGACGCTGTACGCCAAGCCTCTCGGGCGTCCCATCGTCGATACGTACGTGAAGGAGTTCAAGCAGGAGAAGTGGATCTACTTCCCGTGGGACATCGACTACCAGTTCGTCACCCCCATCAAGAACCGCGCTCGCTGACGGGCACCGCCCGCTCCGCCGAGCGGCGTCGTCGCATGAACCATCTCGCGGGCGCGGGCATTCTCCTCGCGTCGGCAGGCACCACGATTGGCAGGCAGCCAGGCGTCAGGGCGGTCGCTGCCATGATATCCGGGCAGCGCAGCGATCAGGCGGTGGGCGGCAGCGAAGAGGTCCCAGCGGCTTCCAGCGCCGCCCCGACCCAGGTCGTGGGACCCTCGGCGCGCACGGCCTCGAGGACGCGCAAAACGATGCGCAGCGGCGTGAGATCGACCGGCTGGTCAGCGTAACCTTCCGCGGTTCCGGCCGGATCGGCGGGAACGAGCCGGAGGTCGAAGCTCTCCCCGCGATAGCGGACCTTCCCCGCACCCGTCTCGACCACCACGGGCCGCCCCTCGAAGCGAGCGTGGATGCGCACGCCCGCCGCGGCCGGCTCCAGGGCAAACCCGTCCAGCGCCGAAGCCTCCGCCCACGCGGCCACGCTGCCGAAGAAGCGCGGCTTCACCACGTACGGTCCCCCGTCCTCGGGACACATCACGTCACAGTGACCGCACGCGTTGCAGGCGTCGGCGAAGTTCGCGATCTGCCGCGGCTTCGCGATCGCGAGGGCGCCGCGCGCCTCGACGGAGAAGCCCCACGGCGTGGGGACGAGCCGCTCGACCGCGATGTCGCCGATCGCGAGCGGCAGGGAGAAGTTCGCGTCGTTCGGACAGACCGGGATGCACTTGTCGCAGGTGAGGCAGTCGAACAGGCGCAGCGCGCTCCCGACCTTCTTCGGCGGGATCGCGTTGCGGCTCGCGGCGTAGCGCGGGTCGGAGAGCACTCGTTCGACGTACGCCTCGGTGCCGCGCAGCCGCGCCGCCGAGACCCAGCGGGAGAACGCGTCGCCGGCCGCTGCGCGGAGATCTCCGCCGTCGGCCAGCGCCGCGCGGCAGCGCGCGGCCACCGCCTCGGGGAGGCCGAGCCCGTCCAGCACCTCCCCGTGGCCGAACGCCCGCACCGTGAACGTCTCGACGTCGGAGGCGCCGACCGCGCTCATCCGCGTCGAGAGCTCCCCGAAGTAGCGGGCGGCGCGCCCGTAGCCGCCCGGGCCGAGCAGGTCGGAGCAGACGCTGACCGGCTTCAGGCCGAGGGCGACCGCGTCGGCGAAGTTGAGCGCGTCGATGCCGGCCGAGAACGAGACCGGGTGCGCGTCGCCGAAGGTCCGGCGCAGGCGGCGCACGAGCGCCATCGCGAGCACGTGGAGAGGCGCGCCGGAGAGGTACATCTCCTTCTCGGTCGCGGGGAAGAAGCGCTTGTGATTCCGGACGATGAGCGCGTTCGTGCACTTCACCCCGAAGCCGCGGCCGGCGCGCCGCGCCCGCTCGGAGAGGCGCCCCACGAACCCGACGACCTCGTCCCACTTCGCGTCCTTCGCGAAGGCCGAGGGCGGCACGACGAGCTCGTGATAACCCAGCCGCGCGTGGAGGATCTCCTCCACCTCCTCCGCCCCGAGCAGCGTCGGGTTGAGCTTCACCACGACGTGCAGGCCCATCTCCTCGAGGAGGAACGCGGAGATGTGCTCGATCTCCTCCGGCGGGCAGCCGTGGAAGGTCGAGAGTGTGAGCGTGTCCGAGACGCGGGCCGGGAACGGGAGGTCGCGGAAGCGCGCGAAGCGCGCCGGGATGCGGGCCCGCAGCCGCTCGACGAGGGCGCGGGCGTCCAGCATCCCGGCCATGAAGGCGCGCACGCGCTCGGAGCGGATGCCGGCGAGGTCGTAGCCGACGCTCATGTCGAAGACGGTGTCGCCGGCGGCGGGGGCGACGCCCGAGGCCTTGAGCATCTCGATGAGCATCGCGGCCTTGACGTACTCCTCGAGCGACTCCACGAGCGAAAGCTCCTGCGACCACTCCACGTTGAAGCCGACCGTCTGCATGTCGATGCAGGGCCGCGGGATGACGAGGTCGTCCTTGACCTGGACAGTCTTCAGCTCGATGACGCGTCCGCCCGCGAGCCAGGCGAGGACGATGTTCTGCGCGAGCTGGCTGTGCGGCCCGGCGGCGGGCCCGAACGGCGTCGAGGCGCGGTGCCCGTGGATGTCGATCGAGACGTCGCGGGCGGGATCGCCCGAGAAGAACCGGCGACGCGGCAGGTCGAAGACCGGCCCTCCCCGCTCGAGCTCGCCGAGCATGCGCGCGACGAGGACGTCGAAGGGGATGGGGATGAGCTTCGCCACGTGCGGAGGAAGACGATGCCACGAGGGCGGCCCGAGGGTCCATGGCGCCCCCTCCGTCGTGGTGCGCTGCGGCAGCCCGAGCTCCTGAGCCCGAGTTCCGGGCGGAGCGCCGCACGGAAACCGGGCGCGCCTACATCATCCGGCCGCGGGGCGAGTTGCCGTCATCGCCGGAAGGGCGATAGATCGACACGTCATGTCCGAGACGAAGACGGTCACGTTCGAGTTCAACGGCTCACCGCGGACCGTCGAGGCTTCGCCGGGCCAGTCCCTGCTCGAGGTCCTCCGGGGGCCGCTCGCCTGCAAGTCGGTGAAGGACGGCTGCGCGCCACAGGGTCAGTGCGGCTGCTGCCTCGCGCTCGTGGACGGGAAGCCGAAGAACTCGTGCGCCGTCCCGGCCGAGAAGGTCGACGGGAAGTCGGTGCTCACGCTCGAGGGCGTCCCCGATCACGAGCGCAAGCTCTACGCCGACGCCTTCGTGGCCGCGGCCGGGCTGCAGTGCGGGTTCTGCATCCCCGGGCTCGTGCTCCGCACGAAGTGGCTCACCGACCAGGACCGCCCGCTCTCCCGCGCCGACATCGCGAAGGCGCTCGACGGGCACCTCTGCCGCTGCACCGGGTACGTGAAGATCATCGACGCCATCGAGCTCATCCACGCCGCGAAGCACGGCGGGCCGCGCCCGGCGCCGGTGCAGGAGGGCGCGGTCGGACGTCGGCTGCAGCGGTACGAGGGCGCCGAGCTCGCCCTGGGGACGCGGCCGTTCGTGGCCGACCTCGACGCGCCGGGCCTGCTGCACGGGGTGGTGGTGCTGTCGCGGCACGCGCGCGCGAGGGTGGTGCGCATCGACGCCAGGAAGGCGCGCGCCCTCCCGGGCGTGCACGCCGTGGCGACCGCGGCCGACGTGCCCGGGAACCGCTGGGTGGGCCTCATCTACCCGGACTGGCCCTGCTTCGTCGCCGAAGGCGAGGAGGTGCGCGCGGTCGGCGACGTTCTCGCCGCGGTCGCGGCCGAGAGCCCCCGCGTCGCGCGCGAGGCGGCGGCGCTGGTCGAGGTCGAGTACGAGCCGCTCCCGCCCGTGCTCGATCCCGCCGAGTCGATCCGGCCGGGCGCGCCGCGCGTCAACCCCGTCCACGAGAACGCGCTCTCCGTCACGCGCATCCAGCGCGGCGAGGTGGACGGGGCCCTCGCCGCTTCGGCGCACGTCGTGACCGGGGCGTGGACGACGCAGCGCATCGAGCACCTCTTCCTCGAGCCGGAGGCGGCGCTGGCCGTCCCCCTCCCCGACGGGCGGCTCCACCTCTACAGCCAGGGCCAGGGCATCTTCGACGACCGCCGCCAGGTCGCGTCGGTGCTGGGCGAGCCGGAGGAGCGGATCCACGTCGAGCTCGTCCCCAACGGCGGCGCGTTCGGCGGCAAGGAGGACATGAGCGTCCAGGCGCAGACCGCGCTCCTGGCGCGGCTCACCGGCCGGCCGGTGCGCGTCACGCTCGATCGCGAGCAGTCGATCCGGATGCACCCGAAGCGCCACCCGCTGCAGATGACCTACACCGTCGGCTGCGACGCGGAGGGCCGGCTCACCGCGGCGCGGGTGCGGCTGCTCGGTGACTCGGGCGCCTACGCGTCGGTGGGCGGCAAGGTGCTGGAGCGCGCCGCCGGCCACGCCTGCGGCCCGTACCGCGTACCGGCAGTCGACATCGAGGCGATTGCCGCCTACACGAACAACCCGCCCTGCGGTGCGATGCGTGGCTTCGGGGTGAACCAGACGAGCTTCGCCATCGAGGGCTGCCTCGATCTCCTGGCGAGGAAGGTCGGCCTCGACGGGTGGGAGATGCGCTGGCGCAACGGCCTCCGCGTCGGCGACACCTTCACGAGCGGACAGGTGCTGGAGAAGTCGGTCGGGCTGGAGCGGACGCTGCTCGCGGTGAAGGACGCCTACTACGGCGCGCGGGCCGAGGGCCGCGCGGTCGGGATCGCCTGCGGCGTGAAGAACTCGGGCATCGGCAACGGCGCCCGCGAGCTGGGAAAGTGCCGCCTCGTGGTCGAGGCGCCGGACCGGATCGCGCTCTACGCCGGCTTCACCGAGATGGGCCAGGGCCTTCTCACGATCCTCATGCAGTGCGCGGCCGAGGTGACCGGCCTCCCCGCCCGGACCTTCCGGCCGCGCGTCGACACGCGCTTCGAGCTCGGCGCCGGGCAGACCACCGGCTCGCGCGCCACGCTCCTCGCCGGGCGCGCCGCGGCGGACGCGGCGGCGAAGCTGCGCGCCGACCTCGACCGCGGGCTCACGCTCCCCGATCTCGTCGGCCGCCACTACGAGGGCACGGTCGTGATCGACGACACCACCGCGCCGGGGCAGCTCAAGAACGGGAAGGTCAAGACGCACACCACCTTCGGGTGGGCCACGCAGGTGGTGATGCTCGACGCGAAGGGCGCGCTGAAGCGGGTGGTGGCGGCGCATGACGTCGGCCGCGCCATCAACCCGAGCCTGTGCGAGGCGCAGATCGAGGGCTCGGTGCACATGGGGCTCGGCTACGCGCTCACCGAGGAGCTGCCCTGCAAGGACGGCATGCCGGTGACGTTCCGGCTGCGCGACATCGGGGTGCTGCGCGCCCAGCACATGCCCGCGGTGGACGTGATCCTGGTCGAGGAGCCCGAGCCGGAGGGACCGTTTGGCGCCAAGGGCGTGGGCGAGATCGGGCTCGTCCCCACCGCCGGCGCCGTGGCCGCCGCGCTGGAGGCCTTCGACGGCAAGCGGCGGTACAGGCTGCCCATGAAGGACTCGCCCGCGGCGCGCGCCATCAACGTGGGGCGCATCCCGGACGCGGACCGGGGGGAGTGGCACTAGAGGGCTGTCTGTCGGTTCAGGGAACGATCCAGGTCCCGGTGCGCCCCTCCAGCGCGGCCGGCAGGTTGGCCGGGTCGGTGATGAGCCCCTGCTTCCCGCCGCGCTCCAGGAACTCCACGACCGCCTGGACCTTGGGGAGCATGCTGCCCCGCTTGAAGTGGCCCTCGGCCATGTAGCGCCGGGCCTCGGCCACCGTCACCCGCGCCACGGGGCGTTGGGTGGGCTTGCCGAAGTCCAGGCAGACCTGCGGCACCGCGGTCGAGATGACCAGCACCTCGGCGCCGAGCTGGCTCGCCAGCAGGCCGGAGGCGAGGTCCTTGTCGATGACCGCCGAGGCTCCGGAGAGCGCCCCCTGGGCGTCCTCCACCACGGCGATGCCCCCGCCGCCGGCCGCGACCACCACGAAGCCGCCGTCGAGCAGGCAGCGCACGGCGTCGATCTCCAGGATGGCCCGGGGGGCGGGCGAGCTCACCACCCGTCGCCAGCCGCGCCCGGCGTCCTCCGCCACCTGCCAGCCGTCCCGGAGGCGGTGCTCCTCGGCCCGCTCCCGGGACAGGAAGGGGCCGATGGGCTTGCTCGGCTCGCGGAAGGCCGGATCGTCGGCGTCGACCAGCACCTGGGTAACCACCGCGACCGCCCGCCGGCGCAGCGCCCGCCGCCTGAACTCGTTGCCCAGGGCCCGCTGCAGCTGGTAGCCCAGCGCCCCCTGCGTGTCGGCCACGCAGGAGTCGAGCGGCACCTGGTGCAGGTGCAGGGCGCTGAAGGCGAGCTCGGAGCGGCGCAGGATGAAGCCCACCTGCGGACCGTTTCCGTGGGTGACCACCATCCGCAGGCTCTCGTCCTGCAGCACCGCCGCCAGGTGCTGGCAGGTCAGCTCCACCGCCCGGTACTGGTCGTCGACCGTCTGGTGCGCCTCGTCGGTGATGAGCGAGTTGCCACCGATGGCGACGACCATCGTCTTGCCCATGGGCTCTCCCTTCGAGGTGGGGCGCGAGTCCGCGCGGCCTCGCGCCCCCGGGGACTCCGGCTACAGGCTGAGGCGGCGCGCCCGCTCCACGATGGCCGCCAGCTTGGCGCCCGGGTCGCGGAGGCGCGTGAGGAACATGAGCGCGCTGATGACGAAGGGCTTGTAGCTGGCCTCGTGGTAGGTGGGGATGCGGTACTGCTCGAACACCTCGGCGCTCACCTCGCCCTGTTGGCAGCTCACCCCACTGATGTCGGCCGGCAGGCAGTGCATGTACAGCGCCTTCCCGCCCCGGGTGAGGTTCATCTTGGCGCGGTCGCACTCCCAGCCGGTGAAGCGGGCGTTGTTGGCCAGGCACTCCTTCTCCAGCGCCTTGAGCGCCGCCGTGTCCGACGTCTTGAGGATCTCGGTGCGGCGCTGCATCACGTGGTACGGCGCCCAGGACTTGGGATAGACGACGTCCGCGCCGCGGAAGGCCTCCTCCATCGAGGTCGCCACCTGGAACTTGCCGCCGCTCTCGGCCGCGTTCCTCCGGGCCACCTCGAGCACCTCGGGGATGAGGCCGTAGCCCTCGGGGTGGGCCAGGGTCACCTCCATGCCGAAGCGGGTCATGAGCCCGATGACGCCCTGGGGCACGGAGAGCGGCTTGCCGTAGCTGGGGCTGTAGGCCCAGGACATGGCGAGCTTCTTCCCCTTGAGCTGGTCCAGGCCGCCGAAGTGCTTCTTCAGCCAGGCCAGATCGGCCAGCGCCTGGGTGGGGTGGTCCACGTCGCACTGCAGGTTGACGATGCTGGGGCGCCGGTGGAGCACGCCGCGCTCGGCCCCGTCGGTGAGCGCGTCGCCCACCTCCTTCATGTACCGGTGGCCCTCGCCCAGGAACATGTCGTCCCGGATGCCGATCACCTCGGCCATGAAGCTGATCATGTTGGCGGTCTCGCGGACCGTCTCGCCGTGGGCGATCTGGCTCTTCTGCTCGTCCAGCTCGGAGAGGGTGAAGCCGAGGGCGCTCGCCGCCGCGGCGAAGGAGAAGCGCGTGCGGGTGGAGTTGTCGCGGAAGATGGAGATGGCGAGGCCGGAGTCGAAGGCGCGGTAGGAGGTGCCCTGCTGATGGAGGAGCTTCAGCGCCTCGGCCAGCGCCAGGATGGCCTCGATCTCCTGGCGGGGGTGCTCCCAGGTGATGAGGAAGTCTTTGTAGTGCAGGTCGGTCTTGAGGGCCCGGAAGGCCTCGAGTTGCTGCCGGATCGCGTCGTTCGCCATGGCTTCGTTCCTCGGGTTGGGGCGGGGCCGCGGCTCCGCCGGTCAGTCTGCCTCCCCGGCCGCTGCCGGGGCGAAGCTCCTCATGCCTTCGCGCCGGCCGGCGCCGGCTCGGCGCGGACCGGGGAGGAGGCTCCTCCGCCGACCCCCGGCAGCACCGCCTCGGCCTGCAGCAGGGCCAGCAGGGTGGCGAAACTCGAGAGGTCGACCACCTCGCCCTCGCCGAGCCCGGCCGAGCCCTCGCAGTCGAGGAGCCGGAGGCCGTCGAGGGCGAAGAGGGCCTTCACCTGGTCGGACTCGTACTCGGCCACCCCGCCGCGCCGCGTGAGCCGGTGGGCCCGCCCGCCCAGCCTCGCCGAGAGCACCAGCACCTCGTCACTGCGCTGGAGGCGGAAGGCGTCGCCCTCGGCCTCGCGGAAGCCGGCCTCGTCGATCCAGAAGCGGGGCTTCTGGCGGTAGGGCGCGCCGGCGGTGGGGCAGAAGGTGGCGCAGTTGCCGCAGGCGTTGCAGAGGTCGCCGATGTTGGCGATCTGCACCCGCTGGCTGACAGCGAAGGTGCGCGGCGCCCCGGCCTGGAGCGCCCCGCCGCGGACCACCAGCGAGGGGAGCGACACGCTGAAGGGCTCGACCGCGTAGGCCTGGTTAGCCCGGTTCGGGCACACCGTGACGCACAGGCTGCACAGGTCGTCGCAGTCGAGGCAGCGACCGGCCTCGGCAGCCGCGGCCTCGGGGCTGAAGGACTGGATCACCTCGGCGAAGCCGCCGCGCTGGGCGAGCGGCAGCACCGGCACGGTCTGCGGCTGCACCCGCCTGCCCTTGCGGGCCAGCAGCTCCGCAGGGGCGGCCTGCTTGTCGAGCGCGGGCTCGGGCTCGGGCTGGACCCCGTGGCGCCGGCCGATCTCGTCGGCCACCGCCTTCCCGTCGGCGACCGCCTTGATGATCGAGGCGGCCCCGCGCACCACGTCGCCGCCCGCGAAGAGCCAGGGCAGGCTGGTCTGTCCGGTGCGGGGGTCGACCACCGGCGTGCCGTCGCGGCGGCGCTCGACCTCGACGCCGGCCAGGAAGTCGAGCTCGGCCTCCTGCCCGATGGCCGGGATGATGGTGTCGGCGGGCAGGATCACCTCGGCATCGCCGGCCGGCACGGGCCGCGGCCGGCCGGAGGCGTCGCGCTCGCCCAGCTTCATGGGGGTGCAGGCGAGCCCCACCACCTTGCCGTCCTCCACCACCACGCGGGCCGGAGCCAGCAGGTCGCGCAGGCCGATGCCCTCCTCGATGCAGTCGCGCACCTCGGCGGGGTCGGCCGGCATCTCGGCGCGGGTGCGCCGGTAGACGAGGGTCACCTCCCCCTCCACCAGGCGGCGCGCCGCCCGGGCCGCGTCCATGGCGGAGTTGCCGCCGCCCACCACCAGCACGCGGCGGCCCAGGCCGGCCGCGGCCCTCGCCTGGACCCGGTCGAGGAAGGTGAGGGCGTCGAGGACGCCGGCCGCCGCCTCGCCGGGGATGCCCAGCCGCTTGCCCTTCTGGGCGCCGACGGCCAGGAACACGTAGGCGTGGCTGCGGCGCAGCTCGTCGAGGGTGAAGTCGCGCCCCAGGGCCTGCCCCAGCTCCACCTTCACGCCCAGCTGGCGCAGCCGGTCGAGGTCGTTGCCGATGGCCTTGCCCGAGAGCCGGTAGCCGGGGATGACTCCGCTCACCATCCCACCCACCTGCTGCCTGGCCTCGAGGAGGACGGGCTCGAAGCCCATGCGCGCCAGGAAGTAGGCGGCCGAGAGCCCCGCCGGGCCGGCGCCGACGATGGCCACCTTCACGCCCCGCGGGGCCCTGGCCCGGAGTGGCGGAGGCTGCCCCTGCTCGAAGGCGAAGCGCTTCACCTCGCGGATGGCGAGCGGCGCGTCGTAGAGGTTGCGGACGCACTTCTCCGTGCACGGGTGGTCGCAGACGCTGCCCGTCACGCCGGGCTGCGGGTTCGTCCGCAGGATGACCTCCAGCGCCCGGGACGGCTGGCCTCGGGCCACCAGCCACAGGTAGTCGGGGATGTTCTGGTGGGCCGGGCAGGCCTCCTGACAGGGCGCCGCGATGCAGTCGAAGTGGCCCAGCGGTCGCTGGCCCTTGAACTCGAGCGGCCGCTCGCGGCGGGCGTAGCGCGCGTCGCGGACCGCGGCCTCGAAGTGTCGCGCCAGGGCGTCGCGGCCGCCAGGGCCACCCGAGGCGGCCGCGGCGAAGGAGGGCAGGTCGGAGGCGCCGGCCCGGTCCATGGACTCCTCCAGGTTGGCGAGGTACTGCTGGAGCCGCGCGTAGCCGCCGGGCTTGAGCAGGTCGGTGCACACTGTCACCGGGCCGAGCCCGTCGGCCACCAGGTCGGGGAAGTTCTGCGCGTCGGCGCCGCCGCAGAAGCTGATGGGGACCCGGCCGTCGAGGCGCTCGGTGACGAGCTGGGCCAGGGTCAGCGTCAGCGGGTGCAGCGCGCGGCCCGAGAGGTACATCATCTTCTCGGCCGCGGGGAACACCGGCCGCCGGTTCACCACCTCCAGCGTGTTGGAGAGCTTGAGGCCGAACCGCTGGGGCCGGCCCTCCGCGGCGCGGGCCAGGTTCTCCACCATGGCCATGGCGTCGTCGAAGCGCGGGTCGTGGGCGAAGGCCGAGTCGGGCACCTCGACGTCGAAGCCGAGCGTGCCGTTGAGCAGGCCGCGCAGCCGCTCCGGGCCGAGCAGCGTGGGGTTGAGCTTCACCCAGGTGTGCACGCCCAGCTCGGTGAGCAGGTAGCGGGCGATCTTCTCGATCTCGGCCGGCGGGCAGCCGTGCATCGTGGAGAGGGTGACGTGGTCGGAGAGCTGGTGGGGGATCGCGAGGTCGCGGACCGCCGGATACACCTGCGCCACCGCCTCCACCGCCGCCGGGAGGGCGTGGCGGGCGTCGCGCATCGAGGCGATGAAGCGCTGCACGCCCGGGCTCCGGATGCCGGCCAGGTCGTAGCCCACGCTCATGTTGAAGAGCACCTCGGGCCCGGGCTGGCCCAGGGCGTGGGCCAGGGCGTGCACCAGCACCCAGGCGTGGAGGTACTCGTCGAAGGACTGCGCGAGCTTCAGCTCCTGCGACCACTCGCAGTTGTACGTCTCGTCGGCCGAGTCGATGCAGGGGCGGCTGACGGTGAGCTCGTCGAGCACCTGCACCGTCTTGAGCTCGATGAAGCGGGCCCCGCACAGCCAGCTCGCCACGATGTTCGGGGCGAGCTGGCTGTGGGGCCCGGCGGCCACGCCCAGGGGCGCGCCCAGCGTCCGGCCCAGGAGCTGCGAGCGCAGCCGCGGCGAGGGCGCGGCGAAGTTCTTCTTGGGGATGCCGAGGACGGTGTCCGAGCCCGCCAGGTCGCCGAAGATCCAGCGCGCCAGCTGCGCGAGCGGGATGGGGCGGAAAGGCTTCTCCATGCGTGGTCCTCGCCGGGCGCGTCCCGTTGCCGCGTCGGTCAGCGCTCCCCGGCGTAGACGCTGGGGAAGCGGGCCAGGAAGGCGGCGCAGTGCTGCAGCTCGCGCGCGTCGAGGCACTCGCCGACCTTGTGGGTATTCTGCTCGATGCCGGCCCCGAAGCCGAACATGGCCGGGTGCTTGTAGGCGCCGGCCTGCACCCAGCCCTTGTTGGCCGCGCCGGGGATGCTCGCCTCCCGGGGCACCGGGAAGCCGACGCCGTCGGTGGAGAAGACCCAGCGGGCCACGCGCGGCTCCTTGGGGATGGAGCCACCGGTGCCGCTCTTGCCGTCCACGTGCGGGCTGATCACCCCGCGGTAGGCCATCACCGCCGCCTTGATGGCCGGGTGGTTCTCCGGCGTGACCCAGCCCAGGTACACCTGCGGGTTGTCGAGGACGTACCCCTTCCAGCTCGGGTCGGTGTAGGTCGGGATGCTCACCTCCACCCGGAGGCCGGCCTTGCGCGCCGCGGCCACCCCGTCGAGCCGCTCGACGTCGGCCACCGCCTGCTCGGGGGTCTCGCCGATGGTGAGGCGGCGGTCGAAGCGGAAGGTGAAGCGCTCCGGGACGGCGCAGTCGCTGGGGGTGTCGAGCTTGGCCCAGGAGGCGGTCCGGGTGCCGTGGCCCAGGAACGGGTCGTCGAGGAAGCCGTCGCGCTGCTCGTAGCGCCGCGCCGCCTCCTGGACGATGGCGCCGCCGTACTCGAGCGGGTTCAGCCCCTCCCACGGCATCGAGCCGTGGCAGGACTTCCCGGTCACCGTCACCTCGATCTGCATGCGGCCGCGCTGCCCGCGGTAGATGCCGAGGGCGCCGTTCTTCGAGCAGCCGGTGCCGTCGGTGAGGATCACCACGTCGGGGACGATCTCGGGCCGGGCGGTGGGGAAGACCTTGCGCACCAGGTACATGGGCCCGGCGCCGTCGTTGTCCTCCTCGCAGACGGTGCCGTACGAGCGCACGATGGCGCCGCGCAGCGCGCCCTCCGGCGCCAGCTCCAGCAGGATCTTGGTGGCGATGGCGGCGGCGACGACGCCGCCGAGCTGGTCGGCCGAGCCGCGCCCGAAGACGAGATGCTTCCACTCGGACTCGGGCGGCACGTAGCCCAGCTCCTTCCGGAGGAACTCCTTGTTCACCCGGGCCGGGTCGAAGACGCCGTCGAACGGATCGAGGCCCGCCTTCTCGCGCCACTGCTCGCGCAGCGGGCGCACCGTGTCGGTGTGGCCGTCGATGTAGATGACCTTCTTGCGCTCCGGGGCCACCCCGTCGCCCGGGTCCTCGACCGACCACACCAGGTTCCCGAACTCGTCGAAGAAGACGTCCTCGGGCCGGCGCACCGCCCCGATCTCGACGATCTTGCGGCGCAGGTACTCGATGCGCGGCTGCTCGTGGTTGGAGGTACCGCACTTCGGATCCCCGCCCTGCTCGACCGGGCGCTCCACGTGGTCGGCCGGGATGCGGATGGCCTCCTTGAGCAGCTCCACGGCCAGGGGCAGGTACTTGGCGGCCAGCTCCGCCACGCGCGCGTCGAGTTGCGACATGTTCCGGCTCTCCTCGGCTTCGGGCGTGGGAGGTCGAGGCGCGGCCATCGCGCCAGCTCGGCTTCACCCACGTTCGGAGGTCGGCACGCTAACAAGGACAAAAAAATTGCACAAGGGACCGGAGACGGCGCGGGGGCATCGCCACCTGACTTCACAATATGCTGAGTCTACATATGAAATGTCCGATCAGGTCACGGACAAGGCATGGTCAAAATTTTTCATGCTATGGTAGTATCGATTTTGGCCGTCATGACCAAGGCCCCTGTCCCGAATGTCCAGGCGCGCCTCGCCAGCACCTACGGCGAGCTGCCCCCAGCCCAGCGCACCATCGCCGACGCGATCATGGGCGACCCGCTCCTGGGGGCGCTGTGGGGCATCGAGGTGATGGCCGAGCGCGCCGGGGTGAGCGTGGGCTCGGTGATGCGCTTCGCGAAGCGGCTCGGCTACCGGGGCTTCAGTGATCTTCGCGACGCCCTGCGCGAGGCCTGCGTGGCCCGCTCTGGCGAGCCCGCGCTGCAGCGACTCGAGTCGCCGACCGACGTGCTCGGCGCCCTCGGCGAGGTGCTGCGCCGCGATCGCGAGGGGCTCGACCGGCTGCTCCAGGCGGTCGACCACGCCGCGCTGGAAGCGGCCTCGCAGCTCCTGTTGGGCGCCGAGCACCGGCTGATCCTGGGGCGCGGCGTGGGCCACGTCATGGGCCTGGTCTTCGCCTTTCACCTCACGCAGGCCGGCATCCCGTGCATCGCCGCGCTCCCCTCCGACTTCTCCAACCAGGTGGCCAACCTGGGCCCCCGGGATCTGCTGGTGGCGGTGAGCTTCGCCCCCTTCAGCCGCGAGACCGTCGACGCCGCTGCCTTCGCCAAGCAGAACGGGATCAGGGTGCTCGCCTTCTCGGACCGCCGCGACTCGCCGCTGGCCCCCCACGCCGACATCCTGGTGCCGGTCCCGAGCGAGAACCTGCTCTTCAGCTTCAGCCTCACCTCCTTCGCTGCCCTCTCGCACGCGTTCGGCATCGTGCTGGCGGCGCGCGACCAGGCCGGCACCATGAAGCGGCTGCAGGCGGCCGACGCGGTGGCGCAGCCCCTCTTCGTCGACCGCTGGCTACCCATCCAGCCGGGCGCGGTGCGGCGGACGCACGGCGGCGGCTAGAGCCGCCCGCCCACCGCCCCGCTAGGTTTCTTCGTCCACTAAGCTCTCGCCCCGAGAGGTGCCTCCCATGACCCAGACCCCGCGGATCGACGGCGCCCGCCTGACGGAGCGCCTCATGAAGCTCGGCGCGCTCGGCGCCCTGCCGGGCGGCGGCGTGTGCCGGCTGGCGCTCACCGACGCCGACAAGGCCGGCCGGGACCAGGTGGTGGCCTGGATGCGCGAGCTCGGGCTCGAGGTGTCGATCGACCGCATCGGCAACGGCATCGGTCTGCGCAAGGGGCGGGAGGGCGGGCCGCCCGTGATGATCGGGAGCCACATCGACACGGTCCGCACCGGCGGCCTCTACGACGGCAACCTCGGCGTCATGGCCGGCCTGGAGGTGGTGGCGGCGCTCGACGACGCCCAGGTCACGACGCGCCGCCCGCTGGCGGTCGCCTTCTTCACCAACGAGGAGGGGTCGCGCTTCCAGCCCGACATGATGGGGAGCCTCGTCTATACGGGCGCGCTGCCACTGGAGCGCGCTCTCCCGTCCAAGGCCATCGACGGGCCGACGGTGGGCGACGAGCTCTCCCGCATCGGCTACGCCGGCGAGGCGCCCGTGGCGCGCCCGCGCGCCCACGCCTACGTCGAGCTGCACGTGGAGCAGGGGCCCGTGCTCGACGCCGAGGGAGTGAAGATCGGCGCGGTGGAGAGCGTGCAGGGCATCTCCTGGACCGAGCTCACCCTCACCGGCCAGTCGAACCACGCCGGCACCACCCCCATGGCGCTCCGTCACGATGCCGGCTACGTGGCGGCCGAGATCGCGGTCTTCGCCCGGAGGCTGGCGAAGGAGCTGGGCGGCCACCAGGTGGCCACGGTGGGCATGCTGAACGTGGCCCCGAACCTGGTGAACGTGGTCCCGAACCGCGTGGTCATGACGGTCGATCTGCGCAACACCGACGAGGCCCGGCTCCAGGAGGCGGAGCGGCGCGTCCTCACCTTCGCCGAGGAGACGGCCCGGGCCGAGGGGGTGGGCTTGGCCCGGCGGTCGCTCGCCCGCTTCGAGCCCGTCGCCTTCGACGCCGCGCTCGTCGCGAGGGTCGAGGCCATCGCCCGCGAGCTCGGCCTCTCCGTGAAGCGGCTCCCCAGCGGCGCCGGCCACGACGCGCAGATTCTCGCCGCGGTCTGCCCGGCCTGCATGATCTTCGTCCCGAGCAGGAAGGGCGTGAGCCACAACGTCGAGGAGTACACGGCCCCCGAGGACCTGGCCGCCGGAGCCTCGGTGCTGCTCCGGCTGGTCGGCGAGCTCGCCTCCTGATGCGCCAGCTCATCCGCGACGCGCTGGTCGTCAACGGAAACGGCCATACCCCACCCTTCCCCGGCGACGCGCTCCTCGACGGGGATCGCATCGTCCACCTCGGGTCGGTGCCACCCTCCGAGGCGGCCACCGCCGACCGCGTCATCGACGCGCGCGGGCGCGCGCTCGCGCCCGGCTTCGTCGACACCCACAACCACGGCGCGCTCGGGGGGACCACCCTGGGAGAGAGCGGGCTCCCCCGCGCCTGCGAGCTCTCGCTGCGCGGCGGGGTGACGAAGCGCCTCTGTGGCGTGGACGGGCTCTCCCCGGCCCCGGTGGCCGGGCCGCAGCGGGCGCAGTGGGCGCTGCAGCTGAAGCCGCTCGACGGCGCCATCGATGGGCCGTTCACCTGGAGCACCGTCGCCGAGTTCCTGGCCTGGCACCGCGGCCGCTCCGTCACCGACATGGGGCTCTACCTCGGCCACTCGGCGGTGCGCCGCGTGGTCATGGGGAACGCGCCCCGCGTCGCGACGGGCTCGGAGCTCAGGGCCATGGCCGAGGTGGTGCGGCGCGAGGCGCCCGCGGTGCTGGGGCTCTCCACTGGGCTCGTCTACAACCCAGCGGTCTACAGCGACGCGCGAGAGATCACCGCGCTCGTGCGCGCCTTCAACGCCGTCAAGCCGGGTGCGCTCTTCCCGCACCTGCGCTCGGAGAGCGACAGCATCGTGCCCAGCCTGCGCGAGGCGGTCGGCGCCGCGGTGGAGGGCGGCGGGGGCTACTGCAACGAGCACTCGAAGATCGCCGGCCAGCGCAACTACGACCGGATCGGCGAGGTGGAGGCCGCCCTCTCCGACGCCGCGGCGCAGGTGCCGACCATGGAGAACATGTACCCGTACACGGCGGGGTCCACCACCGGCGACGCCATCTTTCCCCCCGCGTTCCGCTCGGGGGCGCGCCACGACTTCCTGGCCCGGCTCCGGGATCCACCATCGCGGCGCGCCATGGCCCGGATGATGCGCCACGACAGGACGAGCTGGGACAACTACGTCGACTTCTGCGGCGGGCTCGCCGGCATCCAGATCGCGGGCGTGAAGCCTGGCTTCGGCGACGCGTTCCTGGGGCGGAGCCTCAGCGACGTGGCCGCCGCCGCCGGCGCGGGCGACCCGGCGAGCGACGCCGCCTTCGACGCGGTCTTCGACTTCTACTTCGCCAACCACGGCGAGATCGCCATCATCACCCACTACGGAGACGACGCCACGGTGGAGCGCCTCTTCCGCCGCCCCACCATGGCCATCTGCAGCGACGGCCTGATGCCGGGGCCGGGGCAGAAGCCGCACCCCCGCGCGCTGGGCGCGTTCCCCAAGGCGCTGCGGATGGCGCGCGAGCTGGCCATCCCCCTGCAGCAGATGGTCTTTCGCATGGCGACGCTGCCCTGCCGCTTCCTGCGGCTCCCCGATCCGACGCTCCTCCCTGGCGCCGACGCGTCCCTCGTCCTCTTCGACCCCGAGCGTGTCCGCGAGCGCAACGACTACCTCGACCCCCTCGCGCCGAACGAGGGCATCGACATGGTCTGGGTCCACGGCGAGCTCGTGCTCGACCACGGCCGGCTCCAGGCGCCGCGGCCGTTCCCGGGACGAGTCCTCACGAGCCCGCCGCACCCGAGCTCCGGTTCCGTTCGTCCTGAGCGTAGCGGCGCCGCAGGCGACGCGTAGTCGAAGGACAAACGCGGCGGCGGATCAGATGGTGCCCTGGTAGACCGGCCCGAAGGGCTCGCGCGGCAGGAACCGGCCCCACCCCGGCTCGGCCCGGAGGTCGCCGTCCGCCCAAACGTGGCGGCCCCGCGAGAGCGTGTGGACCACGACGCCCTTCACCTCGCGCCCCTCCCACACCGAGAAGTCGGTGCGCTGGCGCTGGGTCCGCGCCGAGAGCGTCTTCGTCCGAGCCGGGTCGAGCACGGCGAGGTCGGCGTCGGCGCCCGGCTCGAGCGAGCCCTTCCGCGGCCACAGGTTGAAGGCGCGCGCCGCGTTCGCCGACGTGATCGCGACGAAGCGCTCCGGGGTGAGCTGGCCGCCGTTGACGCCGAGGTGCCACAGCACGTGGAGCCGGTCCTCGACCCCGCCGCAGCCGTTCGGGATGCGTGTGAACCGGTCCACCCCGAGCCGCTTCTGCTCCGTCGTGAAGCAGCAGTGGTCGGTGCCGGTCACGGAGAGGTCGCCGGAGCCGAGCGCCTTCCACAGCGCCTGGGGGTGCCCGTCCGGCCGGTAGGGCGGGCTCATGACGTGGCCGGCGGCGCGGTCGAAGTCGGGGCTGTCGTAGACCGAGGCGTCGATGCCGAGGAAGTTCGGGAGGGTCTCGCCGACGATCCGCGCCCCGCGGCGGCGCGCCCGCCCGATGGTCTCCGCCGCCTGCGCTTCCGAGACGTGCACGACGTAGAGCGGGACGTCGACCACCTCCGCCATCGCGACCGCGCGCAGGGTCGCCTCGGCCTCGCAGATCGGCGGGCGCGAGAGGACGTGACCGCGCGGCCCGGTCACGCCCTCGGCGAGGAGCTTCTGCTGCAGGAACGCGATGAGCTCGCCGTTCTCGGCGTGCACCTGCGGCAACGCCCCCAGCTCACGGCAGCGGACGAACCCCGCGACGATCTCCTCGTCGGGCAGCATGAGCCCGCCCTTGTAGGCGAGGAAGAACTTGAAGCTCGTCACGCCCTCCTCGCGCACGAGGTGGGCCATCTCGGCGGCGAAGCGCTCGCCCCACCACGAGACGGTCATGTGGAAGCCGAAGTCCACCGCGGCCCGGGCCGCCCACCCCCGCCAGCGCGCGAGCGCGTCCCGTGGCGGCTCGCCGCGGTCCGGCCCGACGAAGTCGAGGATGGTGGTGGTCCCGCCCGCCGCCGCGGCCGCGGTGCCGGAGAGGAAGTCGTCCGCGACCACGGTGCCCATCGTCGGGAGCTGCATGTGCGTGTGCGGATCCACGCCGCCCGGCAGGACGAAGCAGCCGCCGGCGTCGATGACCTCGGCGCCGGCGGGGACGTCGAGGCGCTCCCCGACCGCAGCGACCCGACCGTCTTTGCACAGGACATCCGCTCGGGCGCGCCCGCGCTCCGTCACCACCGTCCCGCCGCGCACCAGGATGTCGGCCATGTGAGCACCTCATCAGTAGGTGGGCAACTCCGTGCACGGTAAGCGGGCACGCAGACGCGGTCCAGGCGCTCGCGGCGTGCACCCCGGGGTGCTGGTGAGGCCCTCGCGCCCCATGCTATTCGGGATCGCTTGCCTCCACCGCTCCTCATCGGGCCGGACTGGCACGGTCGCACGGTCGCGGTCGCGGAAGGGATCGTCGTCGAGGCCGCACTCCCCGGTGCCCGCACGCTCCGCTGCGCGGACGGTGTGATCGCCCCAGGCGCGGTCTGCGCGCACACTCACCTCTACAGCGGGCTCGCCCGCCACGGCATGCCGCCGCCGGCGCAGGCCCCCGAGAGCTTCCTGCAGATCCTCGAGCGAGTCTGGTGGCGGCTCGACCGCGCGCTCGACGCCGACGCGCTGCGCGCTGCCGCACGCGATTACGTGGCGCGCGCGCTGCTCGCCGGCACGACGGCGCTCGTCGATCACCACGAGTCGCCGAACCTCATCGAGGGCTCGCTCGCGGTGCTGGCCGGCGCGTGCGAGGAGCTCGGCATCCGCGCGCTCCTCTGCTACGGGGCGACGGATCGCAACTTCGGCCCGCAGGAGGGCCGCCGCGGCCTGGCCGAGTGCCGCCGCCTCCCTGCCTCCCCGCTCATCCGCCCACTGGTCGGACTGCACGCGAGCTTCACGATCTCGGACGAGACGGCCCGCGCCGCCGGCGACCTCGCGCGCGAGCTCGGTACCGTCGTGCACGTCCACGTGGCGGAGGACGGGGCCGACGTCGACGACGCGCGGGCGCGCGGCGCAGCGGGCCCGCTCGAGCGGCTGCTGGCGCTGGGGGCCGTCGTGCCCGGCTCCATCCTGGCGCACGGGGTCCATCTCACCGCCGAGCAGGTGGCGCTCGCGGAGCGGCACCGCTGCTGGTTCGTGCAGAACCCCCGCTCGAACGAAGGGAACGGCGTGGGCTATCCGCGGGCGTTGCAGAAGGCGAGCCGCGTCGCGCTCGGGACGGACGGCTGGGACGCGGACATGGGGGCGGAGGAGGACGCGCTCCGCAGGCTCGCGGGCGCGCACGGCGACCCGTCCTGGGCCGGGCGGCTCGGCGCGGGCCACGCCCTCGTGGCGGAGCGCTTCGGTGCGGTACCGGAGGCCCTGGCGCCGGGGGCGCTCGGGGACGTGGTGGTGCGCGAGGGCGGCCGCGTCCGGCACGTCGTGGTCGGCGGAGGAGTGGTGGTGGAGGACGGACGACTCACGACGGGCGACCTGCCCGGCATCGAGGCTGCGGCGCGGTGGGAG
>Ga0310914_10000412_pt1 | contig 24661 bp, 23 predicted proteins | sample GREbulkMGAN108_FD_203450 | JGI IMG/M metagenome (GOLD analysis project Ga0310914, IMG submission 203450) | Lab enrichment of tropical soil microbial communities from Luquillo Experimental Forest, Puerto Rico - GRE.bulkMG.AN108 | ecosystem: Environmental > Terrestrial > Soil > Tropical forest >... | reverse complement strand
AGCATCTGCCCCCATTGCCAATGCTAATGGATTAAACGGATGATCGATACTTCCGAAAGGAGAAGTTTTGGTAACCTTGTGTGGCTCTGATGTAGGCGAATATTGCCCCTTGGTTAAACCATAAATCTGGTTGTTAAACAATAATAAGTTTACATCAAAATTACGGCGGAGTAAATGAATGGTATGGTTACCGCCAATGCTTAAACTATCGCCATCGCCACTTACAATCCACACGCTTAATTCCGGACGGGCCGCTTTCAATCCGCTGGCAATTGCCGTTGCACGGCCATGAATCGAGTGCATACCGTATGTGTTCATGTAGTAAGGAAAACGGCTGCTACAGCCAATTCCGGATACTACAACTACATTTTCTTTTGGAACCCCCAAATTTGGCATCACTTTCTGTACCTGTGCAAGGATGGAATAATCTCCACATCCCGGACACCAACGCACTTCATTATCGTTTGCAAAATCCTTTGCTGTTAATGTTTGTGGCACGCTCGTTACTGTACTCATATCTTAATTAATTCAGCTCAAAAATAAACCAATGGAAAGTTACAACAATGATATTTTTTAAAAAGCTTTAAAACCCTTGCTGCTACTGCTTATTAAGCTCCTCCCAATACTCTGCGGCACGCCTTGTATGCGGTATTACTATGGTTCCGCCTACAATATTGGCCACTGCAAAAATCTCGTACATCTGCTCGGTTGTAATGCCCAGTTCATGGGTTTTACCCAAATGATATTTAATACAATCGTCGCATCGCAAAACCATACTTGCCACTAAACCCAGCATTTCTTTGGTTTTTGTATCCAAAGCACCATTTTCGTAAGTATTTGTATCCAAATTCCATAAACGTTTCATCACCAGGTTATTCTTGCTCAAAATAACCTCATTCATTTTAGAACGATAGTTGTTAAACTCTTCAATTAAATTACTCATACAAAAAATTTAAGCGTCTAAAATAAAGAATAGTTTTTGTACCTGGCTTTTATGCAATATTCAACGTCGTTGCGTCGCACACTTGTACTGCAACAATACATTCAGCAAAAATTATAATTAAATACACGGCAAAACAATCGGGTTCAATAATCTCCTGTAACCTTTATTGAACAAAAAACGATTTTTGATTTTCTTTAATGTCAAAACAATATAGATTTTTAATTAATGCAAAACCATTTCTGTTCGAACAGCATTTAATTTTTCGTTCCGTTTAAAATAATAAAAGCTGCACGCTTTTATTGCAAAGGTGATAGGCTGCATAAAACATTTTATCTTTACGCTTGTATTGTTTACAAACAATTTGTTCTAATTAAAATATCAATGAAAAAATTTTTATTATTACCCGCTTTAATTTTTGTTGTAACTGTTTTTGCCCAGCCATTCAGAAAAGAAATCGATGCATTTAAAAAACAAGACAGTATTGCTTTTCCTGCTAAACAACAAATTTTATTCGTAGGAAGTTCTTCTTTTACCAAGTGGACAAATGTGCAGGAATATTTTCCTCAATACAAAATTATTAACAGAGGTTTTGGAGGCTCTATTTTATTAGATGTGATAAGATATACCGATGAAATTATAACGCCATACAAAGCAAAGCAAATAGTAATTTATTGCGGTGAAAATGATATTGCTTCTTCCGATACCGTTACTGCCGCTATGGTTTTACAACGGGTAGAAAAGTTATTTGCTGCCATCCGTAAAAAGCAAAAGAAAGTAGAAATAGATTTTGTTTCTATTAAGCCAAGCCCGAGTAGAGCAAAGTTCAGGGTTACGGTAGAGCAGTCTAATAAATTAATTGAAGCATTTGTTACCAAACAACATCATGCAAAATTTATCAATGTGTTTGATGCAATGTTGAATAAAGACGGAACAATTATGCAGGAAATTTTTCTGCAGGATAATTTGCACATGAACGAGAAAGGTTACACTATCTGGCAAAAAATTATTGAGCCGTATTTAAAGAAATAAATTTACTTTTTCAGCCCACCCAATAAAATACTAATCATATTTTCTTCTAATTCTTTGCCGTCAAACTTTTGTTTACTGCGGTGCCAGCTTTCAATACCGCTGATAGCATGCAACATAATTAATACTGCGGTGGTAGGGTCAATTTTTTTAAATTCTTTCTTTTTAATTCCTTCTTCAATAATACTGGCAAAACGTCTGCGATGTATCCTGCGTTGATTTTGGAAATTAGAAAGATAAGGTTCAGATAAATGCCTCCACTCTCTATCACAAACATAAACTTCTTCAAAACTTTTTACCATTCCGGTTATGTGAAAGCGAAGCAGCTTTTCAATCTTCTGTAAGCTGGTTGTTTTTTCTGCTTCTACTTCTTCCATGAATTGAGCGTAGCGATTTGCAACATCAAAACAAATTAAATGCAGTAATTCGCTTTTACTGCGGATATGATTGTACAAACTTGCAGCTTCTACGCCAACAATATCGGCCAGTTCACGCATACTTGCTGCTTTATATCCTTTTTCTTTAAACAGTTCAGCAGCTTTGCGAATGATTACTTCTTTGCGGGTGCTGGTGCTGTCGGTTTTAATTCGTCCCATAATAATTCAAAAATACGCTAACTAACGTTAGCATAAAAATACCATGCTTTTTGTTAGTTTGCCAAAAGCTTAATTATCTCAATTGAAAGTTTTAGCTTCGCAACCCGTAAACAAAAATTCATTTATGTCTTTAGTAGTTGTTGGTTCAATGGCTTTTGATGATATTGAAACGCCGTTTGGAAAAAGTGGCAAAATAGTTGGTGGTGCTGCAACATATATTGCATGGTGTGCAAGCAATTTTACAGATGTTAAACAAATTAGTGTACTGGGTGGCGATTTTCCGCAGGAAGAATTAGATGCTTTAGCGGCACGTAATGTTGCGTTGGAAGGTGTTAATATTAAGAAAGATGAAAAGTCTTTTTACTGGAGCGGTAAATATCATTTGGATATGAACTCCCGTGATACACTGGTAACGGAATTAAATGTATTGGAAAATTTTGTGCCTGTTGTACCTGAAAGTTATCAGGATAGCGAATTTTTAATGCTGGGCAATTTAACACCATCTGTGCAGATGAGTGTGATTGATCAAATGAAAAAACGCCCGAAATTAATTGTAATGGATACCATGAATTTATGGATGAACATTGCAATGGACGATTTAAAAGCTTTATTGAAAAAAGTTGATGTATTGATGGTAAATGATAGTGAAGCCAGGCAATTGAGCGGAGATTTTTCTTTGGTACGTGCGGCCAAAACCATTATGACCATGGGCCCTAAATATTTGGTAATTAAAAAAGGAGAGCATGGTGCATTGTTATTTCATGAAGAAAAAGTATTCTTTGCACCGGCATTGCCTTTCGAAGATGTGTTTGACCCAACAGGTGCAGGTGATACATTTGCCGGCGGCTTTGTTGGCCATTTGGCAAAAACAAAAGATATTTCTTTCGATAATATGAAAACAGCCATCATTGTTGGTAGTGCGATGGCAAGTTTTTGTGTTGAAAAATTTGGAACTGAACGATTAAAAGAAATAACAAAAGAAGATATTGCTGACAGGCTACAGCAATTTGTTCAGCTTTCAAGTTTTGATATTGATTTGGTGTAGGGAAAAGGCGGTAGGGGTTAGGCAAAGAGTTGAAAAGAAAAACACTTAATACTAAAAAAATATTTTTGATTAAAACCAAATCATTATTATTTTCGCACCCGAATGAAACAAATAATGAAGCATACAAAGAACACCAAGAAGATCATCTCATCGGGAGAAGACGCTTAATGTTTTGCGTATGTTAAACATAAATAGTAAAAAGCCTTCTCCGAAAAGAGAAGGCTTTTTTTATGATTGTTGAGATTTGAAAGATAGAAGTAGTGTAAAAGAATGTGTTTTTTGTGGGGTAAAAAATTAACCACAGGGGGCACGGAGCAAGACAGAGAAAAAAAATTTTATAAAAACTCTTTTTATTCTGTGATAAACGCTAATAATTCTGTGGCTATAAAAAAAGTTGAAGCGTGATAAGAACGTTGAAGTGTGCGACGCAACGAAGCAAAACAGGATTACAAAAGCTTGAAACATAAAAAATTTATTTAATCACTAAAAACAAACAAAAATGAAAGTAGCAGTTGTTGGAGCTACGGGTTTAGTTGGCTCTAAAATGTTGCAGGTATTGGCTGAAAGAAATTTTCCGGTAACGGAATTGGTTCCGGTTGCATCTGAAAGGTCTGTTGGTAAAGAAGTTGAGTTTAAAGGAAAGAAATATAAGGTGGTTAGTATGGCCGATGGTATTGCGGCAAAACCGGCTGTGGCAATATTTTCAGCAGGTGGTGGTACTTCGTTGGAATGGGCTCCGAAATTTGCTGAAGCAGGTATTAGAGTGGTTGATAATTCAAGTGCCTGGAGAATGGACCCGACTAAAAAATTAGTAGTTCCCGAGGTGAATGCGGATGTATTAACTAAAGATGATTATATTATTGCAAACCCTAATTGCTCTACTATTCAAATGGTGGTGGCATTACAACCATTGCATGCAAAGTATAAAATCAAACGTGTTATTGTTAGCACATATCAAAGTGTTACGGGCACCGGTAAAAAAGCGGTTGACCAATTATTTGGTGAAAGAGCGAAAGCAGAAGCAGGAAGCACTGCAGAATATCCGATGGCTTATAAATACCCGATTGATTTGAATGTGATTCCGCAGATTGATGTTTTCCTGGATAACGGTTACACCAAAGAAGAAATAAAAATGGTGAAGGAAACATGTAAAATTATGAAAGATGATTCTATTCGCGTAACTGCTACAACCGTTCGTATTCCCGTAATTGGAGGCCATAGCGAAAGTGTGAATGTTGAATTTGAAAATGAATTTGATTTGAACGAAGTGAAGAATTTGCTTGCATCTGCACCTAGTGTAATTGTACAAAATGATGATGCGGCTCAAATTTATCCAATGCCTTTGTGGGCTCATGATAAAGATGAAGTTTTTGTTGGAAGGTTACGCAGAGACGAAATACAACCTAAAACTTTAAATATGTGGATTGTGAGTGATAACCTTCGCAAAGGTGCAGCTACCAACGCTGTGCAGATTGCAGAATATTTATTGAGTGTGGGTTTATTATAGTTTTTGCGTGAATTATTTTTGAAAGGGGGATGATTTTTCATCTCCTTTTTTATTGCTTCATAAATTTATTATCTTCAATGAAACCTTTACAATGAAACCTATTGCGATTGCCGTTTTTATGCTTTTTGTTTTTACTTCTTCCCAAGCACAAAGCGAGCAAGATTCTATTAAAATCACTATTGATAATTTATTAACTGCAATGAAAAATGCAGATACCGTTCTATTAAAATCTTGTTTTGCCGACAATGCGATTTTACAAACCATTGGTTTAACGAAAGAAGGAAAGTTGGTTGTAAAAGATGAAACCTTACAAGCGTTTGTGACCGGCATTGGTAAGTTGCCTAAAAATGCTGCCGATGAAAGAATTGTTTTTGATGCTATTCATGCAGATGCTATACTGGCAAATGTTTGGGCTCCCTATAAATTTTATTACAACAATGTTTTTACGCATTGTGGCGTAGATGATTTTACGTTGGTAAAAATATCCGGCGGATGGAAAATTCAATACCTGATTGATACCAGACATAAACATGGATGCGAATAATTGATTAAAGCTTTTGTATTTTTATAATAATGAAACTATTATCTGCACAACAAATTCAGCAATGGGATGCATTTACCATGCAGGCAGAAGCTATTGCGTCCATTGATTTGATGGAACGTGCAGCTATTCGTTGTGTTGATTGGATGATAAATGAAAACAGTATTCAATCAACGGTAAAAATATTTTGCGGCAAAGGAAATAATGGTGGTGATGGCTTGGCTATTGCGAGATTATTGATTGAAAAAGGCTTTGCCGTTTCGGTTTATATTTTAGAATTCGGTGCAAGAGGTACGGATGATTTTCAGGATAATTTGCAAAGGCTGCATCAGCTCACAAAAAACATACATTTCATTCAATCAGAAGAACATTTACCTGCTATTGAACATCCGGATTTAGTGGTTGATGCATTATACGGTTCCGGTTTAAACAGACCATTAAAAGATTTAAGTGCATTGGTGGTGGAACATATCAATCAATCTTCTGCTAATATTATTTCTATTGATGTTCCCAGCGGAATGAGTATTGACAAGAGTTCTAAAGGAAACAGTATTATCCGTGCAAGAAATACATTGACTTTTCAATCATTAAAACTATGTTTTTTAATTACGGAAAACGCAAATTACTTTGGTATTACACATGTGTTGGATATTGGTTTGCATCCGCAATTTTTAGAAACAATTGATACGGTATTTCAAATAACCGATCTTAATTTTATTAAACATATTTTACCCGAAAGAAATGCATTTGTTCATAAAGGAAAATTCGGCCATGCTTTTTTAATTGCAGGCAATGCCGGAAAAATCGGAGCCGCTATAATGGCTGCCGGTGCTGCATTACGTACAGGTTGCGGATTGTTATCTGTAAATATTCCGAAAGAATATGCAAGTGTTGTTCATGCAGTTTATCCTGAAGCAATGATTGCTTTTAGAGAACATGGATTATTACAATTAGAAACGTATTCGTCTATTGGCATTGGCCCCGGATTAGGAACCAACGCCGCCTCGGAGCAATTGCTGGAACAGGTTTTGAACGATTATCAACAGCCTTTTGTAATAGATGCAGATGCCATTACCATTTTATCTTTTCATAAAGAGTGGTTGAAAAAAATTCGGCCAGGCTCTGTATTAACCCCACATCCAAAAGAGTTCGACAGATTATTCGGCAATAGCGATAACGAGTTTGAACGAATTGAAAAAGCCATTTATCTCACCAAAGAATATCCTTTTATTATTGTATTAAAAGGGCATTATACTTTTATTGCTTTTAACGGTAAAGGATGGTTTAATACAACCGGTAATGCCGGTTTGGCGAAAGGTGGTTCCGGCGATGTATTAACCGGAATGCTAACCACTTTACTGGCTCAAACATTTTCTCCTTTCGATGCTGCGGTTGCGGCCGTTTATTTGCATGGATTGGCGGCAGATCTTGCCCTCGAAAATCAATCTATGGAAAGCCTTATTGCAACAGATGTTATTAATGCAATAGGTAAAGCATTTAATTATTTGCGGGAAGTGGTGTAATATTTTTTTGTGCCAAACTGCAGTAACTCTATAAGGGCCTCCGTTGCGTCGCACACTTGTACGTTTTGCATTTAACTCAGCTTTTTTTAACCACAGAGGCACGGCAAACACAAAGTACTTACAGAATTATTTCTCTTTGCCTGCCTGCCTTATGCCTATTGCCTTTGTTCCTGTACTTTGTTGCCTATTGAACTTACTGCACAAGTGTGCGACGCAACAATGCTGAACAAAGGTTCTGCTGTTTAGTACAAAAATAAAATAGGTTTTACACGCCGTTTAATTCAATTAATTTCCGTTGCACAAAATTTTTTAATTCGGGAAAAAACATTGCATAATAATGCTGAAAGTTTTTATACTCCTTTTCAAAAACAATAAATGCTTTAGAACTGTCTTCTAAATATTTTGCTCTTTTAGCCAATCCTCCGAAACTTTTTTCAATCCCCCAATTGAATTGATAATTATACAACCAGTTATGTTGTTTCATGTAAGGAAACATTAATTTAAATTTCTCGGGAAAAACAGCTTGATGTGGTTCTAATAACGAGTATGTTGTTTGCGTAAAATTCAGTAATATGGTTTCATCTGCAAACTCATTTTTATCTGTTGCTAAAAAGTGATCGTAAATTACATCTATAAAAGCACCGGCATACAAGCCCACAACGGGCTTTAAAAATTTTTCTGCTTCTTTTGTTGCGGTATGATTATCTGTAAAAGTATCAATAGCTCTGTGTAATCTAATGCCGGATAGTATTTGCATTGAATAATCGAATTGTTTTTTTCCTTTTACATAATCGCTAATCATGTTGCCCACAAGAATTTCTTCGTTATTGAACGAGAGGTAGGCGTGGGCTAAATAGTTCATGAAAAATTATTTTTGTAAAATATTTTCTTGCAACCAACTGTTTATTGTATCTAATACTTCGGGCGAAAAAGATTCTTCAAGTTTACCGTATTCGGCACCGGTGCACTCTTTACAATGTTGAAAAAGATGATTTAACTGAGGGAATATTTTTATTGTTACATTTTTATTATTTGCTTTTTGCAGAGAAGCAGCAATTGCACTTGTATTTTCTTCTGCATAAACCTGAATATCCTTTTCTCCGTTTAATGCCAATACGGGGCATTGTACTTTTCTCCAGAATGGACCCGGTTCTGTTGCAATAAAATATCTCATCCATGGGGTTAATAAAAACTTAAACTGAGTTAAATACATTTCGGGCGTTGCAATGTTGGCATGTGTAGCAATTAGTATACTGTCCGGTTGCTCTTTTTTCCATTCGGTATAAACATCTTTTATATCATTAGCCGTTAAAGAATCATTTTTTGCAGGATTATTATAAACTGTTTGCAATGTTTTTTTTATAAGGACGCAATAGGCATTAAATGAATGCTCGTTTAAAAACATTTTCGAAGGATTTGTTAATTGTTTCTCTAAAAGCGTTGCTCCTGAAACACCTGTACCTGCTAACGAAATAATAAATGCAAGCTTAGGATATTTTGTATAAACTATTGGTGCAATAAAACCGCCTTCGCTATGCCCAATTACACCAATTTTATTTTTATCAATTTCTTTTCTGGTTAATAAATAATTAATGCTTGTAATTACATCATCGGCAAAGTCCTGGCTGGTTGCATTTTTTACATCTCCTTTGCTTTTGCCTATCATTCTGTCATCAACTCTTAAAACGGCAATACCACGATTGGTTAAATAATCTGCAATCACCGCAAAAGGTTTATGATTGAAAATAGTTTCGTCTCTGTCTTGTAACCCGCTTCCTGTAATCATTACGGCTACTGCAAAAGGTCCTTTTGTTTTTGGATAAGTAAGTGTTGCGCCGAGATGTACGGTTTTATCGGCATTATCATATTCAACACTATCTGTATTATAATTGAATGGTGCTTTTGGTGTTTGCGGCCGGTTACTACTTATTTGTGCAAATGAAAATTGAACCAAAAAAGTATATACAACTATATAGAACAACTTGTTCATGTTAACTTATTTTATTGCATGAAGTTATGTTTATTAAGTTAGGTTAACAAGGGGTTGCAGCCTGTTGTTAACACAGATTAACTCCATTCGTCCTAACCGTTAATAATTTCTTTACACTTTAATCAAGCACTGTCCGTTTTTGAAACAGTTGAGTTAATTCTGCTGAACCCCTTTTCTGTAAAGGGTTTCGTTGTTTTTTTAACCTTCGTTAACAATTACATTAACACCGTTTATCCAAAAGAGGTGTATCGGACTGTAACTAATCATAAGCTTCTTCGTCACACATTCAATTGAAATTACTTTTGACATGTCAATTAAAACACACACAAACAATAAAATAAAAATCTCATGAAAAAATTCATCATCACCGCATTTATAGCGGTAGCCTTAACCACCAGTGCATTTGCAGATCCTACAAATGTGAGTTATCGTGTATTAGACCATTTTAATACCGATTTCAGAGAAGCCGAAAATATAAGTTGGACACTATCCAGCAAGTTTGCGAAAGCTAATTTTGATTTAAACGGAAAAAGAATGGAAGCTTTTTATAATTTGGATGGAGAGCTTATCGGCTCGAGTTTTTCAATAGATTATGATAAACTTCCTAAAAAAGCAATCACTGAAATTTCAAAAAAATATCCGTTTCCTCCATATAAATTAAAAGAGTGTATTGAATTTACAAACGGGGAAGGAGAAAAAAGCTATTATACTTCGTTTGATACCGAGAAAGAACTTGTGGTGGTACAAATTAACTTGTTCGGCAATTTAAATGAAATCAGAAAAATTTTGAAGTAAACGTTAGGAGCATTTTGTTGGTAGGGCCCTGCTTTTTTAAGCAGGGCTTTTTATATGGAGATAATCCTGCATTGAAATATATTCTCCTTCGCCGGAAAAATCTTTTATCAATGTATATAATCTTTCCTGTAAAGGTACTCCACATAATTTTTTCACATAACCCGGCAATTGAAATTCCGCAATATCTGCAATAAATTCCCATGGGTGAAAATACAAACAAACATAACCATCATTGTTTAATGTTTGCTTGGTAAGTTTTTTGAATAAAGGATAGGGAAAATTTTTAAATGCCAACCAAAACAAAGGGATTCTGAAATTTGGTGTAACCGACGTGGGTAAACGTTTTACATCATCTTCCGTATATAAATTCCTTGGCAATTTTAAATTATTGTAACGGCCCGGAATGAATGTTGGGTTAACGGAAGAATCGTACTCGTAACCTGCTTTTTTCAGTTCATTCATTTCAACCTTTTTCATTCTCGGCATTCTTAAACCGGTAACTTTTGTTCCTGAAATTTCTTCCAGCTTTTGTTTGGAAGAAAGCAAATCTTCATTTTGAAAAGTAGAATGATAAAAAGTATGTGATGCAATTTCGTGTTGTGCTGCCAGTTTTTTAACAGCATCGGGAAAATGAACAGCAAAATTTGCGGTAGTAAATAACGTTGTACGAATATTGGTATTGTTTAAAACAGGATGAAGTGCATCCAATCCTTTTTTACCGATAGCCAACTGTTTATCGCTACTTATTGTTTGATTATATTCTAACGGAAGATCAAATTCCTCTACATCAAAACTTAACAATATGTATTTGTTATTTGCCATTTCACTTTGTAACTAAAACTCTTTCGGTAGTTAAAGTTAAAAATTGTTTGCTGAAAATCTGTTTGGCAATTACTATCCATAAAATGAAGCAGGGCAATGCTTTTAAAGAATATGGCCGTACTATATGGTCTCTGAAATATGGCGTAAAAATATCTGAATAAGAAAAGCTGGTCATTAATAAAACAAATATGAAAAATGCATTTGTTGTTTTATTATGCTCTTGCAAAACATACCAGATACATGCTGCAGGAAATGCAATAATGTAAGTTGGCGATTCTGCACTGGTTGTAAAAATTACAGTGGTAATAAGAACAGAACAGAGTAAATAAAGCCTGAACCTTACATCTTTAAAATGTTCGAAACGTATATATTGTAATGCGAAAATAATTACGGCAGGTATGGTGATAAAATAGTTTTTAAACTGAGGTATATTAAATATTCTTCTAACCATGCCCATTACGGAAATATCCTGATAGTCGTTATTAATATCCAGTCTAACATTTTTGTATGCCTTATGTTGCAGCCCTGCAAACCAATCGAAATAAGATTGAATAATAAAGTTTTTGGAAGAAATAATCATTGGCAGTGTAAAGAAAATAGCAGACCATATAATACTCCATCCAATAAACTTCCATTTGTTTTTACTGAAGAAGAAAAACGAAAAACCAACGATTCCGTAAAGTTTTATAAAAGTTGCCAGCAGTATAAAAAATAATGCCGCATAATCTTTTTCTTTTTGAATGAAAACAAAACCCAAAATAATGCAGGCTGCAATTAGTGCGTTGCTTTGCAGCCACGAAGAGGCATTCATCATTTCATGGGCAGATAAAACCAGAACCGCATTTTTCCATTTACTTACAATTGGCAATTGTGTAATGGCAAAAAATAAAGCTGCTGCATTAAATAACTCCCATGCAATTACACCAATATGATCGGGTAAAAAAGTAAAAGGTGCAATTACCAAACTAAAAACAGGGCCGTATAAATTTACATCTGCATGGTGCATCGGGTATTCTAAATACAAATTTGTTTGTTGCAGTGTATGTATATAAACATGCTTAAAAATAATATAGTTATTTATTTTATCTCTGAGCGATTCCTGTAAAACAGCAATAAGAGAAAGTCCGAACCAGAGCGCAACAGCTAAAGGTTTATCAAAAAGAAAATCTCCTGAAACAATCCATCTTTTTGTGTTCTTCCAATTCATGTGTAAGGGTTATTGGCGTAGGTTTGTTTCTTTAATAATAAAGTGCGGCCTTTGTTTACTTTGCATGAAAAGCTTCCCTAAATAAATTCCCAGAATTCCTAATATCATTAGCTGCAAACCTCCAAAGAATGCTATTGTAACAATGGTAGAAGTCCATCCGGATATGGCGAGATGAGCATATAAACTATAAATAACATACGGAATATAAAGCAGCGAGAGCATTGAAAAGGTTAATCCCAAATAAATAGCAATCAATAATGGCTTTACGCTAAAAGATGTAATGCCTTGCAATGCCAAACGTACCAATGCTTTGTTACTGTATTTAGATTCGCCAAAAGCCCTTGCTTTGGGTGTGTACGGAATGCCTATTTGTTGAAAGCCCACCCACTTGATTAACCCTCTGAAAAAAGGCCGGTCTTCGTGCAGATTATTAAAAGTGCATACCACTTTTTTATCTAATAACCTGTAATCGGCAATACCGTCTTCCAGTTCAACATCAGATAAATTATTAATTACTTTATAAAAAACCTTTGAAGTGAACTGGTTAAAATTACTGGCATGTTCATTTCTGTCTGCCCTGTAAGTATATACTACTTCATTGCCTTTCTCCCATAATTCAATCATTTGCGGAATTAATTCCGGCGGATGTTGCAGATCTGCATCAATAGTAATCAATGCATCGCCGGTAGAATATTTAAAGCCGGCAAGTAACGCATTATCTTTCCCGAAGTTTCTGGAAAAAGAAATAAATTTTATAGATGCATCTTGTGCTGCCAGTGCTTGTATTACAGCCAAACTGCTATCAGAACTGCCATCATTCACAAAAAGAATTTCGCAATTATAAGGTAATGTTTCAAATACTTTATATACCGCATCCTTAATGGCAATTACATTTGCTTCTTCATTAAAAACAGGAACTAATATGCTTATTTTTTTAGGGGTCATTCTGTTGATTACGAAAATATGGCTACCGAACTCATGCGTAAATTTTATTTACGCCTGCAAAAAAAAGCAATTTACCGATAAAGTGCTGATTATTCTCAATAAAATATCATTAAAGCTTGCTTGAATGAATACCGCTTAAAAAAAACTACTTTTGCCGCCATAAAACGATTTTTATATGAGTAAAGGACCCATTTCTCAATTTATAGAACACCATTACCGCCATTTTAATGCGGCTGCATTAATGGATGCTGCTAAAGGTTACGAAACACATTTGCTGGAAGGTGGTAAAATGATGGTTACTTTGGCAGGTGCCATGAGTACCGCAGAATTAGGTATTTCTTTGGCCGAAATGATTCGTCAGGGAAAGATTGATATTATTTCTTGTACCGGTGCAAATCTGGAAGAAGATGTAATGAATTTGGTTGCTCATTCGCATTATAAAAGAGTTCCTAATTATCGTGATTTAACACCGCAGGAAGAATGGGATTTATTGGAAAACCATTACAACCGTGTTACCGATACTTGTATTCCAGAAGAAGAAGCATTCCGTCGTTTACAAAAACATTTGGTAAAACAATGGAAAGAAGCAGAAACAAAAGGAGAACGTTATTTCCCACACGAATTTTTATATAAAACTGTTTTGAGTAAAGAATTAGAACAGTATTACGAAATTGACCCGAAAGACAGTTGGATTTTAGCCGCTGCCGAAAAAAATATTCCCATCATTGTTCCGGGTTGGGAAGACAGTACTACCGGAAATATTTTTGCGAGCTATGTTATTAAAGGCGAACTAAAAGCGAACACTGTAAAAAGCGGTATTGAATATATGGTATATTTAACCGAATGGTACCGTGCAAACAGCAGCGGTAAAGGTGTTGGATTCTTTCAAATTGGCGGTGGTATTGCCGGCGATTTCCCCATTTGCGTAGTGCCAATGATGTATCAGGATTTAGAATGGCACGATGTTCCGTTCTGGAGTTATTTCTGCCAAATCAGCGACAGTACTACATCTTATGGCTCATACAGTGGTGCCGTTCCCAACGAAAAAATTACCTGGGGTAAATTAGATATTCATACGCCAAAGTTTATTGTTGAAAGCGATGCAACTATTGTTGCTCCGTTAATGTTCGCATGGATTTTGGGATGGTAATACCAATATGCAAATTATTGGATGTGCAGATTTGCAAATGAAATAAAAAACTCTGAAATTTTTCAGAGTTTTTTTATGTTACAAGCTGTTGAATAAAAATTAAGCTTCGTTGTGTCACTCACTTGTACGCTTTGCTCTCTACTCAACTTTTTATGCGAAGAGCAGAATATAAATTATGTTGATAAAATAGATATTACTGAAATAAAATCTGCCATCATCAGTTGCATTTGTGTTATCCGTGTTCTATCATTCCAATCATCTTACAATTTTTTCAAACTGATTGCAAAACCGCCACCGGCAGCTTCTTTTAATTTTAAGATTGTTTTACTATCTACCGTTTTCTTTTCAATCACATATACTTCCGGGTTTGTATCAAAATGAGCACTATCACCATCACGATAAATAGTTGCTTCATATTTTGCATTCGCATCTAAAAAACTACAATCAATTGTTGATGTTCTTGCATTTTCATCGGTTACTCCTCCAACAAACCAATTATCTGTTCCTTTTGCTTTTCTTGCAATGGTTACATAATCTCCCGGTTCTGCTTCCAATATTTTTGTATCATCCCAATCAACGGCAACATCTTCAATAAATTTAAATGCATCTAAATGGGCTTCATAATTTTCAGGCATATCGGCAGCCATTTGTATCGGGCTAAATATCACCACATAAAAAGCCAATTGTTTTGCTAATGTGGTATGCACCATTTCTTTTTTATTGGGGTCGTACTGTGTCAACTTCATGTGAAAAATTCCCGGTGTATAATCCATCGGTCCGCCCATCCATCTGGTGAAAGGCATAATGGTTTCATGTTCCGGTAGGTTGCCCCTGCTGAACCCGTTATACTCCGTGCCGCGTCCGGCTTCACAAGCCAACCAGTTAGGATATGTTCTGTACAAACCGGTTGGGCGAACGGGTTCATGTGCATCTAACATGATTTTGTACGATGCCGTTTTTTCTGCAACGCGTATATAATGATTTACCATCCATTGCCCGTCGTGATGTTCGCCACGAGGAATAATTTTTCCAACATAACCTGTCTTCACAGCATTTTGATTGTGATTAATCATGAAACGATAAGCAGTATCCATTTGTCTTTCGTAATTTGTTGCAGAGCCTGATGTTTCATGATGTGCGATGATGCGAACATTTTTTGTTTTCGCATAAGCCGTTAATTCGTCAATGTCAAAATCGCTGTAAGGGGTAATAAAATCAAAAACATTTTCTTTCCAGTTACCATACCAATCTTCCCAGCCTCTGTTCCAGCCTTCTACCAGCACACCGTCAAAATGATGTTTAGATGCGAAATCAATATATTTTTTTACATTGGCTGTAGTTGCACCATGTTTACCTGAAGTACTATCCCATGTAGATTTTCCGTTAAACATTTCCCACCAAACGCCAATAAATTTTTGAGGATGAATAAATGAAACATCTTTAATTTTTGATGGTTCGTTTAAGTTCACAATCATTTTCGATGCAAGTATATCGGTTGCTTTATCGCTTACAATTATTGTTCTCCAAGGCGTAACGGCAGGTGCATGTAAATATGCTTTATTGCCAACAGCATCAGGTACTAATTGTGAAGTTAATGTTAGATTTTTTTTATCTATTAAAATTTGCATGGCAGGATAATTAACCAATGCAGCTTCATGAATATTAATGTATAAACCGTTTGATGTTTTCATCATCAATGGTGTTTGTACGCCGTTAACACTAAATACTGTAGTTACGCCAATACCGGTTTCGTTTTGTTCTGCTTTAATAGCATTTACTTCGCTCAGTTTTGTTGTGTTGTAACGGAATTCATTGCTATCGTAATCGCCGGGAATCCAGAATGTTTTATGATCCCCTGTTAATTTAAACTGTGTTGCTTCGTCGGAAACGATAAAATATTTCAAATTTTTTTGTTCTGGAAATTCGTAACGGAATGCGGTACCGTCATCAAACACGCGGAAAATAATTTTAATGATAATACCGGAATTTTTTTTGTCGGAAAGTGTTAATGCTACTTGTTTATAATTGTTTTTTATTTCTTTCAACTCGCCCCAAACAGGCTGCCAGCTATCGTTTACGGCAGATGAATCGATGGAAGTAATATTGAATTGATTTAATACGGCTTGCGGCTTGTTTAGTTTTATGCATAAATTAGAAGGAAGAATAACTTGCTTATCGTTTCTGTTTACACTGTACAAAAGAGAACCATCTGCTTGCTGATTTATTTTGAGTTGAACAATTTGATGGGGAGAATTTACGGTGATGCTTGTTGCTGCTTTTACGTAAAAACTACTGAGTGCAATTAAAATAAAGAAAACTGGTTTTATAAATTTCATATAACAAGAGATTTGAGCAATGAAGTTATATCAATTAACAATTAAAAATGAACAATTAATAATTATCAAAAACCTTTACCACAAAGGGTTCTATTAAAATAAAATAACCTGTTGGCGGAGTTAATACCTAAAAGATGATGATGATACAAAGACTGAAAAGCCTTTGCGGTTAATAATCTATATTGATTAAGTATTTTGATTGATGATGAAAGAACAGAAACCTGAAAGGTGCGACGCAACTATTGATGCTATGAAACCATATAGCTGGCATCATAAAAAAACCTCGTAAAAATTTTTACGAGGTTTAATTTTATTATCTGGTTGCCGGCATATTCAATGGCATATCTCGTTTAAGCATACCATTTTTATTGGCAATTTCCCATCCGGTTAAGAAAATTAACTGTGTTCTTTTCGCCATTAAACCAAAACTTATTTTATCTACCGTATCGGTTGGTTTATGGTAATCTGCCTTTAACATTCCATCGTAGAAAAACAAAACGGGAACACCTTTGCGTGCAAAATTATAATGATCGCTGCGATAATAAATCCTGTTTACATCTTTAGGGTCATCAAATTTATAATCGAGTGTAAGATGCGTGAAATTATTATTGACACCTTCGTTAATGATTGCCAGTTCACTGCTTAATTTATCGTGACCGATAACGTATAAATAACTCAAGGTGTCTGCTTTATCTCTTTCCGTATCTATTCTTCCAATCATATCCGTATTCAAATCAACACTTGTTTTATCTAACGGATAAATTGGATTTTCGGAATAATATTGAGAACCCCATAAACCTTTTTCTTCGCCGCTTACCGTCATAAAAACAATATTGCGTTTTGGTTTAAAACCTTTTTTTGCAGCAGCAGAAAATGCTTCTGCCATTTGCAAAACTGCTGTGGTACCAGAGCCGTCATCATCTGCACCATAATAAATTACGGTATCGCGTTTACCCAAATGATCGTAATGGCCTGTTAAAAAAACATATTCGTCTGTTTTTTCCGTGCCGGGTAAAACGGCAAGTACATTACTACTTTGTAATTCGTTGGTGTTTTTTGCGATGCTCCATTTTAGTTGAACATTATAAATACCGGCTGTAATTTCGTTTAGCTTATTAAATGCAATGGTTGATGTTCTGCCCAATAATGCAGATGCAATTTCTTCCGAAACGGTACCTGCAACAAAACTGTTACCGGTGTTACGCTTGAGGTACATATTACCTTGTGTGGCTGTTGGATTTTTTTTAGGAAAATCTTTTGAAACGATGAATAAAGCAGCAGCACCTTTGTTGCGTGCAGTATTTATTTTAAAAAAAGAAGATGAAACAGCATTAAACCCGCCTCTGCCGCCTGATGGTGCCGGTGCTTTTTCGTTTGCAGCACCTTCTAATACCACTACTACTTTTCCGGTAACATCTAAGTTAGCATAATCGTTTATTTTATTGGCTTCATCAACAATGCCGTAACCTGCAAAAACAATTTTATCGTAATTGCCTTCGCCAGTTGATGCTGCATTTAATGCAAAAGCATAATCTTTATCCCACTCGTAAGATTTGCCGTTTACATTAAGTGATTTGGAAGTGATTTCGTCTTGAAAAACCGGATAATATTGTTGATAGCTATCTCCATTGCCGGGCTTTAATCCTAATTTTTTAAAATAGGCTTCAATGTAAGCTGCTGCTTTTTTTTGACCGGGACTGGCGGTTTCTCTTCCTTCCATTTCGGCACTGGCAATAACGGTTAGTTTTTCTTTTAATCCTTTTTCGGTAATTAACGCTGCAAATTTGTTAGCTGTTTCGTTTATTGTTTGTGCATTTGACAATAATGCAACAAAACATGAACAGACGAATAGTGTTTTCTTCATCAGTATTTTGGTTTGGGAATGAAATTAGTCTCTAATCAGGAACAAGCTATTTTATTTACACGATTGGCGTGACGGCCTCCCTCAAACGGTGTATTGATAAAATTATCAATCATCTCCAATGCGAGTGATAAAGCCACAAATCTTGCCGGGATGCAAATAATATTGGCGTCGTTGTGCATGCGAACCAATTTTGCAACATCGTTTTCCCAGCATAAGCCGGCGCGAATGCCTTGGTGTTTGTTGGCTGTAATGGCAACGCCATTGGCACTTCCGCAATATAAAATGCCAAATGCAGCTTCTTCTTTTTCTACGCTGTTTGCTACAGGGTGTGCAAAATCTGGGTAATCTACGGATGATAAACCTTTTGTACCGAAATCGAGTACGGTGAACCCTTTTTCTTCTAACCATTTTTTGGTGGCCTCTTTGTACTCGAACCCGGCATGGTCGCTGCCAAGTGCAATGGGCTTGGATGTGTTAAAAACGTTGCTCATAAATTATTTTACATTAAATATTTAATACTGTTGAGTAAAGATAAAGGTGTTGCAGTGTGCGACGCAACGATGCCGGATTTTATTATGCAGCCCGGTTTATACAAATACTTTTACTTAATTTATAAGTTATATGTAAAAGCAACAAAGTTATACTGTTGCTTTCTTTAAAAAAAGAAAATGCTGCCGGAAGGGTAATGTTACGATTCTATTGTTTGCAAACTAATGGTTACCGTAGTACCTTTTTCTTCGGTTGTTGTTATGTTTAAATCTCCGCTGTTAAAAGCTATCAGTTGCTTTACAAGATGAAGGCCGATGCCTAAACCTTGCTGCTCGAATCTTTTCCTGTTAAACTGTTTAAATGCACCGATTTCTTCTAAATTATGAAATGGAAACCCGCAACCCTCATCTGTAACGGTAAATATATAAGTATCGTTTACAGTTTTGCCGGTAACGGTTACTTTGTTTCCTGCTTTAGAAAATTTTAAAGCATTATCTGTAATTTCTACTAAAATGCGGAGGAGGTATTCTAAACTGATCGCCAGTTCGGGTGTAGATTCTAAATTTACTTCAAGGTCTGTTGCCCTGTTGTAAATTTCTTTGGCAATGGTAAATAGTTCGTCTTTTATTTTTTGCGGCCATAAAGCACCGCTTTGTCCGTTGCTGAACATGGTTTCCAGTTCAGGATGCACTTCGGCTCTTTTAATTTCTTCGTACAACATTAAGTTGGAAAGCGAATGATTTAAACGGATGGCAGATTTTAAAATGGAAACCTGCAAATCATGTACCTGCTTTTCGCTGAAAGATTTGCTGGCAGTAATTAATAAATTTAGCCCGCCAACAATACCATGTAAAGGCGTATTAAATTCGTGATAATAAGTTGAGAAAACAGAAGTATCAAGTTCGTGTTTTACTTTGGCATATTGCGAGTTTAATTTTTCGTGACGTTTTAACCTTGCTTCAATAGCATTTACCAGTTCTTTGGCGGTAAAGGGTTTGGTAATATAATCATCGGCACCCATTTCCATTCCATGCCTAACATCGTTCTTATCAACTTTTGCGGTTAAAAAAATAAAAGGTGTATTTTGAATAGAAGTGGTTTTTCTAACTTGTTCCAATACTTTAAAACCATCCATTTTGGGCATCATAATATCGCACAAAATAAGGTTGGGCCGATAATCTATTGCTTCTAAAACGCCTTGTTTACCATTGGTTGCTGCATGAACATTATAACCTTTTGCTTCCAACAGTTCCTGCATATTTTCCCTTATGTATTGTTCATCTTCAATCAACAATATTTTTATCTTATTCTGCATGGATATCAAGGTTAGTATTTAAAGGTAAAGAAATTGTTACAGTAGTTCCTTTATCTTCTTCGCTTACTATAAAAATTTGCCCCTTATGTTCATCAATAAAATCTTTTACAATGGATAGTCCCAATCCTGTACCTTCTATTTCGCTGGTATTTCCTGCACGAAAAAACGGTTGAAATAAATTAGCAAGATCTTTTTCGGGAATACCAATACCATGATCTGTAATGGAAATATTCAATGCACTAAATTCAAACTGAATATTCATCTCAATATTTCCTTTCTCGGAATATTTATAAGCGTTGTTTAGAATATTTTCTAAAGCATGGCCTATTAATTTAGGATCGAAAAGAACCGGCTGCTCTTTACCGGAAACGGTTAAAATAATCTGTCTGTTGCCGGAATAACGGACATTGAATTTATTGGTGATGATTTTGTTGCAGAATGCTACGAAATCCAACAGCTCGGGATGAAAGGGAGTTCGTTTGGCATCTGATCTGCCGAGTAAAAGAATATCGTTCATTAAATCTTGCAGGCGTTGTACTTCTCCTTCAATTCTTTTAAACTGGCGTTGAAAAGGGATACGTTTTTGCTGAGGAATATCTTCCAGGTACAAATCCATTATTTCAATCCCGCTTTGAATAATGGTGAGCGGAGTACGAAACTGGTGCGATGCAGTTGATATAAAACTTGACCTTAATTCGTTAAGTTGCCTTTCGTTTATAAGTGCCAATTCCAGTTCTATCATCAATTTTTCTCTTTCCGTAATATCCCGTAAAACGCAAAGCAGGTGCTTTTTTTCCTTAAATGTAAATACAACGGTTGAAAATTCGAAAGGGATGCAGGCCGTATTGTCTTTTTTAATAAACTCCACATGCTGGCTGCTTGCCTGGGTGCTGCTGCGGCTGGCATGTTTTATCAAATCAAAATATCTTTTCTTTTTTTCGAGAGGCCATTTTCTAAATGCTTCGCCTTCCCATTCTTCTTTCGTATAACCCAATATTTCGATGGAATTATTTACATTTTCAATAATGCCTTTTTCAATATCAATTGTAAAAATAATTTCGCGTAAACTATTGAAAATTGTGCCTAATTTTTCAAAGTTCTCCTGAAGGGTTTCAATGTCAAGCTTAACTGTATTTGTATTGGGGCCCGGTAAAATCATATACAATTGAAGAGATAATAAATTATCTCAATGTTTTCATTTTCACCATTTCAATTCGGGTATCACTTACATTCAAAATATCGAATTGATAATGTTGAATGATGATTCTTTCTTTAGGCTTGGGAATGGTTTCGTGGTTGTTGATGATGTATCCGCTAAGGGTTTCAGATTCGCTGTCGGGAAAATCAAAATCATATTTCTCTTTCAGAAAATCCAGTTCAACCCTGCCGCTGAAAATATATTCATCTTCCGATAATTGTTTTTCTACCAATTCTTCTACATCGTATTCGTCTTTAATTTCTCCGAAAATTTCTTCCAATAAATCTTCCATTGTAACAATGCCTGCTGTACCTCCAAACTCATCTACCACCCATGCAATACTTTTTCTTTCTTTCGAAAACTTATTCATTAAATCTGCAGCACTCATACTCTCCGGAACCGGTGAAATTGGCAACAAAATATCTTTAATGCTTTCCGGTTGTTTAAATAAATCTAATTGATGGATATAGCCCTGCACATCATCAATATTATCTTTAAAAACAATCAGTTTGCTTAATTGTGTACCGATAAAAAGTTTTTTTGCATCTTCTACAGAAGTGTTTATGTCAATAGCTTCAACTTCTGTTCTGGGAACCAAACATTGGCGAATTTTAATCATCGGTAAACTCAGGGCATTTTCAAATAGTTCCTTATTCAGTTCCGGATTTTCTTCGTCCTGCTCTTTGGTTTGCTGAAAAAAATGTTCTAAATCTACTTTGGTAAATACTTCATCTTTATCTTTCAAATGCAGATTGAAAAGATATTTTAAAATCCATTGTGCAATGCCTACATAAAAGTTAACAAGGGGTTGTAATAATGTATGGAACAGTTTTGCAAGCGGCGCAAATGTTGCAAGTAAAGTATCGTTTTTGGCCCTGAAAATGGCTTTAGGTATAAACTCGCCAATAATCAACACAATCCCGGCGGATAAGGCTGTGTTGATAAAAAGTTTTACAAATGCATTTTGAATATGAATTTTATCCCAAAGCATTTCTTTAAAAAATTCATCAAACAGTAAACCGTAGGTTACTATAAAAACGTTTACGCCAATTAAGCAAGTGCCTATAAATTTGGTTTGATTTTCGAGAAAGCCTGATAATATAATACCGCTGGTTTTGCCTTGCTTCTTCTTAAGCTCAATACTTAACCGGTTAGCACTGATAAATGCTATTTCGTAACCGGAAAAAAATCCGATAAAAATAAGTGTTAGTACAATTAACAAAACAGTTACTAATACGCTCATGGTACGAAAATATAATAACTATTTCATACTTCAAAAGGCTGTAAAAAAAGCTCCGTAGAAACGGAGCTTTAACTAAAGCAACATGAGAAAAAGTTTACTTTAAATCAACGGTGCAGTTTTGACATTTAATTGCAATTTTAGTTGCATTGCCTTTTCCGCTAATTGCAGAATAAACATTTTCTTCCTCCGATTTACTAACGTTATTAATATCCGTATTTGAGTTATCGGAGAAAACAGAATTATAGTTTCCTTTTATTTCAATGGAATAATCTTTTATACTTTTTAAAGGCAACCTTAAATTGGCATATTTGTTATCCATTTTTATTGAGCTAACTGTTGATTCAATTTTCTTAATCTTAACATCGGAATTAGTGCCAGATAAATCAATCGATTTGTCAAGTGTGCCTATTCTTAGGCTTCCATAATTTTTTCTTCCAGAAATATCTCCAACATGATCAATTTCGTATTCATCGTTTGTGCTTACGAAAGTTATTTTTTTTGCAGAACCAAGTTCTATGTTAGCGTATTTTGTATCAATATCGCCTTCTTCAATTGTATTTATGGAAAGATTACCGTTAATAAAATCAATTTCGCCCGACTTTATTTCGCCAACAGAAGAATTGCCATATTTAGAAACAAGTTTTAATTCATTTGCCGATTCCAAATCAAAATTGGAATTAGTAATATCAACATCTAACGCATCAAAACTATTTTTACAAGTTAAGTTAGCATACTTAACATCTACGGCAATTTTGGCACTTTTAGGTAAGTAAATAGTAATATTTTTTTTTGAATTTAAAGGAACAAAACTTCCTGCTGTGCTACTATTATTACTATTTGATGATGAACCATAATTTATAGAATACGATCCTTCTTTAACGCTAATGTTAATGCTCGAATTCATTTCATGCACCGTAATTCCCATTCGTTCTAATAATTCGCTTTCCGGCTCATTATTTTCATTGTCGTTAACATTCCCTGTAACAATTTTTATTTTCTGTTCTTTCCAGCTTTCTAAAATTATATTCCTGTTTGTTGCATTAATGCGAATATTTTTTCCACTGAATTTATATTCACCACTAATATACTTTGCTCCGTTATCTTTCTGTGCAAACACAGATATTGTTGCAAATAACAAGAATGTAAAAAGTAGTAATGATAATTTTTTCATGTTTGATTTTTAAAGATGTAAGAAATAATTTTTTTGAACCGAATTAGGCTCTTTGTTTTGTTTATAATGTGTGTTGGTTTTATTAATCTCTGTTTGTAATTTTTCCAACACCGATAATTTTTGTTTGTAAATGGTAATAAGTTGTGTAAGCAGATCGTTGGTTAAACCGTTTTTTGAAATGTCTTTCCTTATTGTTTTCTCATCTTCTTCCAGTTGATGTAATTGCTGGTAAAAATCGTTAAAATATCCCGGATCCTCTGCAAATACAGGCGTTCTGCTCACTTTGTCTTTTTGTAAACTGATGAGTGTAACAAAACTTTTTTCTACAGATGCAATTGCTTCATCTTCCTCATTTTTTGTAACAATTGTTTCGGTAGGTTTTATCGTTGGTTTTGCCTTTTTAAAAACGGGGGTTTCTGCAACGGCAATAATTGGTTTTTCAATAATTTTCTCCGGTTCAACTTTTCTAAAAACAGTATCTTTTGTAACAACTGCTTTTAATGCAACAGGTGGTCCTAATTTTGTGGTTCTATTATAAAAAAAGTAAACACCACTAACAGCCATTAACCCAAGAATACTTGCAGCCACAGTTAAGCGAAACATTCTGTAAACGACCGGCGGTCGGCGGTCAGCAGCAAGCCGTTTATTAATATCGTTCCACAATTTTTGTTGCGGTTCATCATCGCCTAATTCATCGGCATGTTGCTGTAAATATTGTTTAAATCTGTCCATCTAATTTTAGTTGCGTCGTAATTTTTTCCTTCAATAATTTTTTTGCTCTATGATATTGGCTTTTACTGGTGCTTTCGCTAATGTTTAGTTGCAGTGCAATCTGGTTATGACTAAAATCTTCCAGTACAAATAAATTAAATACCTGCCTGCAGCCATCCGGTAAGGTTTTTATTGCCTGATGAATTGTTTGCAAATTCACTTGCTTCCACCATTCTGCTTCATC
>Ga0310914_10000405_pt1 | contig 24799 bp, 25 predicted proteins | sample GREbulkMGAN108_FD_203450 | JGI IMG/M metagenome (GOLD analysis project Ga0310914, IMG submission 203450) | Lab enrichment of tropical soil microbial communities from Luquillo Experimental Forest, Puerto Rico - GRE.bulkMG.AN108 | ecosystem: Environmental > Terrestrial > Soil > Tropical forest >... | reverse complement strand
CCCTATGGGATGTCGGGCGCGCGCATGGTCGGTCATGCGTTGATTGAGGGAAAAAGACGCGGCGTGCGGTGGGTGGTTGTAACTATGTGCGTCGGTGGTGGGATGGGCGCGGCCGGCCTCTTCGAGGTGCTGTGACGCAACCACGGCGCGCTACGTGACCGATCCGGTCGAACGAGATTCCTCTCCCGGGAAGCGTTTCGTAGGGAGATCAAAGTAGGGCGGTCGCGAGTTCAAACGAGCGCGGGCTGGTACGGGTCCCGGCCGCGCGGTCGAGACGCTCGATAATCAATCGCGCGTGCGCGCAGCAACGCCACTTCGCCCAGCGTAGAACAACATGGGCCAGGAACTTTTCTCTGCGGACCCACTACATATCGATATGTTTAAGTTAACTATGTTGGGCTATAGCTAAAAAACATCGTTCTTTGTTAGCATCCGTCTCGACGCTTATCTTGTGGGTTCAAGCCGGCCAAGGGAACCGATGAGGGGTTGCGCCAGATCTACGTGGGTCGCTCTATTGGTCTGCCAAACCGTCTCGGCAGCACAGGCTGGGGAGCGCTCTACGCCGATCGATCCGCCCGCGACAGTGAGCGGGGCAACAAGCTCGGATCAGCGAGCGACCAAAGGCGTCCGGTCGAGTATCATCACAGCGCTCGATCGGGTGGCCTATGCGGTTGACGGTGCAGAGTCCAGCCACGGTGAGGATCTCACGATGTGGGGCCCCGATCCCTCCGGACCGCAAGGGCCGATGCAGGTTAGTGAGCCGGCAGCGGCCGATGTGGGTGGCGGTGATCGGTTTGATCCAACGGAAAACCGCGCAATCGGGCGCGCCTATCTGGCGCAGTTGTATCGGCGCTACCGAAACTGGCCAGATGCAATTGCTGCCTACAACTGGGGCATGGGCAATGTCGATAATTGGGTCAAAGCAGGGCGCCCGGCAGACAAATTCGTAATTGGTGTGGCGGCTTATTTGCGGCGTGTGCTTCACGACAGTGGCATGTGCGACAGCTCAACGGCAGCGCCGGTCGGGTCGCCAAAAGCGCCGATGCCACGGGCAAACCGTCACCCGCGGCAAACCACGCCGGAAGAAGCACAACCCGAGGCAGACTCTTTCGCGCTCGTTGTATGCGCGGATCTTGATGCATGGGGAGGGGCGCTCGACGAGAAGGATCGACCTCCGCTTGGCGCGCAAAGCCACTTCTACTCCAAGTTGGAAAGGGCCATGGTGTTGGCGATGCAGCACTTGCCGGCGTCACTCCGCTCCGGAGAGAGCCGAGTAACCGCCTCGTGGAAGCAGGCAGCACAGCGGAGGTGAGATCGGATAGCCACCCCTCTCTGTTTGCAACACTGCGCGGCAGCAAGATCGCCACCCGGCGCTTCGGCTGATGCTGCTGAGTGATGCAAACTTAGAAGAAGACGGTTCGGTCCTTCCGCATCAACAAATGTGCAACGAATGAAGTATAAAACCTGGGCATGTCACCGCCGAAGATCCATCGGTCCGACCCTACAGACTTACAAGATGGCAAAATCCTACTGGCTCATGTAGATGCCAGCCGATACAGGGGAACTGGGCAGGTGATGAGAGGCCGGCATGGAGCGCTGGTAGGTTGAGACCAAGCCGGCGCTGAGGTCAGTTACGTCGATCGACGAGGAGATCTTGATGCTAGAGATCTTGGCATTGCAGGTGATCGCGGCCATCTTAGGAACCCTGAGCATCGGTGGTGCCGACTGGTTGTATAATCGTGGGCGGATCCGGCAGCCTCTGCATTCTTTGTGGGTCTCTTCTTCAAGCACGGCGATTTGCTTACCCTTGCTTACTTGGACCATCGACGTATTCCTGGGCGCTGGCGTAATCAGCTGGGTATTGGTTGGCGCGCTTGGAGTGATGATGTTCCTCTGGATGTATCGCAACCTGCTGAAGGTCCGCTCTGTGCAAAGGCCTCTGTCCGGACCGGGAACCTTGCGCTCATCGAGCAGGCCGGTCCCGCCGTCGTCAAGCGTCAACGGCTAAGCCACGGTTTCGTGGCGTGCCGGCTATTTTGTCGTCGGTGGCGCTGAAGACCGCGGAGCAATCCGAAGCCGAAAACTACCGTGAGGAGCAAGGCGCCAGCGGTTGAACTGGTTATTTCTTCGCGGCGGCGTGCTCGGCCTTTGACAATGTCAGCTTTTCCGGATGAACAATGGTCTTGTTCGCCGCCGCCCGCGCAGCGCCGAGACCGGGGAATTCGGTGTCTACGCCGTCGCGCTTCAGAACATAGGTGGCCGATATCGGCTTGCCGCTCTCTTGGTCGGCCACCGTGCGCTTGATGATCGTCCAGTGGACGCGACGGGTGAGATTGTCCTCGGCGGCGTCGACCAAATCCTCAAAACCGCGATCGACGATCGCTTCGAGCGCGTAGAGGCGTGGCTCTGGTTTCTTCCTAGGCGGGGCTCGGTCTCTTTCCTGCCGTCGGTCGTTGCGGCTTGGTGAGCCCTTGCCGCGCCTACGGCGGTCCGGAGCACGCCGGCTATCGCCTGCCGGTCTTCGCTCGGATGGTTGTCCATCGCCCCTGCGCCGGTTACTCGCCCCCCGGCTTCGCGCGCCCCTGTGAGGCACAGATCGGTTCCGCGGCACTCCCGCGGGAGTGCCTTCGGCGGCCGACGGAGTAACGGTTTTGTCCGCTTCGGCTGCACTTGCCTCCGCAGGGCGCGGAGGCCGCCGGCGGCGCCGTCGGCGTCGGCGAGGCCCACCCTCGGGCGGCGGCGTGGCCGTCAAATCTCCGCTCTCGGCGGCATCCTCGGGCGGCCTCGTGGCCGCCAAATCTCCGCTCTCGCCGGCATCCTCGGGCGGCGGCGTGGCCATCAAATCTCCGCTCTCGCCGCTATCCTCAGCCGTCGCGGGCCGTTCGGTTTGGTTTTGAGGGGGTGCCACCGCCTCTGCCGGGTGCGCTGGACGAGGTGGCCTGCGGCGCCGGCGCCGTCGGCGGAACGGTCTCGTAGGTTCGCTGCTGCCGGCCGCCGGATTCACCTCACTCGGGCTTGTCGGCTCGCTCGCTACACCTTCGGGGGACGGGGCGCTCGGCGATTCTGCGTCAATCCGATCGCTCGACGGATCGTCGGAAGAATGGGGCATCGGGACGTTTCCTCGAAGGATGATATGCGGCCTGCGGCGGATCCGAGCAAGAGGCCCGCGACCGGCGTAGGTTTATGGCATGAGCTCAAGCCGTGCCAGCGCTTCGGGGAGCTCGGCAAAATGGCCGACGAGGGCGTCCGCCGCGAGTGATTCGGGGTCGACCCGGGCATAGCCGTAACGCATCAAGACGAGCGGGACCCCGGCCGCGCGAGCAGCGCCGGCATCGTTCTCGCTGTCGCCGATCATGGCACTGGCTTCGGCCCGGCCGCCAAGCTCGCCGATCAGGCCGAGCAGGTGGCCCGGATCGGGCTTTTTGACCGGAAAGCGATCGCCGCCGGCGATCCCGTCGAAAAGCTCGCCGAGCCCAAGGCCCTCGATCACCGCGATCGTCGCGCGCTGCGGTTTGTTGGTGCAGATCGACGTGCGGTAGCCTCGCCCTCGCAGGCTCGCGAGCGTCTCGGGCACCTTGGGGTAGGGGCGGGTCAGCCGCACTGCATTCGCCTCATAGATCTCGAGGAACCGTGGCAAAGCCCCCGCCAAGTCGGCCGGATCGGATCCGCTCGCCGCAAGAGCACGGGCGACCATCGTCGGCGCGCCGTCACCGACCATGCGTTTTACTTGCGCCAGCGACAGCGCGGGGTGCCCGCGCTCGCGCAGCATCTGGTTCAGCGCGGCGCGCAAGTCGGGCGCGCTGTCGACCAGCGTGCCGTCGAGATCGAACACGAGCAGGAAGCGCCTCATCACTACCCACTCTTCATTGTCATGCTATAAGTTTGCAATGATCTTTTGGTGTAGATAGCGGTACCGCCGCTTCTTATTTGCACCGCTTCGAGCCAGCGATGAGCCAATCCCGCTTCGCCGCCATCATCCTCGCCGCCGGCAGCGGCACGCGAATGAAATCTGCGATCCCGAAGGTGATGCATCCGATCGCCGGCCAACCGATGATCGCGCATCTCCTGCAAGCGCTGGAGCCGTCGAGGCCCGCTGCAACCGTCGTTGCGATCGGGCCGCAGATGGATGATGTAGCCCGGACCGTCACCCCGGCGCAGACCGTCGTGCAGGACCTCCCGCTCGGCACCGGCGATGCGGTGCGGACCGCACTCCAAGCCGTTCAGGGCCGCCTCGCGCCGCAAGGCGATATCGACGAGGTCCTCGTGCTTTATGGCGACACGCCGTTGCTGCGCAGCGAGACGTTGGCCCGGCTCCTGACCGAGCAGAAACGGTCGCCGGCCGCAATTCTTCTCGGCGGCATGCGGCCTGCCGATGCCGGCCCCTATGGCCGCCTCGTTCCCGCTCCCGACGGAAGCGTCCTGCGCATTGTCGAGGCGGCCGACGCCACTCCCGAGGAGTACGCCATCGGGCTCTGCTGGGGCGGTCTGATGCTGATCCAGGCGCACCACATCTTCGAGCTTGTCGATGCACTCGATCGCGACAACGCGAAAAGCGAGTTTTATCTGACCGGCATCGTCGGGATGGCCACCGACAGAGGCCTCCCGGTCCGTGTGGTCGAGCTGCCGGTCGAGGAGCTGATCGGGATCAACACCCGCGCCGAGCTCGCCGAGGCCGAGGCCCTGATGCAATCGCGGCTGCGTCGCAGGGCGATGGATTCCGGTGTCACCTTGGTGGCGCCGGAAACCGTCTACCTCAGCGCGGACACCCGTTTTGGCCGCGATGTCCTCGTCGAGCCGAACGTCACCTTTGGCCCTGGTGTCACGGTGGACGAAGGGGCGCGGATTTGCTCGTTTTCCCATTTGGAGGGCGCTACGATCGGCGCGCACGCTCGGGTCGGTCCGTTCGCCCGACTGCGCCCGGGCGCGGTGCTCGATGACGAAGTGCATGTCGGCAATTTCGTCGAGGTCAAATCGGCGCGACTCCACGCCGGCGCCAAGGCCAATCACCTCACCTATATCGGCGACGCCGAGGTCGGGGCGCGCACCAACATCGGTGCCGGCACGATCACCTGCAATTACGACGGCTTCAACAAGCACCGGACCATCATCGGCGAAGGCGTCTTCATCGGCTCGAACACGGCGCTGGTAGCACCGGTGACGGTCGGCGATGGAGCAATCGTCGCCGCCGGCAGCGTCATTACCAGCGAGATCTCGCCCGACGCCCTGTCGGTTGCCCGCGGGCGGCAGGTCGACAAGCCGGGGCGCGCCGCCGAGATCCGCGCGCGGTTGCGCGGCAAGAACCGCTGATGTACGGCATCATTCGGCCGGGCAACTCGCGAGGAGTGTGATGGTCGAGGAAAAGCGCTGAGGCAAAAAACAACGAAAATCGCAAAGCGGCACCGAAAGCGCTTGCCCTTTTAGCCACTAATTGCATTATATATTAGTGGCTTAAGCTGAAATTTGCCACGCTCGAAAACAACGAATTCGCACACAGATAACAACGGAATTTGCACAGCCCTAAGGGAGGCTTGATGGCCCCAATTCCGTTGTTCTGAAATCGAGCCTCACCTGCCCCGGCGACGGTCAAGCTAAGGCCGGAATACCCCGCGGGGGATTTGTTGCGATTTTCGGATAGTCGGACCGATTACGAATTCTGCGCTTTGTGGATAGCGATTGCCCGCCGGGGATATCGCGCGAGCCGAGGCGAAACTAGTCTATGGAGACCCAGGATTGCGCGGTGGGAGGAGGATTCTGAGACCGAGCCCCAAATGCGTGAGTATCGCCGTCCTCGCGCTTGGCGTCGGGTTGCTGGTTCTCGGCGGATGGACCGCGGGGGCAGGTGGCATGCAGCCGATCCTCGACGTCAGCGTCCGTGTTATCGCGACAGACATCCCGGGTGCGTCGGCTATCGCTCAGATCGGAACGTTTCTTGACGTGGCACCTCCCGGAGCATGCGCCAATCCGATCCCGAGCAAGTTTTCCTCGTACATCCAACCCGGCGCTGTGCTGGATCCGAACAGAATTCTTGTTGGCAGCCGTTCGAATTTCGGCGCACCGCTGGCTGTAGGCGTGGGGCAAGAGGGGTCATTCCTCTCGATCGACCCGACCGGGCCGGACATCTTAAAGGTGCCACCCAATTTCGCCAGCGACGGCGATCAGACCTCAACCCTCAACGGGGCCGTGCAGATGTTCAGCGCCAACAGCCCAGCATGGCTCAACGGCGTCAACAATCCGAACGCGATCACCAAGCAATACACCGGGGTGAGCAACCCTCTCGGCTTATCCAACAATAATGCTTTTGGGCGCCTGTGGCCCGCCAACGCGCCGTTCGGCGATTTGGGGGTCGGCTCGTCTTCGATCCTCGATCCTACCGGCGTGCCACTAAAGGGTCCCCCAAACCCGAAGATCGGCGGCGTCTACGTCGGCAACTTGACGAACCGCGATGTAGTGACCACCCCTTCGCAGCCCCAAGTCATTCCGGGAGCGCTGAGCACCGGCGCCGTGGCAACGGCCTTGCTCGGCCCGTCACCTGACGGCAGCTGCAAGGCGGTATTCGCGGTCGTGACCCCCGACGGCGCCATTGTCCAGGAACATACCGTCAAGGGGCTCGACGGGCTCGCCCCGGCAGGCACCGTACAGCCAATCCTTGGCCGCAGCTGGGATCCCCCGGACCAGGATGTCGATCCTCGCTTCGGCGTGGTTATGAACCCGTATACGCAAGCGCCCGTGGCAAGGCAGCTCTTCGTCACCGAGCCGTTCAACAATACGATTGCAGTAGTCAACCTCGTTGTGGTCGGAGCTGCTCCCAATCAGGTCTTCGGGCTCGGCTCGGTAGCGCGTATCAGCTCGTTGTCGCTCGACCTGCCCGTCGATATCGCCCCCGCCCGGAGAGATACGGACGACGTCAATTGGGCAAGCAACACGACCCTCGACCAAGGGTCCGATCTATATGTCGCCAATCGGGGCGACAACACGATCGTGCGGATGGCGCAGGATGGCATGGTTATGGCGATCCGTCGCGTTGTCGTGCCGCCGGGTCAATTGAACAATGCCAGCCTGAACGGCATTGCCACCTCGGCCGATGGCGAGAAAATCTACGTGGCGTTCACACGGCCCGGCCGCAGCGCATATCAGGGCGGCGTCCTCGAACTGCCGGCCTTCCCTTAGGCGCGTGGAAGGCAAGATACGGGCCGGCACGTCTTGTCGGCGGTCCAGTCAGCGGCCGGATCCGCCGATTCATGCAGGGACGGTGCCGAGGCGGGAGCTAGCTCAGCGGATCGCCCGGGAAGTGCCGCTGCCGAGGTACTTCGCGAAGAAGCTGCGGACATCATTCTCCCAGGTAGCAGAACCTTGCTCTGAAAAGATCAAGTGCCCCGGAGCAATGTTCCCTGGGTTGCGACTAGGGATGAACGGAGGATAGATGATCATCTCGGTCGCCGGATTCCGGGCCTGCAGGGCCCTTGCGAGCGTGGTTATGGACGCGGTCGTGCGGTCGTTCTGGGCGACCATAAGCAATACTGGGGAGTGCACTTGGCGGGCGGCGGCAAGTAACGCATCACGCAGCGCGGCGCTTCTGTCCCATACGAGGGCACCGCCTGCCTGATCCACCGCCGCGCGGAAGGCATCACTACGGCTTGCGGCGAACATCGTAACGATCCCTCCAAACGACCAGCCCATGACGCCGAGCCGGCTCTGGTCCACGAACGGCAGCGTCTTGATAAAGTCCAGGGCCGATAGCACGTCATCGCTCTCCCCCTGCAACCTGCTGACAACCTGCGGGCTCTCGCTCGCAACGCCGTGTCGACCGATGCTTTGACGCATCTCCTCGGAAAATGTGAGCCCATCCGAGCCGCCGTAGCCGCGCCGCTCGGGCACCAGTACCGCGTACCCGCTCTGCAGAAATATCCTGCCGACATACGAAAACGGCTGGGATTCGCGCTCCCGGTTCTCTCGCGAGCCATGGTTATAAATGACCAGCGGGAACGGCCCATTTCCTGGCGGCCGATACAGATAGGCTTGGATGCGCAGCGGCCCGCTGGAATAGAACACCTCGTTGAAGGGCAACGATTCAGCGAGGGGTTGCCCCCGGGCTTGCGTTATGCCCAGCGCCAAAAGGAGGATGATGAGGCCACACTCTGCCCGCCAACCAAGGGGATTGCCGGCCACCGGTATCGCCGCCGACCGGCGCTCGACGCGCTGTTGCAGCCCGGATTTCATCGCAGCGGCGTCCCTTTCGAGGGCGATCCTACAACGCCTCGCTCCTCGGGCAAATCGGCCTTGCGCAGACCTTCTCCAATCCCTTCGCTAGCCAGCGTTGAGCCGATCGGTGGCAACACCCACGCGTTGACCATCGCGGCGCGATAACCCCGCGCCATTGACGGGAGCCGGCGGATTGCGCGAGCGTCGCAGCGTCGCCGAGGGGGTTTCGCCGAAGCGTCGGCGATAATCCACAGAGAACCGGCCGAGGTGGTTGAAGCCCCATCTGGCGGCAATCTCGGTGACGTTTTCCTCCGGCTCGGCGCGGTGGAGCGCCTCCCGCACTTTCTCGTACCGCGCGGTCCGCAGATAACGGATGGGCGACATGCCTTTGAAATCCCTGAAATGTTGTAGGAGCGTGCGCCCCGGCACCCCGGAGGCCTCGACGATTTCGGGCAATCCGATCGCGGCCCCAAGGTTCGCCTGCATGTACTCAATGGCCCGCTTCACGTCGCGCGGTGTAACCGGCCGCCCCAGCCGCGCCAACGCGTCGGTGTAGTTATGGGGCTGATGCAGCAGCAGTACCGTCATCACGAATTCGCGGAATGACCTTGCGATAATCGGTTCCGCCAGGATCGACTGGGTCCGCCGCAGTTCCGCCATAGCGAGCCGCGCGAAGCGCGCGAGGCTGCGTCCCCAACCCTCGTGCAAACCCAGGCGCGCCGCGAATTCGAGCGGCGGCTTCAATGGCTCACCCAGCAGCGCCCCAAGATGCCGGCGCAGCTCGACGCCGCTGAGAATAATATTGAGCGCAGCAGTGTCGCGCTCAACGCGCACCACATTATCGAGCGTTGGCGAGACCAGCATCGCCGTGCCGGGCCGATACGCGACCTCGTTGTCGCCGATGACCGCGCAAAGACGACCGCGCGATGGCGCTACAAAGCGGTAGTCATCGAAATCTCGAGTGGTCCGGACCTCCGCCGCCGCACCGTATCCGAGATGAAGGAGACAGAAGCCCGGCGAGTACACCCCGTCAAGCTGCATATCGACACCGCTGGCTTCGCGCGCCGGGACATCCAGCACGTATCCGCGCAGGGCGACGAAAGCACGCGCCTCCTCGGGATCGCGCGTGGCAAAGACCTGTCGCTGTGAAGACAGAGCGGCGCGGCGCTCCACGGTTCTCCTCCCCGAACTTATGCCGTGCCGGCCGCAATCATAGCGCTCGGGAGATTTAAGGCCAGGGCCAGCTGCACGACGAATCCTGCGCTTTGCGGATAGCCGTTGCCGACCGCGGATATCAGTCGCCGCGGGCCCGCGGGTAGGCTCGCCGCATTGCGAGAGGAGTGCCGGCGATGCGCAGGACGGGACTGAAGACACCCCAGTTGGGTTTGGTCGCCGCTGTGCTGTGGCATGTGCGGGTCGCGGTGGCCGGCGCGATCGCGCTGGTTGCGGGCCTTGCGGCGGCGCAGGCGGGAGAGGAGATCGAGCCCAACGCTGGAAAATGGAAGACCTGGGTGATCGCTTCGGGCCACGACTTGCGCACACCGGCGCCGCCGAACGATGCCAGCGCGGAGATCGCCGAGTTGAAAACCCTGGCGCAGCAGCGAGATGCCGCCACAAAGGACCTCATCGTCTATTGGGATGTCGGGCCGCCCTCTTATCGCTGGCAGGAAATCGCGCTCGACGAGACCATGCGCAACAACCTGCCATGGCCCTATGCGATCCGCGACTTCGCTTTGCTGCACGCGGCGATCTACGACGCGATGGTCGCTGCCTGGGACAGCAAATACGCCTATAACCGCAAGCGGCCGAGCGAGGTTGATGCCACCCTGATCACGGCATTGCCCAATCCGGCGAGCCCATCCTACCCGGCCGAGCATGCAGTCGCGGCGGGCGCCGCCGCGGCGGTCTTGTCCTATCTGTTTCCGGACCGTGCGGCATATTTTGCCGGCAAAGGGGAGGAGGCCGGCCGGTCGCGCGTGCTTGCCGGTGTCCAATACCCGAGCGACGTCACCGCCGGTCTTGAGCTCGGCCGCAAGGTCGCGGCACTCGTCATCGAGCGCGGCAAGGCCGACGGCTCCGATGTCAAATGGACCGGCACGGTCCCGACGGGACCCGGCAAATGGAACGGGACCAACCCGATCCTGCCGCAGATGGCGATGTGGAAGACTTGGGTCTTGGATCGGCCGAGCGAGTTCAGGTCGCCGCCTCCGCCGGCCCATGATTCCACCGAAAAAGCCGCCGAGCTCGCCGAGATCAAGAACTTCGCGCGCACGCCCAAAACCAACTCTGCTGCCTATTTCTGGGAATACGCCGTCGGCGGCCTGCGCGCTCATCAATATTGGGCCGGGCAGATCGGCCGGCTCGTCCTGGAATACCGGCTCGGCGATGATCCGCCTTTGGCGGCGCGCGCCTACGCGCTGCAGAACATCGCCGGGATCGATGCCGGGATCGCCTGCTGGGACGGCAAGTACACCTATTGGGCGATCCGCCCCTTCCAGCTCGACCCCGAGATCAAGCCGCTGTTCCCGACCCCGAACCATCCGAGCTATCCGGCGGCGCACGGCTGCTCCTCGACGGCCGAGGCGGTTATCCTTGGTTATCTCTTTCCGCGCGATGCCGCAGCGCTCGCGGCACTCGCCGAGGAAGCCGCGGAGTCACGGGTCTGGGCCGGTATTCACTACCGCAGCGACATCGTCGCCGGCAAAGCACTCGGCCGCGCCGTCGCCGAGAAGGTGATCGCCCGCGCGCAAAGGGACGGCGCGCAATAGTGGGAGCCCCCTCACCCCGGCCCCTCTCCTCGCGAGCGGGGAGAGGGAGGGGCGCGCGTATCCCCGGATCTAGTCCGGGGAGGAGGGTGAGGGGCGTTACCGAGCGTGCAGGCCGCCGAGAAAGCGGTCGAGCGCCGCCAGCACCACCGGTTCGACCAGGGTCGGCGCGTGTCCGATCCCCGGCACCCTGACCAATTCGCCGCGCGGCAAGACGTCGACCATGCGCAGCGCCTGCGCCTCGGAGAGGACGTCGCTCTCGGTGCCCCACACCACTACAGTCGGGCAGGGTAAGGCTTGCAATGCCGGCCACAGCGGAGGCCGCGCCGGCGGGCCGCGCTCGACCCGCTGGCGGATATAGGCTGGGTCCATCTTCCATGCCCATTTACCGCCGGTCCCGCGCCGCAATACGCCGAGTGCTAGCTCGTGCTGGTCCTCGGCACTGCGCGCGGCGAGGATCGGCGACATCGCGCGGCGGTAGGCCATCGCCTCTTCCAGCGTCGCAAATGAGTCCGGCCGGCTGCCGACCATCTGGGTGATGCGCTGGGTGCCCGCCTCGGCGTCCGGGCCGATGTCGTTGATCACCAGCCCCAAGAGCCGCTCGGCGTGCTCGGCGGCATAGGTCATCGCGATGATGCCGCCCATCGAAGTGCCGATCAGCACGAACTTGTCGAGGCCGAGCTGCTTGGCGAATTCCGCCAGGTCGCTCGCCTGATCGGCATAGCGGTAGGCGCCGGTCGGCGACCAGGCACTCTCGCCGTGCCCGCGGACATCGAAGGCCAGGATGCGATAGCGGTCGTGAAGGTGCCGGGCGAGCGCGTTGAACGCGTCCGCACTGCCGGTGTAGCCGTGGACGCAGACGATCGGCGGGGCGTCGGCCTCGCCCCATTCGAGATAATGCAGGGCGAGATCGTTCACCCTCACGGTTTTGCTGAAGGGCTGCGTCGGGGTCGTCATCGGGAGTCGCCTCTTTCCGTATCTCGCTGGCGCGAGATTGCTTCGTCGCTGCGCTCCTCGCAAGCCCCTCACCCCGCTCTCGCGGGGCGAGGGGCTCATACGGTTTCTCCCTCGCCCCGCTTGCGGGGAGAGGGTCGGGGTGAGGGGCTGGCGCGAGACCGCTGCGGCTTGCCAAAGATCGGGGCCGACCGTACCTATGATTCATCCGAGCGAGGGAGGTGCGCGATGAAGCTCCAGGACGCGAAGCTGTTCCGCCAGCAATGCTACGTCAATGGCGCGTGGGTCGACGCGTTGAACCGCGGCACGATCCCGGTCACCAACCCGGCGACCGGCGAGACCTTGGGCACGGTGCCGCGGATGGGTGCCGAGGAGACCCGCCAGGCGCTCGAGGCGGCGGACAAGGCGCTGCCGGCCTGGCGCGGCAAGACCGCCAAGGAGCGCGCCCAGATCCTGCGCAAGATGTACGATTTGATGATGGCGAACCAGGAGGATCTCGCGACCTTGATGACCGCCGAGCAGGGCAAGCCGATGGCGGAGTCGCGCGGCGAGATCGCCTATGCCGCGGCCTTCATCGAATGGTTCGGTGAGGAGGGCAAGCGCGTCTATGGCGACACGATCCCGGCGCACGCCTCCGACAAGCGCATCGTCGTGACCAAGGAGCCGATCGGCGTCTGTGCCGCAATCACCCCGTGGAACTTCCCAGCGGCGATGATCACCCGCAAGGCGGGGCCGGCCTTGGCCGCGGGCTGCACGATGGTGTTGAAGCCGGCGACCGCGACCCCGTTCTCGGCCTTGGCCTTGTGCGAATTGGCCGAGCGCGCCGGGGTGCCAAAGGGTGTGTTTTCGTGCGTGACCGGGCCGTCGAACGAGATCGGCGGCGAGCTGACCTCAAACCCGATCGTCCGCAAGCTGACCTTTACAGGCTCGACCGAGGTCGGCAAATTGCTGATGGAGCAATGCGCCGGCACGGTCAAGAAGACCTCGATGGAGCTCGGCGGCAACGCGCCGTTTATCGTCTTTGACGACGCCGATATCGAGATGGCGGTCAAGGGCGCGATCGCCTCGAAATACCGCAACGCCGGCCAGACCTGCGTCTGCGCCAACCGGATTCTGGTGCAGGACGGCGTCTACGACGCCTTTACGAAGCGCCTCGCCGAGACCGCCGGTGCGATGAAGGTCGCCGACGGGTTTGAGCCGGGTGCGGTGATCGGGCCGCTGATCGACATGAAGGCGGTCGAGAAGGTCGAGGCGCACATCGCCGACGCCGTCAAGAAGGGCGCCAAAGTCGTCACGGGCGGCAAGCGCGCCGCCCAGGGCGGCAGCTTTTTCGAGCCGACGGTACTGACCGATGTCACGACCGACATGGTCATCACCAAGGAGGAGACCTTTGGCCCGGTCGCCCCGCTCTACCGCTTCAAGACCGAGGAGGACGCGGTCAAGATGGCCAACGACACCGAGTTCGGCCTCGCCTCCTATTTCTACAGCCGCGACATCGGCCGCATCTGGCGGGTCGCCGAGGCGCTCGAATATGGCATCGTCGGCATCAACGAGGGCATCATCTCGACCGAAATCGCGCCGTTTGGCGGCATGAAGGAAAGCGGCATCGGCCGCGAAGGCTCAAAATACGGCATCGAAGAATTCCTCGAGGTCAAATACCTCTGCATGGGCGGCATCGATCGTTAATCAAGATCTGCATGGACCCCGGTCGACCGCGGGGTTCTGGCGCCCGGGGATTCTGGCGCGGGGTACCGGCCGCAAGCGCTCCTACTCTCCGCTCGGAGAAATAGTCTGGCTCGCCCCGCGGCTGCGTCGCGGGCCGCCCGGGATGGTTACGAATAATCTCGTTTGTACGAACTCCGCGGCGCTCGGCTCCAAACCAGCGCAGCAACTCGCGAAAGGTTGTGGGCTCTACGCTCCCGCCGACCCTAAGTTGTGCCGCTATGCGCTCCAGCCTGCTGCATCCGTCGAAGCCTTCATCGTTTTGGTCCACGCTCATGTCAGGTTCTTCCGTTCCGCCTATCGCGTCACGTGGTCAGTCAGCACGAAAGGCGGCTTTCACCCTGAGAGAGTCATTGCGTACTCTGGGAAGTCGTTTTGAATGGCGGCGGTCAATACGTCTACCGCGCCGTCGATTCTCTTCAGATCCCATTTGCTTCTAAAACGCACGCTCCACATCGGTTTTTGAAAAGTCGTCACCGACATAGAGCAATGGGCAGGAGTGCTCCTTGGCGACTTCGTAGGCGAAGCAGTCGCCAAAGTTCAGCCCTGCCGGATGCACACCTCTTCCCCAGCGAGCGTAGGTTGAGGCGATGCGGCGGGCTGATGCCGGCGTCACCGACACGATCTCAAAGCCGAGTCCGTCGATGATGCGGGTCATTTCTTCGCCGACATTGCGCCGCGCTGCGACGATCAGGGCTTCGGCCGCAGTGCCGGCGGAAATGATTACCTCGGTCTCGGTTTCCAGAACCCGGATGCAGTCATCCGCTTCCTTTTCTCCGAGCGCAATCGCCATCAGCGCGGAGGTGTCCACCGCGATCACCTAGGTAAGCCGTCCGCGCCATAGAGAAAGTCCTGGCTTCTTGCGGCGCTTTCCCCAGGCCGCGCCCTGGCGGCCCCGGATGCTCGTGCCGCTTCGAGCAGTTTCCTGCGTGCCGCGGGAGAGATGGGTGCTTCAACCGGTACCAAGCGCACCACCGCCTGCCCGTGCCTGGTCAGAACGACCTCTTCCCCCGCTTCCGCGCGGCGGATCAACTCCGTGAGTTGCCCTTTGGCGTTGGTCACCGCAACCCGCATCGCTGAGCCGCCTCTGTGTATTGTGCAGTAAATTTGGACCAATGTATGGTCCATGTCAATCGGGACGACATGAAGGCCGGCGAAGAAGGTCGAGGCGCACATCGCCGACGCGGTCAAAAAGGTGCAAGGTGGTCCTCGGCGGCAAGCGCGCCGCTCAGGGCGGCAGCTTTTTCGAGCCGACGGTATTGACCGATGTGACGACCGACATGGTCATCACCAAGGAGGAGACCTTTGGACCGGTGGCGCCGCTCTACCGCTTTAAGACCGATGACGAGGCCATCAAGATGGCCAACGACACCGAGTTCGGCCTCGCGGCCTATTTCTACAGCTGTGACATCGGCCGCATCTGGCGCGTCGCCGAAGCCCTTGAATATGGCATTGTCGGCATCAACGAGGGCATCATCTCGACCGAGATCGCCCCCTTCGGCGGCATGAAGGAAAGCGGCATCGGCCGCGAAGGCTCGAAATATGGCATCGAGGAATTCCTCGAAGTCAAATACCTCTGCACGGGCGGCATCGACCGCTGAGGCGGAACCTTCGCCTATCCTGGCCGAGATAGAGCGCTTCGCTTCGCAATAACGTTCTCGATGCCGTTATCGCGATCGGGTGTCGGACGACAGCACAAAATCTCGGCCGACGGATTCGCGGCCTAAATGATTTGGAAGCTGGCCGAATCGGCGTAGAGGTTTTTCTGTTCGCAACGCAGCCGAACAATCGCCCTCGGGGTCGCCTGGTTCGGTACCACCACGCGGCGCCGACCATTGTTCGGAAATCCGCCATTCCGGCTTAAAACCATCCCCGTAGTTTGGTCAATGAATAATATTTCGACCGAGTTGACCACCGGCGCGACGTACTCCGACCGCCATTCCACTCGGTAGGTTGCCCCCTGCGGCAACTGCTCCCCGCCACTCGGCCTGGTGATCGCGAACGGGCCGAGCACGGACTGGCGGAGATTCAGCCGCCCATTGGCCCGACAAATCCCGCGAAGGGCGCGAACGGGCTCGGCCGACGCCACCAGATGCTCGCGCAACTCGTGCGGGGTCCAATCGTCTATTTCCAGAAGCAGCGCTGCCGCGCCGGAGACGTGAGCCGCCGCGGCCGAGGTACCGTTATATTCGCGGTAAGCGGGATTGACGTAATAGAGACCGGTGCTAAGGATGCGGACGCCCGGGGCCGCCAGCTCGACATCGGTGCCATAATTGGAAAACCACGCCTTGTCGTCATTCTCGTCGGAGGCCATGACCACGATCATGTTGTTGAAGTCGTAACTCGCCGGCAAGGTCGGAATGCGGGTATTGTTGCTGCCATAGTTACCGGCAGCGGCCACAAACAGACAGCCCTGGGTTCCGGCATAAAGAATGGCAGGCGGCAGCAGTCCGGTATCTTCGAGCACGTGCCAGCTCGCGTTGATGACCTTGGCGCCGGCAGCGACCGCGGTAAGTATCCCCACCACCGCCGCCAGGGCAGTCGGCGGTGTTCGAGCATCGGTGAATTTGATGGCAAAAATCTTGAGATTGTTCACCTCGCCGGCAATGCCCGAGACGCCCGCGGCATTGTTGGTGATTGCTGCGATGGTTCCGGCCAGCATCGTGCCGTGCCCGGTGTCGTCAGCGAAATTGTTATTGTTTGGGGGAATGACACGCGCTCCACCGATCCTCGTCTTGTCCAGATCCTGATGATCTTGCTTGATGCCGGAATCGATGACGGCAATTGTCACATTGCGGGGGCCCACCTCGGTGACGCGCTCCCAGGCCAGCTCGACCTCGATTTTTTTCAACGCCCATTGCTGTGGGTATAGGGGATCGTCGACCGCTTGCTGCAGAACCGCCATCCGGACGTCAGTTTCCAGTCTGATGTTGGGAAAATCCGGTTGCACGCTAGTGATTACTTCTCCGACGCTGAACCGCTCGTCCCGCAAATAGAACACCTGAACCGCAATGTGTCCTACTTCAAACATCATTCTTTTGTCGTCTGCACCGAATTCCTTTAAGTTGAGAAATAATCTGTCAAATTCGAGCAGTAGACGCTCGGATTCGGATCCAGCTTCCAAATAGGCAATCAGGCGCCGTCGATAATCCGCAAATTCAGCCGGTATCTGGAAGCGTGCAAAGTCGGTTTCCATCGCCGTCGTCGCTCCGCCTAAAGAGCATATTGTGGAAATTCCGCGCGAACCTGCGTCCGAATCCCGCCGGCGCCCCATACTGAAGCGACGTTCTGTAGATCCTTGAATGTCTGAATTGCGACAGCCCGTCCTGCTCTAATATCGGTCGGATAATGGACTCCCGCCACGATCCGGTTCTGGGAAACGCGACGGGCCAAATCGAACAGCGGCCCCTTAGGGCGAGTTGCTTGCGCAAGGAAGACGGCTATTGTGGAATTGGCCGGCGGCAGTGTGTGTTGCGGCAAATTAGTATTGCCTTGCGCGTCACTCAGGCTATAGGCAAGAAGAAGCGAGATCAAATGGGATTGCACCGCATGCCCGGCCGGGAAGCTGGGGGTCACCGGCGGATCGATCATCGGCGTGACTGCCGGGCACAATTGGGAGGGTCGAGGACTCCTGAAATCTCCCTTGAGGCACATCGCCACATGTTCGCCAATGCGGCGGCCGATGTGCACCATCAAGTTGGTCGCCGGATGGCGCGCGGGATCGATCTTCAGCATTCCGAACCAGTAATTGATCGCTCCGTCCGCATCGTCCTGGTCGATGACCTCGGCAAAGCGGTCTTCGCGCTCGAGCGCCAGCTCGAGAATGCGCAATACCTCGTTCCCGATTTGCTGCCGGGTCATCTCGTGCGGCGGAATGTTGGCGCCGCCGTTTCGCGCTGTGGCCGCGTAGGCTGCCCGCCAAGTCGTCGCAGCAGCGGCAGCAGCGGGAATAACCACAGTGAGAAAATCGTCGAGGAGCATATATGCGCGCAGATCGGCGTCCCAGAATTCGTGGAACAGCGGGTAATGGGGCTGCGCGAGGGCTGCCGGCGGGACAAGCTGATCGGGCTGGGTCGTATCGACCAGCCTGCTCTCCAGGTCACTGTTGTAGCGCGGCCGAAACCGCAGGGCCGAGCCGGCCAACGGCGGGACGCCCGCATTGAAGTTGAAGTTGAAGTCCAGCACGCTCATTGCTTTCTCCCATCTTCCGGCAAACCGGCGAGCAATAAATGTGTGGCGAGCCGATTGCGCCTTTCCTCCTCGCGATAGGCGTAATTCTGGCAGAAGCTTTGCACCTGAAAACCGGGATCCAATGCCAACAAGGCGTTGCCGACGCGGCGTGCCTCGTCGATCTGCCCGCCGGCCGCGAGGCTCGCAGCGAGGGTTCGTAGATTGGCGGTGTATCTTGCGTTGTCTGCGTATGAGCGCCGCCCCCAGGCGATGGCGCTGTCGTAATCACCTTCGGTGTAGGCGGCAAAACCGAGGACTGCATGCATGAAGAAGATCTGCGGATCGAAGGGTGAGAGGCGCAGGGCCTGCATTGCCCGTCGCCGCCCCTCGGCGCCGTCGCCGATATAGCTGTAAATGGGGCTGCTGCGCGCATAGGCGAAGGCCGAGCTGGGGCTGGTGCGCAGGGCCCGCTCAAGCAGGTCGAAGGCGGAGTCGAAATCGCGGAACCACAGTGCGCGCAGCTGGCCGGACAACGCCAAAGCCCACACATCGAGCGGGTCGCGTTGCAGCGCCGCCGAGGCGAATCGCTCGACCGCCGCCCGATCTGCCGCTACATCCTGGGACCATCCCTGCAGTATGGATGCGCTATGCCAGAGCGCACTGAAGGCGTAAGGCGCGGCATAGTCCTCATCGAGGCGGATCGCCTGCTGGAACATGGCATGCGCTTGATCGAACTCGTCGCGATTCAGGCGATAAAGCAAATCGAGGCCGCGGAGGAGGTAATCGTATGCGTCGAGGTTCTCCGGACGCTTGCGGCGAATTCGCCGCAGTTCGGCGCCACGGATATTGGGTGAGATCGTTTGCACGACGCGCTCAACAAGGCGGTCTTGGAGCACGAACAGCTCGGTTGCCCCTCCTTCGCTTTGGTAGGTTTCAATCGCCGTCAGCGTCTCGGCATCGGTCAATTCGGCGGAGAGGCGCAACCGCTCGTCGCGTCGGCGGACGCTGCCCCAAACGACATATCGGACGCCAAGCTCGCTGGCGACGGTTCGAACATTTGGTGGACTCTCGCGGTACTTGAGCGTCGAGCTGCGCGAGATGACGAAAAAATCGGGCAGCGCGGCCAGCGCGCCAACCACGTCCTCGACCAACCCGTCGCCGAAATAGCTTTGTTCGGCGCCCGCACCGTATTCGACAAAGGGTAGAACCGCGATCGACGGCCGCAAATGGGGCAGTGTGTGGGACGCCAGCGGGACCGGCGGATCCCGGCGCGGAGACGTTTCGATTTTGCATACCCGGACCGCATTGGCGATGTTTTTCAGGCGTACGTATCCGAGGTCCACCACCGGAAGCTTCAGATTGTTCCCCAGCTGATCGTACACCGCACCCGAGATCAAGAGGCTGCCGGGCTCCGCCAGTTCCTGAAGCCGGGCGGCCAAGTTGACGCCGGCGCCATAGACGTCATGCGGCTCGACGACGATATCGCCGGAATGCAAGCCCATGCGAAAGGCAATCTGCTTCTCAAACGGCTGAGCGGCTTCACGCCGGTATACCTCCTGCTGGATCGTGGCTGCGGCCTGAAGGGCGCTATTGACGCTCGCAAAGCGAGCGAGAAATCCATCGCCGGTAGATTTGACGATACGGCCCCCTTCGCCTTGGACGGCAACCTCGATGACCTCCCCGAGCAGCGCCATCATCCGGGGGTGGGTCTCGGACTCATAAGTGTCCATCAACCGCGAATATCCCGCCACGTCAGCGAACAGGATTGCCGCCCGCTGGTGCTGCATTTATCGGATTATCCCAGTCGCTCGCATCGCAGGTTGAAACTATCCGCCGCCCTGGCCCACCCAAGCAACAAGATTCGAGCGGAAGGGGTGCCCTGAGATCACAGGTGGCTGACGGGTTCGAGCCGGGTGCGGTGATCGGACATTGATCGACATGAAGGCGGTCGAGAAGGTCGAGGCGCACATCGCCGACGCGGTCGAGAAAGGGGCCAATGTGGTCACCAGCGGCAAGCGCGCCGCGCAGGGCGGCAGCTTCTTCGAACCGACCGTGCTGACCGATGTGACGACCGACATGGTCATCACCAAGGAGGAGACCTTTGGCCCGGTGGCACCGCTGTACCGCTTCAAGAGCGGATGCGGTCAAGATGGCCAACGACACCGAATTCGGCCTCGCCTCCTATTTCTACAGCCGCGACATCGGCCGCATCTGGCGCGTCGCCGAAGCCCTCGAATACGGCATCGTCGGCATCAACGAGGGCATCGTCTCGACCAAGTCCACTGGCGAGATCACGTCGTTCGGTGGCACGAAGGAAAGCAGCAATGGCCACAAGGGCGCGAACTATCTGCATAGAGGAGTACCTCGAGGTCAAATACCTCTGCATGGGCGGCATCTACCGCTAGGTGGAGACGTTAAGCAGCTTCGCGGTCACCACCGTCCTGCAACAGCGAGTGGACTTTAGGTTTTCAACAACAAGGCCGCTGTGGACGTCTCGCGCTGCGTGATGCCGCGAATCTTGAAAACCAGCAAGCCGGCGCATGCGACTTCGATTGCGATCGAAAAGATCGGCAGTAGCGATTCGGCTGACAGCTCTGCTCCAGGCAGCCGAAGCGCTGTGAGCAGGGCATCGCTGATCACCGATACAATAAGCGCGCCCGTCGCTGCAGTGCAGAGCCAACGAAAACGACGAAGCTGGTTACGATATCGAGGATGGAACTCTGCGGGAATGCCGCGGCCGCAGACGTATGCCCAGCCCCCGATCCCGATTATGACCGAAAGCCAAAATGCGTAACGGTCGATCGAGCCCACGATCCCAAGGACTGCCCGTATATCGTCGCTGACGGCACACTGCATCACGGCATACCACGCGATGCGCGTCTTCATCGTGATGAAAACACCGGCGATTACCAGAATAAGGGCGATACCTGCTTCCTTCGTTCGCCTCGCAAGCGAGACCATGGCGAACTGCGCTGCGATACGTTGGGGATCGCCGAATTTCGCAATCGCGCTTCGTTCTGTCTCAAGCCCATCACCTCTCGGATCAGCAGCGACGGCCCCCCACAGATGGTCTTCGACCTCTTGGCGCACCCGTCTCGACAACGATCGATCGAAACTGAGCGCAGCCGCAAGCGACTCGAGATATTGAGAAATCACGCGGGCCTCCCGCGTGGCCGGGCTCCGGTAAGGAGACTACCAATGGCGGCGGAAAACTGCTGCCAAACCGCGCGCCGCTCGGTAAGAGCCCGCTCGCCGCGTCGGGTCAATGCATAGACCCGACGCCGTCGACCGGATTCGGCGGTTACCCAGTGACTGACAAGCAGTCCCGTCTGTTCGAGACGATGCAGTGCTGGGTAGATCGTGCCCTCCGGCAAATCGAACGCCTGGCCGCTCCGGCGTCTGATTTCCTCGATCACTGCGTAGCCATGCGCCGGACCCGCCGACAGTGCAGCGAGCACGATCAGGTCTAGGTGCCCCTTGAGCATCTCGCCTTCCATACTATGGATGACTATGCTTTGGCTGCCTAGGGGTCAAGCGCTATCAGCTGGTGTGCCGGCGCGGCAGCCTACCTGCGCGGCACGAAGACCTGGCCGTTGACGCCAAAGCCACCCTCGGCTGTTTCGAAGATCTGTACGAAAAGCCGCTTTGCAGGATGGGGTGGCTGCTTCATTGCACCGAGCACCACGTCGGTGATGCCCTTTATCAGAGCGCTCCTTTGCTCGAGGGTGAGGACCCCCGCCGGAACATGTACCTCCACCAGCGGTGCGCCGAAGGTTCCCGCCGGAATGCTGTCGGCGAGCCCGCTCGGTGCGCCGGCCAATGCGCCCGCCGCAACCGTTGCTGTCAGCAGCATGTTCCGTCGGCTCAATCTGTCGGCGCCGTCCGACGATTTCGGGTTCTTGCTCGAACTGTAACTAATGTCCATAGCGACAACCTCATTGCAATATAGGGCATTACCGTTGCGAAGCAGTGCGGAGTAGACGTTTAGGGTCGCTAGGTCGGTGTGTAGAGGGTGCCGGTATTGCCCCAATGGCCGGACGGAACCTCGTTGATCAGCACATATGTCTGCCCATCGGGTGGCCGTTTTTCGACGCTATTGATGACATCGTGGATGCCTTTGACAATCTCGCGCCGCTGATCCAGCGTGAGCGTTCCCTCAGGGATATAGACTTTGGCGACCGGCATGAGACCTCCTTTTTCATCGATATACCTAGCCATATTATGCCTAGGAATGCTAGGTGTCAACTCTCCCTCGAGCCCGGCCGCGGTGATCGGACCCTATGAGCAACATGAAGCCGGTCGAGAAGGTCGAGGCGCCTATCGCCGCGTAAGCCGCGGCGTGAGGAGCATCTGGCGTCATTACGAGGAGCGCCAGCGACGAAGCAATCTGGGTCGGTTTGGGCTCGCCGGCTCGGGATTGCTTCGCTTCGCTCGCAATGACACTTGTGACGAGCGACGTGGTCATCACTGCGAGGAGATCTTTGGGCGGGTGGCCCCGCTTTACGGCTTCAAGACCGACGCCTGGGCGATCAAAGATGGCCAACGACACCCCCCACCCTAACCCTCCCCGCATGCGAGGAGGGGGCTCGCCGCCTATTTCTATAGCCGCGACATCGGCCGCATCTGGCGGGTCGCCGAGGGGCTCGAATACGGCATCGTCGGCATCAACGAGGGCATCATCTCGACCGAAATCGCCCCGTTCGGCGGCATGAAGGAAAGCGGCATCGGCCCAAATCTATCGGGTCACTGGGGCTCGAAATTCGGCATCGAAGAGTTTCTCGAGGTGAAATATCTCTGCATGGGCGGCATCGACCGGTGACTTGACGGCGATGATCGGATATCCTACGTATATCCCGATGCCGAGTGGAGAAGCCGATGCAAGTGCAGGTCGCACGCTGGGGCAACAGCCTTGGCCTGCGCATTCCCAAGGATATCGCGCGTCGAGCGGGCCTGCGCGAGGGAGCCCGGGTCGATGTAGAGGCTGAGGGCGACCGTATCATCATTTCTCCGGCTCGCCCGCGCTATGTCCTCGCCGACCTGTTGAAGGGGATGACTCCAGAGGCAATGCGCCAGGCCTTCGATTGGGGACCTGACAAGGGTCGCGAGATCGTCGAATGAGGTAATGGCATACGCACCGAAGGCGGGCGATCTTATCTGGGTCGATTTTGATCCTCGCGTCGGTCGCGAGCAGAGCGGTCGACGCCCCGCGTTGGTCGTCTCACCAGCCGACTTTTGCCGGGTAACGGAGTTCGCGATCGTCTGCCCGATTACCTCGCGCGTTCGGCCCATTGGCACCAGCGTTGTGCTGCCGATGGGCTTGCCGGTTTCCGGAGAGATCTTGACCAGCCATGTGCGGAGCATCGATACGCTGGCGCGCCCGATCAGCTACGCCGGAGCTGCGGTTCCCGCAGAAATTCTGCATGAAGTTCGCATGAAATTGGCGGCCCTGATAGGGCTCTAGCGCAATTTTCGTCGCGTTGGGCCCCGCGCGACGCCGGCCAGATCTGTGTGTGCGCCAACCGCATCTTGGTGCAGGGCGGCGTCTATGACGCCTTCACCAAGCGGCTCGCCGAGACCGCCGGCGCGATGAAGGTCGCCGACGGGTGCGGTGATCGGGCCGCTGAGGATGAGCCACAGTTCGCCCGGGTGATCAAGAGCATGAGCCCTGATCGCCCGAGCGACGCCAGTTCAGCGACTGCATGTCCGGTTGAACATCACCCTACGAAGTGGCGCCAGACACGCCTCACCATCAAGCGCCAGCCTCGCTCAACCGTCTCGGGGGCTGGTGGCGGATCCGAGAGCCGAGAGCTCGACCACGAGCGGCTGCTGCTTCGCATCGCAGAAATCGGTGACTACCCCGGCAAATTGGCCGAGCGAATTCGTCACCGTCGCGGTCTCACCGTTGGGACGAAGATCCCCGATCACCCAGACCGTATGGCGTCTGGCGAGCACAGATTTGATTGTCGCGAGGTCATGGTGGACCGCCTTCTGGAACTTTTCGAGATCGGCGCGCTGCTGCTGTTCCCTGGCGGAGATCAGCGGGCCGATGTCATCGATGATCAGCACTTGAGCCTCGCTCCAGGGCCAATAATTGATATTGGCCGGGCCGGGATCATCCTCGAAATGCGAGCTCGACGATCGCGAGGCGCATTCGAGCAGGGTATCGAAGCTCAGATAGCGAACCTTCGTCTTATTGAAGGCGAATTCGGTGCCAATTCCGGCCGCGATCGTAGTACGGCCGGAGCCGATCGGGCCGCCGACGATCACTTGGCGGGGCAGTAAGTCCGGGTTTCGTGGCGCTCCCTGGTCGATCAGGGTCTGGATCTGCTTCGCCGCCTCCCGGTTCATGCTCAGCTGCGCGTCGGCGAGCCGGAACAAATAAGGTAACCCCGCCTTCTGCCAAATGATCTTTTGGCGCAGCCATTCCGGCGCAATTAGGATGGCGACGAGCAACAGGAGCAGGAAGAGGACGACACCCACTAACGCGGTCTGATGGAACGCAAAGCCGACCCCGCACCCTAAAATCATATAGGTGGCAGCGATGGCGGCATTGTCGCGCAAGCATTCTTTGTCGAGGGGGAATAGCGGCGTTGCCTCTTTCACTGCGGATCGGTAGGTCAGAAACTCATAGAGCGAGACAAGGATCGACCCGGCAAGGAGGCCGACAATCGCGTCCCATGACGTGTCCTTGTCGAAGAAAACGCCCCCGGACGTGTCCTTGCCGAAGAATCGCAAAGCGTAGAACGCTGCCAAGGTCAGGCCAAAATTGATCAGGATGCCGAGGCACACATGGCCCACTTGGTCGGCTATCCACGTGTAGGAATATGGCGAGGTGGTCTGCACCTCTTTGCCGTAGACGTCCTTCTTAAACTGGCCGAGGAGGTCCCAGACGGTGATCCTGGGAGCGGCAGGAAAGGCGGGGGTTGCCGCGGTCGTGGGAGCGACCATTACCGGCGCTGCTGAGCGCGCGATTCGTCGGCGTAGCCGGC
>Ga0310914_10000403_pt1 | contig 24803 bp, 26 predicted proteins | sample GREbulkMGAN108_FD_203450 | JGI IMG/M metagenome (GOLD analysis project Ga0310914, IMG submission 203450) | Lab enrichment of tropical soil microbial communities from Luquillo Experimental Forest, Puerto Rico - GRE.bulkMG.AN108 | ecosystem: Environmental > Terrestrial > Soil > Tropical forest >... | reverse complement strand
TGGCGCGATCTGCCGGACAACTTCGGTCCGTACACGACCTGCTACAATCGGTTCGTTCGCTGGCGACGAGCGGGCGTGTGGGCCAAGATCATGAGCGCACTCGCCGGCGCCGATAATGCCGCCGTGCAGATGATCGACACGTCTATTGTTCGGGTGCATCAGCATGGGGCGTGCATCATAATAATGTCTTTGGCCACCGCCCGCACACCTCGTCGGTCTGAGGCGAACCTCGTTGGTTTTTTGATTCAACGTCGAAGGAATTCAGCCCGTCGTAGATGACCACCTGGCCTTTAGGGGTGGGGGTCGTGAGTCGAGGTGCTCCACTTTGCGGAGAGGATGATGGCGGCGATGAACACGAGAGGAGCAGCGACGAAAACGACGGCCAGTGCGGTCCACACTTCGTGCCGTAAGAATGTTACGACTACAGCGTAGACCGTTGCCGTGGCAATGGCAGCGAGAATGATCTCTCGGCGGCCCGTTCGTGAAGCTTGCCACTGACCGGTTGCCGGCTCGAACACCGGTTTAAGCGGTGGTGGCGTTGGCGGCTCGTTGCCACCGAAGAGAGCGGCTGGAAATTGTGCGGCATAGCGGCGCCCACTTTTCGGCGTCGGCAGATGTTCGTGGGGCGCGCTCGGGTCCGGCTCCACAACCTTGCGATACAAGTGCCAAGTCGCATGACCGAGCACCGGCACCACCACCGCGAGGCCGAAGAAGAACGGCAAGGAGCCGATGATCAGCAGACCGGCGACGATCAATCCCCAGATCGCCATGGGTACGGGGTTAGCGGCGACGGCGCGCACGGACGTCAGCACCGCTTCAATCGCGCCGACATCGCGGTCGAGCAGCAGCGGAAATGAAACCACGCTGATAATCAAAACAGCGAGCGCGAACAGGAAACCGATGCCGTTGCCCACAATGATGAGCATCCAGCCGGCACGCGTGGTGAAGACTTGGTGAACGAAATTCGGAATCGAGGCCGCCGGCTCGGAGCCGAAGTTTGCCGTATAGATAGCCTCTGCAACGGCAACCCAGAGCACGAAGATCACCAGCAGCAAAAAGCCGAGCGCGGCAATGGCGCCGCGAGACGGCACGTGCAGCACGTCGAAAGCGTGCTGCCACGAAGGGTCGAGACCTTGCTCGCGTTGCCGGCTCAATTCGTAGAGGCCGATGGCGGCGAACGGACCAAGGAGCGCGAAGCCGGCCGCAAGGGGGAACAGCAGGGACAAGACGTCATGTCCAAGGCTCACCCGCGCCAGCATCAGACCGACGATCGGATAGATCAGGCAGAGAAACGCCGCGTGGGTGGGCATGGCCGAGAAATCGGCCATTCCGCGTGCCAGCGCGTCCTTGAGATCCGTCACGCCGATGGTGCGGATCACCAGCGGACCGGGGGTCGACCCCGCCCGCGTCAGAGCGTGGACATGCGTCATGCTGGTGCCTCCCGGGAAGGAGGAGGAGGATCGCGCTGCGGCGTTATGGATCACACCGTGCAAACCCATTTTAACGCTGGAATACAATGGGATCAAGAGATTACATGGATAGGTAGTGCCTCATTTTGAATTTACCTGCCGCCTTTCGTGCCAAATCCGATAGACCGAAAAAAGAATAACGCAGATTGCTACGGCCAATATCCAGTTAAATGAAATTCCCAGCAGAACCATGTCGAACATCAGGCTCAGAATCACAACCCCTATACTTAGGATTATGTGCAATCGGGGATCAGACAAGCGGGCGCGACGTGCGCTGACGTTACTCACGCCGACACCACCAACTCGGTGCATACCTGCGCCGCAAGCGTCACCAGCGCCCCCTCACGCACTCGCCGTGCTGTTTTTTCTGATGGCCTCTAGCTGCTGCCCCAAGCGCACATCGCGTCAAGCGCATAATGTTGCTTTGGTCGGCGCTTGCCGAGCGGCCCGCCGCTGGGCGGGAGCCGCTTGGTTCCGGCTTCGTTTCAGCCTCGCCACCATGATGAATGAGAACGACTCGCCGCACAGCTCGGCCCCGCGGAAAATGAGGTGACAGGCTCGTCCTTCGCCGGAAGCACGAACCCGTTCACCCGACCCGGCTGGGCTGTGTCCTCGCTGTTGGCGCCTAGCCGTCATCCTAACGGGATGGGAGCGGTACAGTTCCGGCTCCTCCGGCTTACTTTCCGGCCCCACCACGGCAGAAAACATACTCCATTTACAAATAAAAACCTACCGCTGAAATCGGGGCATGCGCGGTTCTCGCCCGAACGAAGTCTTGGCGGCGAAGTGCTCGGAGAGATGGATCGGATTGCGATCGCCGGTGAGCTGCGCGAAGCCAACGACATCGGAGGAGGAAATCGTCTTGGATAGCGTCTCCACCATCCCGACCGTGAGGTCCTCGAAATAGAGAACGCGCAGATTGAGCATTGCATACAGCGTCACGACCGCTAGCGTCCCGATTCCGAAGTTCGCACGCGCCCGCGGCAGTCTCAATGCGAACTTCGGAATCAAAGGGGCACTAGCAACGTTATGACTCTAGTGCCGCTTTTGAACCCGAAGTTCGCAAACGCTTCCGCCGCCCGACCGTGCGAACTTCGGGTTCGCCGCACTAGCGCCTGCGTGCAGCAGGCGCGGCACACATTATTATTGCGATTATTGCGCCCTTTCCCCTTGCGGGAGAGGGCAAGAAGGCGTTGCAGGAGATTTCTGCCGGGCGAGGGGTAAGGTCTGTGATGGACACAGCCGACATCATCCTCAGGGCCGTACTGGTTGGGATCGGCGGCACGATCGTTCTCGATCTTTATGCCTTGCAGATGCAGCGCATGTTCAGCGTACCGGCGGGCGACTGGAAAATGGTCGGCCGCTGGCTGGGCCATATGTCGAAGTGCGAGTTCGTTCAGACAGACATCGGGCAGGCCGAGCCGGTGCCGGGCGAACATGCGCTGGGCTGGACATTCCATTATGTGATCGGCATCGCTTACGGCCTGCTGCTCGTTGCGATCTGGGGTGCGGGATGGCTGCGTCAGCCTGGGATTGCCGAGCCGCTGATCCTTGCCCTTGCGCTGCTCGTGCTGCCCTATTTCGTGATGATGCCGGGCATGGGTATGGGAATGGCTGGATCGCGGACGCCCAAACCCAATGTGACGCGGCTCAAGAGCGTGATCGGCCACTCCATGTTCGGCATCGGCATGTATCTGACCGCCAGGCTTATCGAAGCTGTCGGCTGATTACGGCAGGTCGTGAGCGACCATCGTAGGCGAGACTGAACGAACGGCCGTTTCGCTGCTCCGTCGCCCCAGGACCCCGCCCCCCCCCGCCCCCCGCGGCCTGCTTGCTCCGGCGACGGTTCCCAGAGAAGATTTCATGTCCGCTCTTGTTGCCTTGGGGGATGAGCCGCCTCGATCACCAGAAGGGCGCGGTCATGATTTGGCGGCGGTTGCGAATTGAGGGGCAGTACGAAGACGGGAGCTTCCGGCGAGCGCCTCGACGATTAGCCGCCGTCAGCTTCGCGTGGCTCTTGCTGGTCGACATCGCGGCCGCGCAGAGCCCGGTCCCGGCGCAGCCTGACACCCCCGCGCGCGCCACCGATAGCGGTCACCTCCGCGGGGGCTGGTATCCGTGGGATCCCTACCAGTATCGCGACTACCGGCACGGCGTCCCGATCCTCACCGGCTTTGACATGGAAATCCAACGCGCGCTCGCGCGCATCATGAGCGTGGAAACTGCGCTTCCGGAAATCGCCTGGAAAGACCACCTCGCGGCGCTCGCCGCCGGGACGGCGGATATCGCGGCGGGCGCGACGGCAACGGAGGCGCGAAGCCGCTATGCCTATTTCTCAAAACCCTATCGAACCGAGACCGACGTTCTGATCCTGCCCAGGGGCGCCAGCGGCCGATATGCTTTCCAAACAATCGAGCAGATGCTCGACACGTTTGCGAAGCGGAAGTTTCGCCTCGGCGTCGTTGCCGGATTCGTCTATGCCGACGAGCGCGTCAACGCTTTCATTGCTGATGAGGCTCACGGCGCTCAGATCGTTCCCGTCGCCAGCGAGGCCCAGAACCTGCGCAACCTCCTGGCCGGCGTGATCGACGGATTCCTCGCCGACCGCATCGCCGCCGCCACCGTGGCCTGGCGCCGCAAGGAAGGAGCGCACATCGAAGAGCATCCCCTCCGCTTCTCCACCGATATACATTTCATGCTGAGCCGCGCGACGCAGACGCCGCAGACGCTCGCCCGCCTCGATGCCGCAATCGACGAGCTTCAGCGAAGCGGTGAACTCCGTCGCATCGCCGATTTCTACGCGTTGCCGGTTCTCGTCAATCAGACACTCGACAGTCGATGGTTCCGCGTTCTTGCCTTCATCGGCACCGTGGCTTTCGCCCTCTCCGGTGTCGTGCTCGCGTATGCCGGCCAATACACGTTGTTCGGGGCCTTGGTGCTCGCCGCGCTCCCCGCGGTCGGCGGAGGCATCGTTCGCGATCTGCTGTTGCAGCGAGAGCCGTTGGGGATCGTGCGCAATCCCGAGGCGCTGCTGACGGTGTTCGCCACGGTCCTGGCCGGCATGGCCGTGATCAAGGTCATGTCACGCGTTCACGGCGAATTCCTCGGCAAATATGTACGAGCGCGCGCGCGTCTCGGCACCCAATTGATCGAGGTGTTCGACGCAGTCGCGCTCGCGGCCTTTACCGTGGTCGGCGTCGTGGTCGTGCTGGACACATCGGCCCAGCCGCTCTGGCTATGGGGGCCGATCGCGGCCGTTCTTACCGCCTCGTTCGGCGGCCTGATGCGGGATTTGTTCCGCCATGACCGTGTGGTCGCAAATTTGCGCGGCGAGCTTTATCCCGAGATCGCCGTCGTTTGGGGGCTCGCCTTGGCCCTGTTCCTGGAATGGGAAGGCGAGCGGCTGCAGCCGGAAGAGATCACGGTGGGTGTGATCGTCACGATCTTGGGAGCGTTCCTGACCCGGATCGTCGCCATCGTCCGCGGCATGAAGGGGTGGCAGTATATCTGAAAGGGATTCCCGCGAGGGGCGGCGGCCTACCCCGGGTCGGCAGCGCACCACTCCGCTTCGCTTCGTGCTGCGCTACGCCCGGGACACGCGCTAATTTAGCGATTGCGGCCTTGTTGAATGCACCTCACGCCGGCACGAGCGGTCCCGGGCTCCTGAGATATTTCTTCGTGATGGCTTCGGCCGACCAGTAGGCGAGCGCGCCCACGAGGCCGGTCGGATTGTAGGAGGCGTTCTGCGGGAACAGCGAGGCGCCGGCAACAAACAGATTGTCCGCCGCCCAGGCCTGGCAATAGCGGTTGACCGCGCTCGTTTGCGGATCGGCGCCCATCATCGTGCCGCCGGTGTTGTGCGTCGACTGATACGGCACGACATTGTAATTGCCGCGCCGGACCGCCGGCGAGCTCATTACGGTCGGCGACATCGCGCGCGCGATCTTGCCGAGCACGCCGCCGATGTACTCCGCGAGCTTGTAGTCGTTGTCGCGGAAATTATAGGTCAGGCGGATCAGCGGGCGGCCCAGCGCATCCTTGTAGGTCGGATCGAGGTCGAGGAAATTTTCCCGGTGCGCGTAGTTACAGCCGGACGCGCCGACATTGAAGGCATGGTTGTACCACTTTGCCGTCGCGCGCTTCCATTCGCGGCCCCAGCGCGGCGTGCCGGGCGGCACCGGGCGCGTGAGGATCGGGCGGCCGTTCGAGGTGCCGCCCTGGATCCAGGCGCCGCCGAAGAAGCCGAGCCCGCCGTGGTCGAAATTGTCGCCGTTGAAATCGTCGATGTAGATGCCGTGCGCGCCTGACGCCATGAACGGGTTGATGACCTTGTCCTCGAAGAACACGGTCACCACGTTGCCGGACACCTGATAGCAGTAGTTCTTGCCCACGGCGCCCTTGCCGGTCTGGTGATCGTAGGGCTCGCCGATTCCGGCGGTGAGCATGAGGAGAACATTGTTGAAGACGTAGGCGCCGAGCACGACCAGGCCGGCGGGCTGCTCGTATTCCTCGCCGCTGCGCGTATCGACGTAGCGCACCGCCCTCACCTTCTTCGCCGCTCTGTCGTAGACGAGCTCCTTCACATAGGCATAGGTGCGCAGCTCGAATTTCGCATCCGGCAGCAGCACCGGAAAGATGCAGGCATGCGGCGATGCTTTGGCGTTGGCTTCGCAGCCGAAGCGCTCGCAATGGCCGCAATATTGGCAGGCGCCGAGCGTGACACCTTCCGGATTTGTGTACGGCGCGCTGGCATTGGCCGCGGGTCCCGGGAACGGGTGATAGCCGAGGCTCTTGCACGCCGCCTCCATCGTGGCGCCCGCCATGCTCTGGGTAAGCGGCTTGTTGGGGTACTCGTTCTGGCGCGAGCCCTCGAAGACGTTGCCGCCGTCGATGAGCTTGCCGCGCAGGTTGCCGGCCTTCCCGGAAATGCCGGCGAGCTTCTCGAAGCGGTCGTAGTAAGGCTCGAGCTCGTCGTAGCTGACGGGATAGTCCGCGATCGTCATCTCCGCCGGAATCGCGTCGCGCCCGTAGCGTTGCGTGATGTGGCTGCGCAGGAGATGGTCGGTCGGCGTCAGCCGCCAGGTCACGCCGTTCCAATGCTCGCCGGCGCCGCCCAGCCCGGTGCCGGGCAGGAACGAGCCGAGCCGCCGGATCGGCAGCGCGGTTTCCGCCGGCGCGTGGCGCAGCGACACCGTTTCCATCTGCGCGTCCTGAAACAGTTCCTGGCGCACCGCATATTTGAGGTCGTCGCGCACCGATGGGATGGCGAAGTCCTCGCGCGCCGTGCGCATGGGACCGCGCTCGAGGCCCACGACATGGAGTCCGGCTTTGGTCAGCTCGCGGGCGAGGATCGCGCCGGTCCAGCCGACGCCGATGACAACCGCATCCGTTTCCCGAAGCAGCGTGGCCATGGCGCTCTCCCTAGGAAAAATCGATGATCGAATGCGGCGGCTTGTCGTATTTTTTGCCGAAGTATTTCTTGATGTCCTCGCGGTAGGTCGCGGGCAAGCCGGGGTAGCCGATCATCTTCCACGACGCCATGTTGCGGTTGCCGCCGTAGATCGGGTCGGCGAAGAACCCCTCGAGCGTGATCTGCAACAGCGCGTTGAAGAACATCGCGCTGCCCAAGCCGGGAAACGGCGCCTTGCCCTCCTCCATCGCCTTGAGCGCGGCCTCGCGCTCGGGCGCGGAAAGCCGGTCGAAGTCCTTGCCGTAGGTTTTGCGCGTCCACGTGTTGGCCACAGAAATGCCGGCGCGGAAAAATTCGCGTGGGGTGAGCGGCAGCTGATAGCCGAGCTCGGGTTTGCCCTTCGGGAACGGGCCGTCGCGATAGAGCCGCGCGCCGCTGCCGTAGGCGCCGGCGAGCTGGCGATCGATGAAGGTCGCGACGCCGCACTCGCTGCCGGAGGGCGAAAGCTCATCCGCCGGGATGAGCGTGTCGGCCGCGGCGACGAAGAACGCGTGCTCGGCCGCGGTCAAGGTGAGCAGCGGCTCGGGATCGGCCGGCGCTGCCGCAGCCGCCGTAGCCGCCGATGGTGCGGTCTGCGCCTCGGCTGCGGCCGGCGCGAGTCCGGCGGCAACCGCGGTTCCCGCGCCCAGCAGAAAATTGCGACGGCCGATGGCGTTGGCATCGTCAGGTTGCTTTTTGCGGGTCACGATACCCTCCCCTCGCCGCTTGCGCGGCGATCCCGTGCAGCGCGGCGCATTCATTTTTGAATTGGGAGAAAGATTAATCCGATTTCCGGGCCAGCGGGAGGGCCTTTTTCAGGAAACGACTTTACGAACCTGCATCGCAATGCCCGCTTCGGAAATGGCATTAGTTTGGAGCGGACTTTTCTTCGAATACTCGTGCGCTGAGCGGACGTTGCCGAGCTCGACGAGCGTCGGCATCCGGGCTATTTCCCGGCGTGAGCCCTGAGCCTGTTGAAGACGTCCGTGAAGTTGTTGCAGGCCCAGCGTTTGGCGATCTTGTCGCCGACGATATGATCGACATGAATTCCTTCGGCGTGAATCTTGAGCCCTGTCGCCGGAATGTCGTGATAGGGAGCAAGGTGCGTCGCGCGCAAGCTCCAGCGCGTCACCACCTTGTTGTCCTGGCCAAACATGTCTTCGACGGTCACGTGCCAATCGGGAAATGCGACCAGCAACTCCCGAATGAGAGTCTTCATGGCGGCAAGACTTTTCACCGGCTCGAACCCAGCAGCAAAATTTATGAAATCGTCGGCAAAGATATCGTCGAGCTCGTCGAGCGCGCCCGCGTTGGTAGCGTCATGATAGCGATGAAGCAATTCGAGCGCCTGCTGATTGTCCACCTACCACTCCTGCAGTTCTATTCGCGGTTTGTGTCGCCCATCATCGGCCTCGTAAGTCGAGTCCTCTTGACGGGAAGTCCTGCTGTGCGTGCCGGATGGTGATGCCGACGCACGCCGGCGCACCGAGTCGCTGCATGTCGCCCCTGGACGGTCATGGCAGTACTCAATTTTACGTAAGTTAAACGATCACGCCATGTACGCTTTGGGTCCGTCGCCTCGGATCGGCGCGCTCGCGAGGCGCGCCGCATGTCCGCTTTGCTGCAAAAACGACAGTTGGCGATCGAGATGCGAATCCGCCGCTTAGTGCCAATAATGCCATCGCACCTCCCACAGAGTCGTTCTGTCTAGAACCAGTTGTCCCGGTGCAGCTTGCCTCCGTCGACGTTCACCACTTCACCGCACACCCACGAGGCACGCTCGGACGCGAGGAAGAGAATCACATTGGCGATCTCCTCCGCCTTTCCAGCCCGGTTGAGCGGCTGATCGGGGTAGAGTACCTCGCGCCAGCGGCTTGCATCGCCGAGAATCTTTTCGGCACGCTTCATGTGGATGCCGCGCCAGCGTTCGGTTTCGACGGCGCCTGGGTTCACCCCAACCACCCGGATGCCGTCGTCGATGCTGCGGCCCCCGAGCGACTTGGTAAAGCCGTTCAGCGCTACGTTCGCGGCGTTGCCACACACGTAGCGCCATTGCGGACGCTCCGCTCCCATCCCCATGACGTTGATGATCACCTTGGGCGGCCGCCCGCGCATGCGCGCGTACATGGCGCGGCTCAGGTTCACAAAGCCGAAGACCTTGAGCTCCCAGGCCTCGCGCCAGCGCTTCTCGTCGATATCGAATATGTCGCCCGTCGGCACCGCGCCGGCGTTGTTGACCAGGATATCGGTATCCGGGAATTCATCCGCGAGCGCCGCCGCGACACCGGGTGCGGCGAGGTCGACTGATTTTGCGGCAATATGGTCCTTGCCGATCTCCGAGAGCCGAGCGGAGGCCTCGCGCAGCCGCGTCGGGTCGCGCGCAACGATGGTGACGTGCGCGCCCTCCTCGAGGAAACCCTTCGCCACCGCGTAGCCGATTCCCTGCGATCCACCGGTGACCAGCACGCGCCGGCCCTTCAATCCGAGATCCACCCCCTGCTCCCTGTCATTTGCAATGGTTACGCTGCCTGGCCCACGATTTTCCGGAAGGTGAGCTTGAAGACGCTGCGCTTGCCGGTGAGCGGGTTGACGATCTCCGGCGTTGTGATGGTCAACAGGTCGCCCTCGACTTTCCAGAAGCGTACCTGCTTCGAACCCGTCCAGGATTCGTTCCAGGTCGCCTCGAGGCGGTAGGTGACCTTGTTGCCTGCGAGTTCGTACGTGCCCGCATAGGCGATCATGCTGCGGTACAATGCCTCCGCCTCCGCCGCTGTGGCAACCTCGCCGGCGGGCTTCTTGCGCGCCGAATCCGTGCTGAGCAGGATGAGCCGGCCGTCGGCTGAGAAGTTCACGAAGCCGTTGGGTGCGGCGCTCAGATTGCTGCGCTCGGAGCTGGAGCCCTCTTCCACCATGGTGCCGGAGAGCTGTTTCCAGGTGCCGACCAAGGGCGACGCATCGCTGGACGCCATGGCTGGTTCCTCCCTTGAGTTGAATCAGGCAATGGCGGGAATGAACAGGTGCGAATCGTGCCGTTCGCCCGCGTGGATCACGCGCGTGCCCGCATACACGCCCAGCTTGCCCAGTTCGGCTACTGCGGCGCGATAGGCACGTAGCTGAACATCCGGTCCCAGTTTTCGCGCTGTGCGCGCATGAACTCAGTCAATGATTGCAGCGTCCCGGCGCCGGCGGTCATCATGCCCAAGCCGATAAGGCGTTGGATGAAATCCTGATCCTTGACGATGCGGTCGACCTCGCGATTGAGCCGCTGCAAAATCGCCGTGGGCGTCCCTGCAGGCGCCATCAAGATACCGATGCCGACGATATCGTATCCCGGGAGTGTTTCTGCGATAGTCGGGACCTGTTCCAATCCCGGGAACCGTTTGATTGAAGTCACCCCGAGAACGCGCAGCTTCTCTGCCCTGCGGAATGGTTCTACGGCCCCTATAGTCGTGAACAGCACTTGCGTCCTTCCGGCCACCGCGTCCTGCATCATCTGGGCAGAATTGTTGTAAGGGACTGCGACCAGCTCTGTGCCGGCCAATTTGTTAAACCACAGGCCTGGCATGGCGAGCACCCCTACGGTCCCAGTGCCGTAGCTCAGTTTTCCCGGTTGCGACTTCGCGAGTGTGATCAGCTCGGAGACCGATTTCGCCGGCACGTCCGGATGGACCGCGACGACAAACGCCGCGGAGTCGTAGATCATCGCCACCGGCACGAAATCGCGGTCAGGGTTGTAGGGAAGCGACTTGAACAGATGCCGGTCGGCGGCGATCACGCCGACGCCGCCCAGAAAGTAGGTATAGCCGTCGGGTTCCGCGCGCGCAGCGGTCTGCGCGGCGATGAGACCGCGGCCTCCGGGCATGTTCTCGACGATGAAGGAGCGGCCGAGGGACTGCGTCAGCCGATCGGCCACTAGGCGTACGGACGTGTCTTGCGTGGTGCCAGCGGACACGGGCAAGATGAACCGGGTAGTTTTTTCAGTCCATCCTTGTGCTGCTGCCGGACGCCACGCATACAACAAGACTGCGGCACAAAACACCAGCACGCCGAGCACGCTGGCCCGGAGCCTCGCTTCCATCGCGACTTCCTCCTCTTCGCGCCGCTGCCGCGGCGCCGAGAATGGTAATGAACTTGCGCCGCTTCATCCGCTGATCCCCAAGCCCAAGGATCATGGGCTACTATAGCAGGTCAGGGCCGTGCATCGCAGCAAAGCGGCGCTCATGTCCGCTTTCGGTCGATAGCGGCACAGCAATTAGGGCGAGGCAGCGGCGCGTGTCCGCTTCGCTCCCAACACCGGACGTGTCAATGCGCGGCAGCAGAACGCCGCTTTATGCCAAAACCGGACTTACGCACGGCAGCAAAAGCATCGCTATTCGATCACCCCACCGGCCGTCGAGGGCTGTCCCAATGAGGTTTCAGCGCCGCCTATGAAGGCGACGAAGCGGGCGGGTCCACCGTTCTGGCCAGAATGCCAGTACCGCCACGACAAGTACCAAAAGAAATAGCCCCACGGCCATTTGCACAAGTCCAAACTGCGGGGCGTCTTTTGCCACAAACCAGCTCGCGATAAATCCCGCCACGATAAGAAGCCCTCTGACAATCCAACCGAGCGTGATCCCCTCTCCTCGAATTCAGCACCGCCGAGCAACGTGATGAAGTCGCGGCCAGCGCGTATGTGCGGGCCGATCCGGGACGAGGCAATCTACACCGGCAGATAAAGGTTGCCTTGCCCATCAGCATCCGGCGCGCAGCCGCTCACGGCGCGCCAGCCACGAGGACAGTCAACGGGCGAAGAACCGGCACCGCACTCGCGTCGTTCATATTCTGATCGCTGCCGGCGTCCCCGGCGGCAGCGGGCGCGGGTCGACCTCGACCACGCCGAGCGCAAGGCGCACGCGGTAGGTGACGAGCTTCTCGGTGAAGGGCGGCGGCGCGCGGCCATCGGCCAAGCGGTACTGATAACCGTGCCACGGGCAGGTCACGCAGCCGTCGACGATGCACCCCTCGCCGATCGGCCCGTTCTGGTGGGCGCAAAGATTGCTCAGCGCGGCGATCTGCGCGCCATCGCGGAACACCGCGATGCGTTCGCCGCCGGGCGCCGCGACGATGCGCGCGCCCTTGTCCGGAATGGAAAGCGGCGGCCCGACCGTGAGCCAACGCTCGCCGGCGCGGACGCCGGCGCGATCGCCCGCCCGTTCGCGCCAGCCGGCCAGGAGATGGAGCAGCGTCACGCCGGCAAAGCCGCTTGCCAGCAGCGCCGGGATGAACGGATTGCGGTCGTTCTGCATGATGCCGAGCGCCACATGCATCACGACGAGCCCATAGGCGGCGTAAACCGCCATGTGCAGGCTCTTCCAAACCGATGGCGTCAGAAACACGAGCCAATAGTCGTGGCTGGTCGCCGCCATGAGAAACAGGATGATGAGCGCAACGAGGCCCACCGCCTTGAAGGGAAAGCCGATGAACTTGGCGTAATCGGCGATTCGGGTCAGCTCGTCGAACAGGCTCGGCAATGCGTTCTGCACCGCATACCATTCGACCATGAAGGAGGCGTGCATGAGCGCGACGAAGAAGGTCAACACGCCGAAGTGGCGGCGGTTGTAGAGCAGCGGCAGGAAGCGGCGGTCGAGCCGCGCCAGCGGTCCGATCGAGAGAATGATCGTGAGCATGAAAAAGGCGCAGGTGCCGAAGGCGCGGATGCACAGATCGATGGCAGCCGGCAGATCCCTGGGAGGGTCAACCGAATAAACCACAGTCAAATAAACACCGATGTAGAGCGTAACACCCCCAAGCAAGATACCGTCATAGATGAGCTTCGTCCGGTTCCACTGCACGGCGCGAAACGCGGTGCTCACGGATTGAGCTCCTGCGCCGCCTGTGGCGCTCCCGTATCGGGCGGCGGACGCAGCGCCAGTGCCATGGCAAAGCCCAAGGCGACTGCCACGGCGAGGACCGGCCAGAGCGCGCGGTGAACTGATCGCTGCGACCGCGTCATCGGGACGATTTCAGCCAACGGACCAGGACGTAGGGCCACAGCGCGAGAGCGCCGGGAAAGAGCAGGATGCGCGCGCCCAGCGTCACTGGCACCGGCGTGGCCAACACGCGGGTAACGCCGAACGCGAGGAATGCGGCCGCGATGACGGCACCCGTTGCCGCGTAGAGCACAACAGCCAGCACCACAATCATGATACCGGCTCCGCCGGGCGTTCTTTCACGAGAATTTCGTGCATCACGTCGAACACGCGCACGCCTACTTCTTTCGGCATCGGTGCGAGCCAGGGCGACGCAAACAGGGTGGTACGCGCATCCGCGTAGCCCTGCGCCCAGCGCGCATTCATCGTCGCGCGGCCGAATTCGTAATCCTTCGCCGCGCCCAGCGGGTCGCGCGGCCGGTAGATGAGCTGCACGATGTCCATCGTCGTGACGCATCCGAAATTGTAGAGCCATTTCGCTTGTGGCGTGTCCTTGATCTCCTGCGGCAGCATTTCGTGCAGAGCATTGATGTTGTGACGCACGTCATGCTTGAGCCGCAACGCTTCCGTGCCCGCGCGGGTGCGGCCGGAATAGCGGATGTCCTTCTCCCGCTCACTGACTTCCTCGAGGTTCGTCGGCACGCGGCCGTGTGCGTGAAACAGGTCGACTTGGAAGCTGAGACGGCTTCGGCGCGGGAGGTAATCAAGCACGTATTGCAGCGGAGTGTTGGACACGAGCCCGCCGTCCCAATATTGCTCGCCGTCGATCTCCACCGCCGGGAAGCCCGGGGGCAGCGCTCCGCTGGCCATCACATGCTCGGGACGGATGATGATCGAATCGTTGTCGAAAAAGGCGAGATTGCCGGTGCGCACATTCACCGCGCCTACGCTGAAACGCATGGCTTTGGCATTGATGCGATCGAAGTCGACCAGGCGCTCGAGTGTGCTCTTGAGCGAGGCAGTATCGTAGTAACTGATTAGATTGGGGAACGAGATCCAATCCAGCATCGAGCGGGGCGCGAAGAAACCGCGCTGACCGAACATCAAGGCGGCGAGCGAGCTTAACCGGCGCTCGCCTTCAGCAAATGGGCCGCCGAAGGCCAAGGGTCGCATCGAACTGCGGGAGGTGACCTCTTCCCAGAAGACTGCGCAGCCGCGCCACGCGGTCTTCGGGAGCATTCCGGCGATGATCGCGGCGTTGACGGCGCCGATGGAAATGCCCGCCACCCAATCCGGCACGTATTGCGAGGAAGCGAGGGCCTCATACACCCCGGCCTGGTAGCTGCCGAGGGCGCCGCCACCTTGCAGCACAAGCGCGACCTTCTTGTCATAAGAGGCCGGCCGAGCCGGCGGCACACCGTCACTCACGTTGTTGTGTCCTCCATGGCCATCAAGCTGAGATTGGAAGCGAAGGCGCTCGTTCGCCCTGGCATGCAGAGCCTCGCCCGCCCAGCGGCCATAACGATCCTTCGCATGAAAGCCTCATCGCCGTGCGCAACAGTCACTCGCAGAGACAAGACTGGATGCGGAAAGATTTATTCCCGACGGAATTTCGGGCTCCGCGTCTCATCACGGACCACCGCCGCGGCACCGCGCTCGAATGACGCGTGAGCTCTCCGGGAATTAAAGCCGACGCGCTCCGATCTATTCAGGAGAGCAACTTGAACAGCTCGAGGTACGACGATGTTCACCGCAACGAAATTTGCGCTGCGCCTGGCCGTCATTCTCGGCATGGCGATGACCCATGCCACGGCCAACGAGCCGGCCTACCGCCAGCTGCCACCGACGGCGCCGCGGGAATTGTCGAGTAACGGTCATGCAGGCATTGGCATCGCACATGGACCTGGGCAAATCACCCGCGCAGCGGCGGTATACTCCGAGGCCAAGTCAACGCCGTTCACAGCGTTCACATACAGTGCATCGGTTCAGTTGACTCCATCGACCTCGACACGGGTGTTGCAGGGAATTCAGGTTCCCGCTTTTCAGCGCGGCACCCAATGTATCGGTACAAATCGTTTCCTCGTTCGGCGCCGCTCCCATGCAAGTTCACGCCGTCAAAATCGAGGAAATTGCCGGGATGTCAGGCGCGAGCGAGACACAAATCATCGTCGAGGCGCAAACGATCTTCGATGTCCCCGCGAACGGGATCTACTACGCCAATCTCGTGGTGATCGGCGTGCCAGTCCCCTCATCGAAAGGCGCGTCCACCGAGCTGAGTCAGGGCAACGGTCCCGAGGCACCAATCACAATTAGTTCAACCGTGGAATACCGTTTCCCCGATGCGAGTCTGGATCACCCGTAGGCACCAAGCTCGTTCGACGACGACTCGGCGTGCCATGCATATCGCAACGGAGAAATGAGATGCGCATGTTTTCAAGAAGAGCCGTTGGCTATCTCGTTATGACTACCAGCTTGGCGTTGGCGCTGACTGGGCCATCTTTGGCGCAATCGCAGGGTCAAGAGAATGCGATCCGAGATGCCAAACAGCTGGTCGAGTCGCTGCGTTCGGGCGGCTACGTTGTCCTCGTCCGGCATGGCGCAACCTTCACGGATCAGGCGGATACCGACCCCTTCAATTTCGATAACATCGCCAAGCAGCGAAACCTCAACGCGAAGGGCAAGGAGCTGGCCAAGGCGTTTGGCGGCGCAGTCCGCCAGGTCGGCATCCCCGCCGGCAAAGTCTACTCAAGCAATTTCAATCGTGCCTTCGAGACGGCGGTACTCGCCGGATTTAACGACATCGAAAAGACCGCCGACCTGACGGAGGGCGGGCTCGTCGTGTCACCCGACGAAAATAGCCGGCGCGCCGCGGCGCTTCGCAAGATGCTGGCGCAAGCGCCGGAACGGGGCAAAAACACGTTCCTCATCACGCACAAGCCCAACATCGTCGATGCCTTGGGCAAGGACTGGTTCGATGTGAAGGAAGGCGAAGCATCGATCTTCAAGCCCGAGGACGGCAAGTATCGGCTCGTGGCGCGCGTGCAAATGGAAGACTGGCCGAAGCTCGCTGCCGTCAAGTGACGTTTTGACTATCGCAGCAACTTCAAGAGGGCGCGGCCCGCGCTGGTGCGCAATTCCTTGGCGTCCAGTGTCCCGTCGTTGTCGGGATCAGCGGCTTTGAAACGCTGCTCGACGACGGCGAGATATTCATCCTTGGTCAGCGTTCCGTCCTTGTCCGGATCGGCGGCGGCAAATTCCTTGGCGCTCAACCTGCCGCGCAGTTCGCGCCGGTCGAGAGTGCCATCGTGATCACGATCGAGCTTGTCGAAAACGGCTCCGCCCGCCTTCTTGACCTCGCCAAGATCGAGGGTGCCGTCGTTGTCCGTGTCAAATTTTTGTATCGCGCCTGGACGTGGCGCTGCAAAGGCTGGCAAGCCGGCGCCGAGCACGCCACCGAGAACCAGGACGTTCAGAAGTGCTGTGCGTCGCGATATCATCTTGAGTTCCTCCTTGGACGATCTGACCGCATAGCGGCCATCCAGCCATTCCACTGCAGATAGGCGCGATGAACTCCCGCCGCCTCATGGCGTTCCCTGAGACAGAAAAATTACCGACTCAGTATAGCAAAGCCAGGGCCGTGCGCTCCCCCCGGTGCACACCGGTCGCAACCGAAGTATCTTGGCTCATCCGGTGCAGAATTGAGCCAACGACGATCCGGCCGTCCATGCCCAAGCATCGTAAGAAACGCGCGTCGGCAGCCGCGTCGCGGCCTCGGCGGTCTGCGCCGCCGCGCGCTCGCGAGCCGCAAGACCTGGGCGGCGAAAAAACCGCCACTGCCCTGCTCACGCGCGAATTGAAGGAAGCGCATCAGCAGCTCGCCGCCGCGGCCGAGGTGCTCAAGGTCATCAGCGGCGCGACATTCGATCTGCAGCCGGTTCTCGACACCGTGATCGAGCATGCAGCGCGGCTGTGCGACGCGCGGCGCGGGGTCATCTTGCGACGGGAGGGCGACTCCTATCACGGCGCGGCATTCTACAACGCTTCTCCGGAGCTCATCGAATTTGTCAGGCGCCACCCGGTAACGCTAGGGCGCCACGCCATCACGGCGCGGGTGGCATCGGAGCGACGCACGATCCATGTTGCCGACCTGCAGGCCGATCCCGAGTACCAGTACGCGTCGCGCGACATCGATCCGATCCGGACCGAGCTCGGAGTGCCCATGTTCCGCGGCGATGACATCCTCGGGGTCATCATCCTCTACAAGCTCGAAGTCCAGCCGTTTACCGAGAAGCAGATCAAGCTGGTCGAAATCTTCGCCGATCAGGCGGTCATCGCCATTGAGACTGCGCGGTTATTGAAAGAACTGCGCGAGAGAACCGAGCAGTTGGAAGCGCAGTCATTGCAGGTCGTCAAACTCAATCAGCAGCTCAAGCGGCGCGTCGCCGACCAGATTGGCGAGATCGAGCGGATGAGCAGGTTACGGCGCTTCCTGCCGCCGCAGGTTGCCGATCTGATCGTCGCGTCCGGAACGGAAAAGCAGCTGGAAAGCCATCGCCAGGAGATCAGCGCGCTGTTTTGCGACTTGCGCGGCTTTACCGGGTTTTCGGAAAGCGCGGACCCGGAAGACGTGATGGCGCTGCTGCGCGAGTATCATGCCGCCATCGGCGCGATCATCATCAAGTACAGCGGCACGCTGGAACGGTTTGCCGGCGACGGCGTGATGGTCGTTTTCAACGATCCGGTTCCGGTCGAAAATCCCGCGCTCCAGGCGGTCCTGATGGCGCTCGATATGCGCGCCGCAATTGGGGCTTTGATCGAGAAATGGCGCCGGCTCGGGCACGATCTCGGCTTCGGCATCGGCATCGCGCATGGCTTTGCCACGCTCGGCACGATCGGGTTTGAAGGGCGCTATGACTATGCCGCGATCGGGACCGTTGCCAATGTCGCCTCGCGGCTTTGCGATGAGGCCGAGCGCGGTCAAATCCTCATCAGTCCGCGCGTGCTGATGGCGGTCGAAAAAATCATAACCGTCGAGCCTGTCGGGGAGTTCACGCTGAAGGGCATTCGCCGGCCGATGGCGGCTTACAACGTGCTCAGTGCCGCAGGCGTGTCGTAACGAATTGCCGCGACGTGCCAGCAGCGGCGGCGCCGATGCGGCCGCTTCGCACCTCAATCGGACCTTGCGCCTCGATTATCGCAACTCGTAGGCCTCGGCCACGAAGGGTGCCGATCCCTTCATCATTTTGACCGAGAGCACAGCGCCGTAAGTTCGGTCCTTCTTCAGGCAAATCCGGCCGAAGCTGATGTGCGGTGCCCTGCCAAAAGCCGTCACGACTGCGAATTCCGTAACCTCGACCGAGACGTCGATCTCGGCGGGCGGCTTGGTCATGGCAAAATAGATCTTGCACTGGTCAGACGCGAACGCGATCGGCAAGGCCTTGCGCTCCCCCATGCCCATCTCGCCGGTCGTCGATTCGACCAGCGCCAATCCCCCGGCGATCTTCGCGCGTGTTGCTTTGAGCACGGCGGAGAAATCGTCTGCCGTCCAGGCGCCGGGCCGCCACCACGGTTCCGCCGATTGTGTACGGTTTGCCGATTGTGTGCGCTTTACCTGCGCGAAAACTCCCGCGGCGGCGAGCAGCAGTGAAACGCCCATGAACGCATAGATTGCGGCGAGCATCGAGGGCCGGGAACCGCGTAGCTTCTGCTCGGATCGCAAAAGCCGGAACGCCACGATCGCGAGTGCCAGGGAAAGCCCGATTGCGCCGTAGCCGAGCAGTTGGTCGAGATCAGCCATTTCAGGCAACCCGAGCAGGCTCGAGGGTTCGCCCTAGAACCGGAGGTAAAATCGCGAGATCGCTTCGCGCCGCCAAGTCCCCGCACGTGTGCGCAGCAGACACTGCACCGGCATCAACGAATCGGCGGGGCATAGAGGATGCCGCCCGCGTTCCACAACTGGTTCAGTCCGCGCGGGATGCCGAGCTTGGATTCGATTCCCACGTTGCGCTCGTACACCTCGCCGTAATTCCCCACGTGGCGCACGATGCGCGCCGCCCAATCCTTGCTCAGCCCGAGCTCCTCGCCGTATTCGCCCTCGGTGCCGACGAAGCGCATGACGTCCGGCTTCTTCGACTTGAGCGCGGCATCGATGTTGAGCGAGCTGATGCCGAGCTCTTCGGCATTGACCATGGCGAACAGCGTCCACTTCACGATCATGAGCCAATCGTCGTCCCGATGGCGCACGACCGGAGCGAGCGGCTCTTTCGAGATTACATCCGGCAAGATTACATGCTCGTCCGGCTTGGTCAGCTTCAGGCGCAGCGCGTAAAGCTGCGAGAGATCGGCAGTCAAGACGTCGCATTGCTTGGTATCGTATGACCGCAACGCATCATCCAGTTTCGCGAACTTCATCTCGTGGTATTTCATGTTATTGGCGCGGAAATAGTCCGCGAGATTGAGTTCCGTCGTGGTGTTCGACTGGACGCAGACTTTGCTTCCGCCAAGCTCCAGGCCGGAAGAGGCGTTGCGCGAATTGAGCACCATGAAACCTTGGCCGTCGTAGTAGGACACGGCGGCAAAATGCAATGCGTACTCGGTCTCGCGTGACATGGTCCACGTCGAGTTGCGCGCGAGCACGTCCACCTTGCGCTTCTGCAGTTCGATAAACCGTTCCTTGGCATCGAGCGGAACGAAGTTGACCCGCGTTGGATCGTCGAAAATTGCCGCCGCGATCGCACGGCAGAAGTCGACATCGAATCCCGACCAGTTTCCCTTTTCGTCGGTGTCGGAGAAACCGGGCAGTCCGCTGTTCACTCCGCAATGCACGGCGTTGCGGTTTACCGTTCGCTTCAGCGTCTTGGTGTCGTAGCGCTCGAAAGCAATGGCGCCCGCCGCAATGCCGGCCGCGATCACGCATCCGAGCAGGAGACCCGATCGAAAATTCAGGGTGAACCATTTTCGCATCGTCTGCCCCTTTTTCCTGCCTACATTCCAGCAACGGCCCGGATCGGCATTACAGTTCCGGCCGCTGGCGCACGATCACCTTGGTGCCGACCGGAATTCGCTCGTAGAGATCGATGACGTCGGGATTGACCAATCGAAAACATCCGGAAGACACGGCGCTTCCTATGGTCTGCGGCTGATTGGTGCCGTGGATTCGGTAAACCGTCGCGCCGAGATAAAGCGCGCGCGCCCCCATCGGATTCCCAGGGCCGCCCGCCATGAAGCGCGGCAGGTAGGGCTGGCGCTCGATCATCTCCGGCGGCGGCGTCCAGTCCGGCCACTCCTGCTTGCGCGTGATGTGCAACAGGCCCTGCCATTGAAAGCCCTCGCGGCCGACGCCGATCGCGTAGCGCAGGGCTCTGCCATTTGGCTGCACGACGTAGAGAAACCGCTCGGCGGTATGAACGATGATGGTGCCGGGCGGCTCGGTCGAGCGATAGAGCACGATTTGGCGCTGATATTGCGGCGGCAGCTGTTCATCGGCAGCATCGGGGACCAATCCCGGCTGATCGCCGATCGACATGTCGTAGCGTTGGGCAAAGGCCGGCGGCCCGGCCAGCGCAACGCATGCCAACAGCAGCATCGGGATGCAGCAGCGAAGATCAGGCAGCAGGATCGGAAATCTCACGGGGTCGGCGCGGCTGGGCAATGACGGGGCGACCATAAGAGCGATGACTTGGTTCGGTTTAAAGACCGACCTTGCCCGATTTTCGCCACAGAGCGCGAAACGCCGGCCCCCTTTTCGCCACAAGCTGCGAAACCAAAAGCTTTTGCGGCGAAATACGCGCGAAACGGGCGTGCGGTAGATGTTCAGCAACGAGACACTTCCAATCAGACGCGCTCAAGCGCGCCGGCAAAATCAAGGGAAGCGGTCATGATCGATACCCTGGCGTTCGCACTTGCGGCTGTTGCGGTGGGCATCCCGGCAATCATCACGGCGGCGAAGCTCGGCTCGAAGCTGGAATTTTATTGGTAGTGGCCGGCAACGCTGGACGTCGCTGACCATCTCGGCGCCGTGGTCTTCCGACCGGCTGCCAAGAAATCCCGTCATTTGGCATGGTAGACTGCTGAACGTCCGCTCCGAGCGCGCCGCGCGGTCCCCCGCCCCTGCTGCCGAGACGCGCGATGAATTCCCGCCGGCTCATCTCCGGGCTGGGCTGAGGACAGCAGTGTTGAATCAGCGCACAGCGTTCGCCGCAGTCCTGTGGTCGTCGTGCCTCGCGATGCTCGCGGTCGGCACCAACAGCACGGCGATCATGGCCGCCCTGCCGAATATGCGCAGCGAGCTTTCGCTCAGCTCGGCCGGCGTGGAATGGGCGGTCAACGCCTATCTGGTCGTATCCGCGGCCTTCATCGTGCTTGGCGGCCACGCGGCTGATCGGTTCGGCGCACGGCCGGCGGCGATCGCCGGATTGGCGCTTTTCGCCGCCGCATCCTGCATCATCGCGGTCGCGGACACGCAAGCTGTGCTGCTGCTTGGACGCGCCCTGCAGGGATTCGCGGCCGCGGTCGCGGTACCCAGCACCTTGGCTGCGGTCGATACCTTGGCGGCTTCCGAGCGCAAAGCAGCAGCGATCGGCGCTTGGACCGGCTTCCTGATGCTTGGCTTTAGCATCGGGCCGCTGCTCGGCGGCGCGCTCACTCACCTAACCGGCTGGCGCGTGATCTTCTGGCTCAACGTGCTGCTCATGGCGACGGCGATTGCGGGGCTGGCGTTCGCAGGCCCAACGACCGCCCGCGCGCGTGAGGCCGAGACTCGGCGCGCGGATTGGATCGGATTTGTTTTGCTGGCCACCGTGATGGTGTCGCTGGTCTTTGCGCTCCACGCACTGCCGCATGCCGGTGCGGCGCCGCTCGCGGTTGTCGGCCCATTCGCGCTCGCGCTGGCGGCGTTCGTTCTGCTGCTCGCCGTGGAGTCGCGCGCCAAGTCGCCCCTTCTCGATTTGAGCTTCTTCGCGCGGCGCAGCTTCGTCATGGGCGTGGCCATCGGCGCGCTGTCGATGTTCAGCATCATGACGCTGCTGCTCTATTTCAACCTCTATGCGCAGAGCCCGGAAGGATTGGACTTCACGGCGCTGGAGGCCGGCGCGAGCCTGCTGCCGCTGAGCGCGGCACTGCTGGCGCTCGCTCTGTCGGCCCCCGCGCTGGCGGCACGGATCGGGCTGCGCAACGCCATGCGCGCGGGCATGGTGCTGATCGCGATCGCCAGCGCCATCCTCGGCATGGCGATCGCCGAGGGCGGGATGATCCTCCTGGCGATCGGGTTTTTCGCGATGGGCGCCGGCCTTGCCGTGCCTTATGCCTTGGCACCGCGGCTCGCGCTGTCGGCGCTTTCCCGCGCGCAATCCGGGCAGGGTTCCGGCATCGTCAACGCCTGCACGTTTCTCGGTGGCAGCTTCGGGGTTGCCGGCGGCGCCACCGCCTCAGCGCTCGGCGGATTTTTCGCCGTGCTGACGATGGTCGCGCTCGCCGGCATTATTGGCGCCGCGTTGAGTCACTGGATTTCAGAGACGACGTAGGCGCTATCCGTCACCGGCACATCGTGCCGGCGCCGCAAGCTGGAGCCACAAGAAGCCACCTAGCCTTAACAAGCCTGTCCCCACGTCCTAACCAAAAGATTTTGCGCGTGTCGGGAACCCGACAATGATTTGCGCGTTGTCGACGGTTCAGGAGAGGAGGGAAACCATGTGGCTTGACCTTGCGGCCCTCTCACTGGCTGCCGGCGTCTTGTTTAGCGTCCTCGCGCTGGCAATGGAGTTTTGACAACTAAGCCAGTGGTTTGGTTCAGCTCGGGCACGCCCTGACTTTCAGGGAGGCGGCGCGTGCGTGCGGATAGGCGGGGGGCAACAGCTCCTCAGATATGGGAACAAATCCCTTGGCTCGCGGCGATCGGACAACAACTCCGCGAAGAGTACACGAGTGTTGGCGAAGCGCCTTTGCCGGAACATCTGACTAGACAGCTCGAACGGATTGAAGCGGGCACAACGCAGCCTGAGCCTGCGGCCGTGAGGCTGGCAATCATCAATGCCGTCGTCCGCGCATCCGTCGCACGTCGTACGCCGATCGCCATTTCATCGGCCCACGAAGGCAAACCTCGCGCGCCTGATATTCCATTGCCTTCGCGCCAAGCGAAGGCAGTTGGAAGGTTTGAGAAGCAAGTGCTGGACCTATTTGATTATCATCTGAGCGAGCCCGAACGCGGGGCCGCTGTCAGGATGTTTGTTGCTTACGTTAGGGTCTGTCACGCCATGCTCGACTTAGGTTTCATTAAGGAAAGCGAGCTCGCGCGCGTGGACTCCCCGTTTGATGGTGCCAGGATCGGGGCATTGCAACGAATATAAATGCCTGTCTCACATTCGGTGGCGCACCGATGTGAAATCACATCAAGGCGAGCCGGGGGTGGCTCCGATCACGACTGACTTTGGCATCGCAGCGAAATGTCGCTTTGTGCCAACGAGCGGACTCGTGCGCTGCAACAAAAACATTGTTCGATACGTCGTCGGCGAGCGCCCAAGCCATTGGAAGGTCGGCGGCGAGAGCGGTCGCTCCAATCGACTGCGCGTTGACGGTTGCAGCAGCTATCGAATGCAACCCAGCAGCGGTCAGCTTCCGCGGCGTTTTGCATTCTCAATGGTCGGGATCTTCGGCTAAATAATACGGCCGCAACGGGGGTAGGCGAGTGAGTAAGAGAACCCGTTGCGGCGCGTTGGGGGGCCCTGGAGTTCTCTCCCTACCGCCTCCAGGGCTCTCTCTGCGCACCCGGCCTTACCTGGGGTGGATTTCTAGGGAGATGGCGGGCCAGGTGGTCGCTGCGTCGATCGTGGGGTGCGAAACCACGATCGACGACAGCAACACACTAGTTCCTGCCTTGCTCTCGCGCTGTGATGGCGATCACAAAAATCGCCTTTGAATAATGCAGCGAGAGTGCGGGTGTGGTCGCGACGGCGCAGGGGCGTTTACGCGAAGAGGCAATGGCCGCATTCGAAAAGAGCTAGGAGCCGAGATAGCCGCATCACCGTGCGAGACCACAAATGAAATTCTTTAACTTTAAACGTCTGTTCGGTAGCCGAAAGCTTATGGCGGTAATGGACGGAGATCAGAAGCGCGAGCTCCTTGCTCAGGCTGAGGAAAACATCGCAGAGGCGAGATCGTACATATTGCGACAGCGTCTCACCATTGCGCGCCTATACCGCGAGGGCCAGGCGGTCACAGACGAGGTGAAAACACTGGAAGCGATGCAAACGTCGCTGCACACTTTGGAGAGTGTGCGGAAGCACCTCGAAATTGAACTCGAAAAGAACCGATGAACCCGCCTCGGCAGGCTCGACATGGTTCCGGACGCTCGCTTACGGCTATCACCGAGACCACAATCCGACTCACGGATATGAAGAGCTGCGAGCGCAGATAAAGAACCGAGATTAGCTAAGTCGCTCGCTGCCAGCGCTAGAGCCGCTCACGTCGCTTCGTTCGAGCCCGAGCTTGAATCGCGCATATCAAAGCACTTATACAAACTTCATGACCGAGCCTGTGCTCTCCGCTCCGATGATTTCTCTCAAAGTGCGGCGTCTGGAAACAAGCGATGCCCCGAACTATCGTGAACTGCGCCTTGAAAGCTTGAAAGCTCATCCAGAAGCCTTCGGGTCCTCATGGGAGTACGAGGCCGATAAGCCATCCTCGTGGTGGGCCGAGCGCCTGGAAACGAACACGGTCTTTGGAGGCTGGGTAAACAGTTCGCCACTCGTCGGCGTGGCGGGCTTCCAAGTGCACGGCGCCGCCAAGATGCGGCATAAGGGCGTTTTATGGGGGAAGTACGTCCGGCCGGAGGCGCGCGGGACAGGATTGGCGCCCGTACTGCTGCAGCGGGTGGTGGAGCATGCCAGCACTCTGGTCGAAGAAGTTTGTTTGGGGGTGGTGACCGCAAACGCCGCTGCTTGTCGTCTTTACCGCGCGGCCGGTTTCAAGGAATACGGG
>Ga0310914_10000400_pt1 | contig 24839 bp, 19 predicted proteins | sample GREbulkMGAN108_FD_203450 | JGI IMG/M metagenome (GOLD analysis project Ga0310914, IMG submission 203450) | Lab enrichment of tropical soil microbial communities from Luquillo Experimental Forest, Puerto Rico - GRE.bulkMG.AN108 | ecosystem: Environmental > Terrestrial > Soil > Tropical forest >... | reverse complement strand
AACTTTTTGTCGGCCTGGGGGAAGCCATCGAGAAAATGACCGGTCGCAAATGGCGGGCAACAATCCAGCCGCCCCCCGTCCGGGAAGCTTTCGACACCGGGCAGCCCGCTCAGCTGCAAGGTCCTGTCGATCAGCTCGACCGCACTCATCGCAAAGCCCGGATGCTGCGCCCCGAGCCGCTCGGCGAGCCCGTTGATCACGTCGTGGTTCGAGCGGCACTTGGCATGGGGCGGCAAGACCGCGCGGCCGAGCTGCAGATAGGTGTGGGCGCCGCCGAGGTAGAGGTCGTCGTGCTCGAGAAAGGTCGTCGCCGGCAACACGATGTCGGCCATCGCCGCGGTCTCGGTCAAGAACTGCTCGTGGACACAGACGAAAAGGTCGGAACGCGCAAAGCCGCGATGGACGAGCCGCGATTCCGGCGCCACGACCATCGGGTTGGTGTTCTGCACGAATAACGCCGAAACGGGCGGTCCGTTGCCAAGGTCGCGCGGGTCACCGGTCAGCACAGGACCGATCCGCGACTGATCGAGGATCCGGGTGGCCGGATCGAGCCGATCGAGCCCCTCGATCAGGGTGTGGTCGATCGCGACAAGCCCGAGGTTCGAATAGAGCGCGCCGCCGCCCTCGTGGGCCCAGGCGCCGGTCACTGCCGGCAGGCAGCTGACCGCAAAGAGCTGCGCCGACCCGTTCCGCGACCGCGAGAAGCCGTAACCGACCCGGATATAGCTGCGCTTGGTGCGGCCATAGAGCCGGGCGAAACCGACGATCTCGTCTTCCGCGAGCCCGGTGATCCCGGATGCCCAGGCCGGGGTTCGGGTCGCGAGATGCGCCTCGAGCCCTGCGGGATCGTCGGTGTGCCGCGCCATATAGACCCGGTCGGCATAGCCCTCCTTGAACAGCAAGTGCATCATCGCACAGGCGAGCGCCCCGTCGGTGCCGGGGAGCGGCGCCAAGTGGAGATCGGCCCGCTCTGCGGTGGCGGTGCGGTAGGGGTCGATGACGACGAGCTTGGCGCCGCGTTCCCGCCGCGCCGCCGCGACGTGGGTCATCACATTGACTTGGGTCGAGACCGGGTTGCCACCCCACACGACGATCAGGTCGGATTTGGCGATCTCGCATCCGTCGACCCCGCGTTTGGCACCGACTCCGGCGAACCAGCCCGCGTCGGAGAGCGCATTGCAGATCGTCAGATCCTCGCGCGAATAGCCCATCGCATGGCGCAGCCGGTTGATGCCGTCGCGCTGCACCAGCCCCATCGTGCCGGCATAGTAATAGGGCCACACGGCCTCTGAGCCGTGACGTTGGGCGGCGCGGGTCAGCGCATCGGCGACCTCGTCGAGTGCCGCGTCCCAGGAGATCGGCCTGAAGGCCTCAATACCCGCGCCCTTTTCGCCAACCCGGTGCAGTGGCTGGGAAAGGCGCGCCGGGTGATGCTGACGCTCGGCATAGCGCGCGACTTTGGCGCAGACCACAGCGCGCGTGTAGGACTGCGCCGCGGCCCCGCGAACCCGCCCGAGGCGTCGCCCGGTGCGCTCGATTTCGAGCGCGCAGGCGCTCGGGCAGTCGTGCGGGCACACACTGGCGACGATGTCGAGCGGCAAGGATCGGCTCCCGGCTTGTCCCTACAGAATATAGGGATGGGCTGGCGGGGTCGAGAAGCGGCGAGAGGGCGCCCGCTCACTCAGGGGTCACAATCTTCGGCCCCCGGAAAGTCCCAATCCGCGATCTCCTCGGAATCACAATCATCGGTTTCATCAAAATTGCTCCATCCTAAAATCTGCAGCGGATTTACAGCGGACTCTCTTCTTTTCGTTGTATCGATTGCCCGGGCGAACGTCTCGACGACATTGGCAATTCTCTCCGCTTCGCCCGGGGTGATGATGCCGCGGGCGAGCGCCGAGGTGACCGCGTTCATCGCGACAGCAACATCGTGGGTGTTCTCGATTGGCGGCAATTCAAACCTGACTGCACGTTCGCGACAAGGCGGCAGGATGCGCTCGATGCAGAGCCGCAGCGCCGTCGGGTCGCCTTCAAGTGCCTGCTCGACCGCCTTGCGGGTGAAGGCCTCGGACTCGCCTTCGAGCAACGCGGCGGCAGCAAGCGTCTTCTTGTTGCGCGCGCCCACCGGGCGGCCTCTCGGGTTCCCCGACCGCCCTTTAACAAATGGCCGCCCGCGCACCGGCCCCGGCGGTGGCGGCGAAGTTACCCCAGTCATTCAAAGTTTTCCTTGGTTCGACCGGCAGCCCTTTCCGGCTGCCGTGGTGAAGGGTCATGCTATATATAGCAAGGTTATTATTATAGCAAGTAGCAAGTCATGCGGACCAGCAGGCGGATCCTGAGCGCACCGATCGCAAGAAAACAACGACGGATGCGGAGGGGAAGGCCCAGTCGCTGTACGAGTCGGCCGACAAGATCTAATTCCCATCGCGGGAGCAACCCGCGATGCCGATATGTGTCACCAACCGGATAAGTGTGACCTACCTCACACAGAAATGCATGGTCTTCTGCTATGACGTGTTCGTGGACCACGGACGTTTCGCCCGCGGGAGCCACAAGTCCATCGAACAGGAGGATCCTGACATGCAGAGCTACCAGAGTTATCGCTTCGGCAAACATCCACCGAAAGTCGATTATCGCACGCTACGGCTGAAGAATTACCTCACCTCTGATCTGGAGGCGCCACCCACTGCAGTGAACACGTTACCGCGCGTCTACGAGAAGCTCAGCATATCCGACCCGACTATACTGTTCCCAATGGACGGTAATGATACATTGGGAGACTGCACGATCGCCGCCGTAGCGCATGTCGTCACGACGTACCGCGGGCTGATTGGTGGGCGGGACATCATGAGCAAGAATGCGGTGGTAAAATTGTACTACCACCTCACCGGCGGCGTGGATTCCGGCTTAAATGAGTTGGATGTGCTGAACTATTGGCGAAGAAGCAGTGTCGCAGGGGACAAGATCATCGCCTTTGCCAGCATCGATCCGAAAAACCACACTCACGTGCAGCAGGCTATCCAGATATTCGGCGGGGTCTATCTGGGTTTCCAGGTTCAGCAAAATTGCGTGCAGGAGTTCAACAACCACGAACCCTGGACGCCGGGGCCACTGACCAATGATGGCCATGCGGTCTTTGCCGTCGCATACGATCAAGCTGGTGTGACTGTGCTCACCTGGGGAAACACCCAGCAGGCCACTTGGGCTTGGTGGGACGAATGCGTTGACGAGGCTTATGCAATCCTACCACCGGAGGCGCTAAAAGCCGGTTTTGCGCCGGGCTTCAATATCGCGCAGCTAAGAGCCGACCTAGACGCCGTGGCGACCTGATCTCGGAACTCCTTTAAGGAGTGATCCCACGGATTACATGCGTAGGCTGCAGCCCGCTTGCGGGCTGCAGCCTACGGAATCAAAGAACAGCAGCTAGCCTTATCGGCATGTCACCGCCCTGCCATCAGAGATGATGGCAGGGGTCTTATACGGGTGTCCAGGTCGCGGGCTGGCGGTCATTTCTCGGGAACGCGGTATCGCGTGTGGCGCTGGCCCCAGTCGAACAGCGTCCTCAGCACCGGGCCCAGCTCCTTGCCCTTTTCGGTCAATACGTATTCGGCGCGCGGCGGGTGCTGCTCATAGAAACGCCGCTCGACGATCCCGGTGTCCTCCAGCCGTTTCAACCGCGATGACAGGGTGTTGGGGCTGATACCCGACAGCGAGCGCTCGAAATCCTGAAACTTGCGCGGCCCGCCGGTGACGAGATCGCGCAGAATGAGGATAGTCCAACGCTCGCCGACGATGTCCAATGTGCGCGCGATCGGGCAGCGCATGTCGTAAGGCGCGGAATTGTGGTGCGGGTCGTTCATCGGCTCGCGGTCGGTTCGATCCTCACGACGGTAACATAGGCGTGAATAAAAAAGATAGTGACTCCTACATATGAAGTTAGTATCATCAGAGGAGTTATAACTCTGAGGACACGCCCATGACAGTCGCAACCGACATCGCAATTCCCTCATCCGACCGCGGGCAGCCCTGGCGGGTGCTCCTTTGGCTGGCGCCGCTGACCGCGTTCTGGATCGCGCTGAACTATTGGGTGCCCGCACTGCCCGCGAGCGGCGTGCCCAGCACAGCCGGCCGGCTGGCGATCCATATCGCGATCGTTCTCGGGCTATGGCTCGCCCTCGAACGCACCGAGCTCGCGCCGCGCCGGCGGCTTGGTGTATGGCTGGCCATTGTCGTGCCCTATACGCTGTGGCTGGCGATAATCTGGAGCGCCGCGATCAACGGCGTGTTCCGCCCGGGCGGCAACACCCCGCCGCTGGTGCCGTTGGCGATCTTTCTGCCGGTGATCGTCGGCGTGCCGATCCTGTTGCGGTCAAAGCGGATCGGCGAGGTGCTCGACGCGATGCCAGCGAGCTGGCTGGTCGGCATTCAAGTCTATCGGATCCTCGGAGGGATATTCCTGGTCGGCTGGGCGCGCGGCGTGATCCCCTCCCTGTTCGCCTTGCCGGCAGGCATCGGCGATGTGACCACCGGGCTGCTCGCCTTGCCGGTCGCCTATTCGCTCGTGTCGCAGAGTGGCGGTGCGGTACGCGGGGCAATCGCGTGGAATATCTTCGGCTTGCTCGATTTCACGATCGCCGTCGGGATTGGGCTGGCCACTTCCCCGGGCCCATTTCAGTTGATCGTGCCGAGCGTCCCCAACACCGGGCTCGGGCTCTATCCGACCGTCCTGATCCCGGCCTTTGCGGTGCCGAGCTCGATCCTGCTGCACGTGCTGTCATTGCGCCAGCTGCGGCGCGCCCGCAGCCGACGGCGCGGCGAGGCTTAAGCAGTATCGTTCGCCGCTCTACGGGATGGGGCTCGCCGAATGCACTCCATATATCGAAATTTTACAAAGTAGGGATTTGGTATAGCACTCTTTGGAGGTGATCCCCTCGGTTACGCCTCGCGCGCTGCTGATCCGGACGGCATTCCGGCTGGAATGGTTCACCGTCGCGTGGATGGTTGTCGAGGCTGCGGTCGCCCTTGCCTCGGGTGTGATCGCGCGCAGCATCAGCCTGATCGCGTTCGGCGTTGATAGTCTGATCGAACTGGTCTCGGCCTGTGTGCTGATCTGGCGGCTCAATGTCGAGCTGCGGCATGGCCAGTGCGTCGCGGAAGGGGCCGAGCGCACGGCAAGCCGCATCGGCGGGGGCGCTGCTGTTTGCCCTCGCGGCTTACATCGTGGTCGCCGCAGGATGGCGATTGTGGACACGCCAAGGGGCTGATTTCTCCTGGCCAGGCCTGTTGGTCAGCCTCGCAGCGATCCCGATCATGTGGCTTCTGTCGCGGCAGAAATTGCAGATTGCCGAAGCACTCGGCAGTCGGGCCTTGCGCACCGACGCCGTTGAAAGCATCACTTGCGGCTGGCTGTCCTTCGTTGTGCTGATAGGACTGTTGGCGCAGCTGGCACTCGGCGCGTGGTGGGTCGACACCGCGACCTCGCTCGTGATCGTGTGGCTGCTGGTCAAAGAAGGCCGCGAGGCTTGGCAAGGGGAGGAAACCGACGACTAAGGGCCTGAACTTGGTATGAGCAGCACGCGACAGGTTCTCGCCGCCGGGCCGCGCATGTTCAAAGGGCGTCGTCGACACCCGGGACATCACCACCTGCGCGGCTCCGATTTCGCTTGGGCGATCGCCTTTGCGCTGCCCTATGCGGCGGTTTTCTTTGTCTTCGTCGTCTATCCCTTCGGCTATGCGGTGTGGATGGCCGCCAAGCCCTCGCTCTATGCCGAGCTGATTGCCGACCGGCTCTACGCGCCGGCGCTAGTCAACACGCTGCTCTTTGTCGGTCTCGGCGTGAACGTAAAGATGTTCCTGGCCTTGCTGCTGTCCGGCTTCTTCATGCGCCGGCGCTGGTGGATCAAGGCCTTGCTGGCTGTCTATGTGTTGCCCTGGGCGCTTGCGGCGACTCAGGCCTGCATCTCGTTCCACTGGATGCTGATCGGCGAGCAGGGTTTGGTCGACGGCCTGTTGTCGGCGTTGTTCGGGATCGACGGTCCGATCTGGTTCAATCACCGCTGGCTCGCGCTTGGATCCAATATCGTCGCTTATATCTGGAAATGGATGCCGTTCTGGACCCTGGTCTTTCTCGCCGCACGGATGAGGATCCCCCGGGACATCTATGACTCGGCGGAGGTTGACGGGGCGATCGGCGTCCGCCGGTTTGTCCATGTCACCTTCCCGCTTCTGGCGAACCTCTATCTCATTTGCACATTGCTCTCGACCCTCTGGACACTTGGCGACTTCACCACCGTCTATCTTGTCTCGGGTGGGGGGCCAGCGGGCACCACGGAAGTGTTGGCGACGCTCGGCTTTCACTACGCCTTCGACGCCTCCAAGCCAGCGCGCGGCGTCGCGGTGGTGATTTCGGCCGTCCCGGTGCTGATCCCGATTACGATCGTGCTGATGCGCAGGCTCCAGGCGAGCGAGGCGCAGCTATGAGCAGCGCCATGTGGTCCCTCCATCTGGCGCGCCGGCGCTACCGCCTTCGACGGGGTCTCACCGAAGCGGGCTCGGTCATGCTCGGCGTCGCCCTGCTGATCTGGTCGCTTCTGCCCGTCTACAACATGCTGTTGATCGCCCTCGATCCCGAAGAAGGCGAAATCGAGTTTAGCGGCAACCTCTATCCGCCCGAAGTGTCGTTCGAAGGCTTCTGGGATGTCGTGACGCAGGAAGCCCGGTATCTCGAGGATTTCTGGCACCAGTTCGGCAACAGCCTTTACATCGGTTTGTTGACGATGGTGCTGACCGTGCTGATCGGGTCGCTGGCGAGCTTCGCGGTCAGCCGGATGCGGCTCGCCAAAGGCTCGCTGCTGACCAACGCCGCGCTGCTCACCTATGCGATCCCGGCGTCCTTCCTGATAGTCCCGTACTACCGGATCATGCACCTCTACGGGCTATCTGATAACCTCTTGGCGGTTATCGCAGCGCAGGTGTCGTTTGCTACGCCGTTTGCAATCCTGGTCATGCAGCTGTACGGGAGCTTGATACCGTTTGAACTGGACGACGCGGCCCGTGTCGACGGCGCCTCGGCGGTCCAACTGTATCTGCGGATCTATCTGCCTTTGATGGCGCCGGCGCTGGCAGTAGTTGCCGTCTACGCGCTGTTGCTCGCCTGGAACGACTATTTGTACCAGGCCGTGCTGCTCTCGCCGCGAAACATGACCGTTTCGGTGACGCAGGGCCAGTTGTTCACTGACGCCGACGCTCCGTGGAACGCGATGATGGCTGCCGCCATTATTTATGTGCTGCCGCCGATTGTACTCTTGTTTGCCCTCCGCCGTTATGTCGCGGCGAGCCTGAGTATGGAGGCCGACAAGGGTTAGAAAGGAGATCGGCATGAAGAGCTTTGCAGGAAAGATCGCCGTCGTCACCGGTGGCGGCTCGGGCATGGGGCGCGAGCTGGCGCTGCAACTGGCGGCTGCAGGGTGCGACGTCGCTATGTGCGATATGTTTCCTGAAGGCGTGGCCGAAACCCAGCGGCTGTGCCTATCGCAGGCGCGGCAAGGTACGCGCGTGACGACATTCATGGCCGATGTGTCGATCGAGGATCAGGTTTTGGCATTCGCCCAAGCGGTAAAGCGGGAGCTCGACACCGATCACATCCATTTTCTGTTCAACAATGCCGGCATTGGCGGCGGTGGTGGTTTTGTCGACGGCAGCCGTGCCGATTGGGAAAAGACATTCAATGTCTGCTGGTACGGTGTCTATTACTGCACGCGGGCCTTCCTGCCATTGCTGCGCAATGCCAAGGAGGGCCACATTGTCAATACCAGCAGTGTCAACGGCTTCTGGGCTTCGCTCGGAAGGTCGGGCCATCCGCATACCGCTTATTGCGCCGCAAAATTTGCGGTAAAAGGCTTTACCGAAGCGCTGATCACCGACCTCGCGCTCAATGCGCCGCACATTAAATGTTCGGTCGTGATGCCCGGACACATTGGCACCGACATCCCCACGAACTCACGGAAAATCCTAAGGGGCAGCGTGACGGCGATCGACGTAGCCGCGGCGCGCAAAAGGCTCGCCGTGCAGGGTATCGACGTCGGCGATGATTCCGACGATCAAATCCGGGCACGGGTCTTGGAACTGGAGAGGCGCTTTCGCGAAGACGCGCCCACGACTGCTGCAGAGGCAGCAACCATCATCCTCGATGCCGTGAAGGCGGAGAAATGGCGCATTCTCGTCGGCAAGGATGCCGAGTTCCTGGACGATCGGGTCCGCGCAGCACCCGAGCAGGCGTACAGTCCCGCGTTCTATGAGGCATTCCGCAGGGACGGCGGCTGGCGACTTTAGCACAAGCGAGCACAAGCACATGCGACGGCAGGGAGCCGATGTCATGAGTGAGTCCACCGACACGCGGCGCGTTCATGGCTATTGCGCGCTGTGCATCGCCAGATGCGGCTGCGTCGCCGTGGTCGAGGACGGCCGTTTCACGCGGCTCGAACCTGATCCCGATCACCCGACCGGCCAGGCGCTGTGCGCCAAGGGGCGCGCTGCGCCGGAGCTCGTCTACCATCCGGAAAGGCTGACCCATCCGCTCCGCCGCACCCGCCCAAAAGGGGACCCGGACCCCGGGTGGGAACGCATCGGCTGGGGCGAGGCATTGAACCTGACGGCGGCGGCGATGCGACGGATCGCGGAACGGCAAAGGCCGGAGGCAGTCGCCTTCAGCATGTGCTCCGGATCCACCACCGCAATCGGAGATTCCGCCGGCTTTATCCAGAGGCTGATGAACGCCTTCGGCACCCCGAATGGTGTCACCCTTCTTGATCTCTGCGGTTGGGGCCGTGCCTTCGCGACGCGCTATACCTATGGTGTAGGGAGTGTAGGTGCGGCCGGCAGCGGGGCCATGCCGGACATCGCCAACACCGGCGTTCTGATCCTGTGGGGCTACAACCCCAGCAACACCCGGCTCACGCATGCGACGGCCGTCGTCGCGGCGCTGAAACGCGGAATGCGCCTGATCGTCATCGATCCACGCCGGGCCGGCCTCGCCAACAAGGCCGACCTCTGGCTCCGGGTGCGGCCCGGCACCGACGGCGCACTCGCCCTCGGGCTCGCCAATCTGATGATCGAACGCGGCTGGTACGACCGTGACTTCATCCGCGACTGGAGCAACGGGCCGCTTTTAGTACGCTCCGACACCGGACGCCTGCTGACCGAACGCGATCTCGCACCGAACGGGGATGCGGGACGCCTATTCGCCTGGGACAGCGGGGCGGGGCGGCTGGCGGCGTACGACACCACCGAAGGCCGCTACGATGGAGACAACGCAAGCCTCGCGTTTGAAGGGGAATATCGGGTCGCGACGCCAGGGGGCAAGGTGATCTGCCACCCGGTGTTCGAGCTTTACGCGCAACTCTGCCGCCGGTATCCGCCCGAAGCGGTCGAAAAGATCTGCTGGATTCCGCGCGCCCAGATCGAGGAAGCGGCCCGATTGATCTGGCACGCTCGGCCAGTGTCTTATTACGCCTGGAGCGGACACGAGCAGCACGCTAACGTCACGCAGACGGCGCGCGCGATGTCGCTGCTCTATGCGCTGACCGGCTCTTTCGACAAGCCCGGCGGCAATGTGCTGTTCCCCGGGCCCCTCGCCGCGCCGATCACCGGCGAAGAACTCCCGGCCGCACAGCAGATGGCCCTGCCCGTGGGCCTTGCCGAGCGCCCGCTCGGGCCGGCGCGCTGGCGCAACGTGCTGACCAGCGATTTTTATCGCGCTGTTCTGTATGGCAATCCGTACCCCGTCTGCGCCTTGATCAGCTTCGGCGCCAACATGTTATTGAACCACGCCAATGGCGTATACGGGCGCGAGGCCCTCAAGGCACTCGAGTTTTTCGCGCACGCCGACTTGTTCATGACCCCGACGGCGGAACTCGCCGATGTGGTCTTCCCTGTCGCATCATCCTTTGAACGGGAAGGGCTGAAGATCGGCTTTGAGATCAGCCCGGAGGCTCAGTCGCTGATCCAGTTCCGCCAGGCGGTCATTCCCCCGCCCGGCGAAGCCCGCCCGGATACCGATATCATCTTCGATCTAGCCGCTCGCCTCGGTCTCGCCGATCAGTTCTGGAACGGCGACATCGATGCCGCCTACCGCCACCAGCTCGCTCCGAGCGGGGTCACGCTGGAAGAATTGCGGGCCTCTCCCGGCGGGATACGGGTGCCGTTGCAGACCCGCCACGCCAAACACGCTGAGCCGGACGCAAACGGCGCGCCGCACGGCTTTGCTACACCGTCGCGCAAGGTCGAACTCTATTCCGAAACCTTCCTCGATCACGGTTACCCGCCATTGCCCGATTTCGTCGAGCCGCAAATCGGTCCGGTGGCACAACCCGACCTGACAGAGCGCTTCCCGCTGATCCTTACCAGCGCGAAGCCGACATTGTTTTGCCAGAGCCAGCATCGCGTCCTGCCGAGCCTGCGCAAGCGCGCCCCGCATCCGGAAGTCGAGCTCCATCCCTCGGCGGCGCGGACACGCGGTGTCGCCAATGGCGACTGGGTAGTGATCGGGACGCCGGAGGGCCGTGTGCGCGCCCGTGCCCGGTTTAACGACAACCTCGACCCACGCGTGGTGGTTGGCGAGCATGGCTGGTGGCAGGCATGTGCCGAGCTGGGCACGCCCGGCTATGACCCATTCGGACCCGACGGCGCCAATCTCAACCTGCTGATTGGCACCGCGGTGCTCGATCCGGTCAGCGGGACGGAGCCGCTCCGCGCCTACCTATGCGAGATCAAACCGGCCGCGTAAGCCCAGCCTGGAAGTGGAGGCGGCGATGGCTTTTGCCCTGACTGCGGAGCAGCAAGAGATCCGTGCCGCGGTCGCGCGGCTGTGCGAGCGGTTCGATGACGAATATTGGCTGAGAAAGGACACCGAGGGCGGGTTCCCGTTCGAATTCCACCAAGCAATGGCCGAGGGAGGATGGCTCGGCATCGCCATGCCGGAAGCCTATGGCGGCAGCGGGCTCGGCATCACCGAAGCGGCGATCCTAATGCAAGCCGTCGCCGAATCCGGCGCCGGCTTCAGCGGCGCGTCGGCGGTCCACATGAATATCTTCGGGCTGCACCCGGTCGTCGTCTTTGGCAGCGATGACCAAAAGCGGCGCTTTCTGCCGCCGCTGATCGCGGGCAAGGAGAAGGCGTGCTTTGCCGTCACCGAGCCCGATGCCGGCCTCGACACGACGCGGCTCAAGACGAGGGCGGTGCGCCAAGGCGACCGATATATCCTATCGGGCCGCAAGATCTGGATTTCAACCGCCCAGGTTGCCGAGAAGATGCTTATCCTCGCGCGCACGGCCGCGCTGGATGAGGTCGCACGGCCCTCGCTCGGGATGAGCCTGTTCTACACCGATCTCGACCGCCATACCGTGGAGGTACGCGAGATCCCTAAGATGGGACGCAAGGCGGTCGACTCGAACCTGTTGTTCATCGATGGGCTCGAGGTGCCGGTCGCCGATCGCATCGGGGAGGAAGGCGAGGGTTTTCGTTATATCCTGCACGGGATGAACCCGGAGCGGATCTTGATCGGCGCCGAGGCCGTGGGTCTCGGGCGCGCGGCACTCGACCGCGCTGCCCGCTATGCGAATGAGCGGGTCGTCTTCGGCCGTCCGATCGGGCAGAACCAGGCAATCCAGCACCCGCTCGCCGAGCGCTGGATCGAGCTCGAGGCGGCCGAGCTGATGGTCTTGCGTGCCGCCGCCGCTTATGACCGCGGCGAGGAGGCCGGCGCTTTCGCCAACGCCGCCAAATACTGCGCCGCCGAGGCCGCGTTCCGCGCCTGCGAGACAGCGGTGATGACCCATGGCGGCATGGGCTACGCGCGCGAATACCATGTCGAGCGCTATTTCCGCGAGATCCAGATCGCCCGCATCGCCCCGATCAGCCCGCAGCTGATCCTCAGCCACATCGCCGAGCGCGTGCTGGGGCTGCCGAAATCGTACTAGCCGTCGGCTCTGATCCGCACCATCACGGCACTCTTACTCGCACTTTAAACCAAAGCGATCATACGTGGCAGCACGTATTCGCCTCCGATTGATCTTTATCCCTCGGCACGCTATTCTACCCTTGCGATAGAGAACATGAACGGGGGGAAGCGATTGTCCCGCAACAGCCAGGCCGCTCAGCCGTCGACACGCCGTCGCGCGCCTCCAGTATGGCTCGCCCTTTGCCTCGTTCCTCTTCTGTCGGCATGCGCCTTTTTCGGCCGCGGGGCCGAGCCTGGCGCAGTCGGTGCGCACGGCCTTCAGCCCACCTTAGAGCAAATGAGCATAGGCTCCTCCATTGCGGCGCAAGATCAGATGGTGGATGCGCTCATACATACTGCGGGCTTGCCGCCGGAGGCGCTTTCGGCACGAAATCCTAACTGGTCGCTGGTGTGGAAGGCCGGGCTCTATGAAATCGGCCGTCAATGCGACCAGTACCTGGACGCCCTGTTCCGTTTCAATCGCGAGCAACACGCCCTCCATCAGGATCTCGCCGCCGCTGCCGGAACAACGGGCGCGATCATGGGGCTCGCAGGCGCCGCCGCCGAGACAATAGCCATCACCGCGGCCGCTTTTGGACTGTCCAACAGCCTGTTTGAAGCGCATGTAAATTCCATCTTATTTACAATCGAACCGTCAGCCCTACGCAATGTCGCCCAGCAGGGATTACATAATTACCTCAAGAATATCGATGAATCCAGAATACTATCGCGACCGGATACGTTGATCGCACTTCAGGGCTACCTGACGCAATGCTCGCCCGCAGCGATCGAGGCAAACATCAACAACGCGGCCAGTGGGGCTCCCTCCGTTGTCTCCTCCAATCCAGACGTGGCCGAGAAGTCGGCGGCGCTGGCCGCACCCGGCAGCGCCGTCGTAAACGCAGAAGCCGATACCGCTCGTGCCAACGCCGCCGGCTGTTAGCGGACCAGTATCAAAGACACCACAGGTAACCCCAACCCAGGTGGCGCTTAATTTACAATCCGGAGAGGAGGGCTTGAGCAAGCCCGAGATCATAGTTGTCCAAAAGGCTCTCGGAATTACCCCTGCCGACGGGGATCCTGGCCCGCTCAACAGCCCAACCCGGGAGGCAATCACGGAATTTCAAAGAGGCATGAACTTACGGGATCCGAAGACGTGGCCCAAGATCGAAATAACCGGATTGCTCAAGCGCGGGACCCCGACGCGAGGCATGCTTTTGAGCCTAACGCCAATGCCCGTGCGGTCTTTTTCTTCTCCCTTCGAGCGGGCTTATCTAGGAGACCCGACTAGCTCTCCCAAGATATCGCGACCATACGTCGGTACCGTGAACGAAGTATTGCGTCTGCTCGGACCATGGGATAAGCCCTTGCCCCAAGGCGATTCGCCGGCAGCCATTGCCGAGAAGATAAAACTGATGCACCAAAAAATTGGTGAGGTCCGCAAAACAAGACCAATGGACCCTGACAAAGGCGAAAGGCTCGACTCTGCGCTGTATAATCTGTTGAAGCAGCAGGAACCAGCCACAGGACCTGACAACTGAACCTTATTCACGGAAGGGTGGAGAGCAGCCATGACTTCGTTCATAACCACCAGAGGAGCCTTTCTGTTCAAGCAGCCCGATCCACGCTCAACTCGACTGGGTCAGATTTCAGCAGAAACGTCATTCGAGGGCGAATCCGCGGAGGGCGGATTTATCGAAACGCACATTAAGGATATCTCGGGTGAAATCGCGGATCGGTCACCAGAGCTCACCGACCATCCCCAAGAACCAATGTACATTGACGAGGCTCGTGCTAGGAAAGCTCTTATAGCGCCCGAGACTATTTCAAAAAATGACCATGAAGACGACATCTTCTGCATCCTGGTGACCAGGTTTGCCAGAGATATCGGTACGAATCGAGATTATCTGATGGCGGTGGCCTACTCCGGCACAGAGAATCTGGCCAAACTGGGCGATGTCGGGGCAAAACGGGTCGGACCCTTTCAGTTCACGAAGGAAGAGTGGAACACGGCGATCACGACAGGCCCCGCCAAAGACAGACAATTCTCGCTTGAGGATCGGTTTCGGTGGAACAGCCAGGCGGAGGTGGCGGCCATGCTGGCGGCTGACTGCACCATCCGATTGAAGGCCGATGCAGCCCTTGGGAAAGATCCTACCTATGCCGAACTGTATCTCGCTCAATTATTCGGACCGGGAGCGGACGCCATTCTGAAAAGCGATCGCACAAGTATTTGTCCTAAGCCGCCGGATGGAACTTATGCCGCAGACCTGGGTTTGGCCTCGAGCAATCAGTCGATCAGCAATGTACTAAGCGATCTGCAGCGGCGCTTAGATTCAGGATTTGCCGAGGCGTGGAAAGTAATAGAAAAGCAACCGCCTGAGATTCGCATTTTTGACATCAGCCATCAGGCCGATCCGCCATGGCTGGCGGTGGCCCGGAACGAAGAGGCGCGCGGCGTTTCCGAAACCATAGGAGGCCGAAACACCGAGGAGATTAAGGAGTATTTCAAATTTACAGATTTTCAGGATGATCCCAGCACAACCGCCTGGTGCGGCGCGTTTGGTACGTTCTGCATGAAGAAATCCGGGATACCGGAGGTCGAGAGCAGCATCAATAGGCCGGGGCCGGCGTTGGCGGCGTGGTGGAGAGAGTGGGGAAAGCCGGCTGATGATACGCACCGCATCGGAACTGTTGTAGTGTTGAAGGAAATTCCGGGGCAGCGATCCGGCCACGTTGGGTTCCTCGTCGGCGAATCCGATGGAAAGATCCAGCTTCTGGCGGGAAATCAGGGCAAGGGGCAAACCGGGGCTGATCATGTAGGCGTAGTTTCGTTCGACCGCGAAAAAGAAGAGCCCGTGTTTCGCTGGCTGGATGTGCCATCAATGGGAACGACCATCGGCGGTCTTGATGCTCGGTCTCTGCACCAAAAGGGCATCGAGGCTGCCAGTGGAGATCGGCGGTTCATCGAGAAAGCCCCGGATGTGATGAAGCGGTTGATGAACGACTTCCCAGCGCTGACAAGAGAGCAGGCTGCGGCCATCCTTGGGAATATCGGCCAAGAGTGCGGTGGCTTTACCTTGTTCGTCCAGCAAGGGAAGATGAACGACGAGGACAGGGGCTTCGGCTGGTGTCAGTGGACTCACGAGCGACGTGATGCCTTCTTCCAATACGCCACCGCGCATGGTTTGCCCCGGGAAAGCGATGATGCGAGTTACGGGTATCTGGTCACCGAGCTCAGAGGGTCGGAGAGACGCGCCTTCGAGGCGCTGCAGCGCGAGAGTGTGCTGGAAAACGCCGTAATCACTTTCAATAACAAGTTTGAACGCTCTGGCACGCCGATGATGGATAGACGGATCCGATATGCACAACTGGCCCTCGATGCTTTTTGAATGGTTGATGTAGATCTCGGTCACACGAGGCCGACCCTGCTTTCCGACTGTTCCTGGTTAATCGCGCCCCGAGGTTCCTCCTCCAGAGCATCGAAATTCATGCTGCGCGTGGCGATCGGCGGGTTTGGGGCGATCGGCAAGGCGGTCGCCGAGCGGCTCGACCGCGGGATCGACGGACTGGCGCTGGCGGCGGTGTCAGCGCGCGACGTTGCTCGCGCCGAGGCCGTGACAGCCGGCTTTGCCCGGCCGGTGCCGGTGCTGCCGTTGGCCAGCCTAAGGGAACACGCCGACATCGTCGTCGAATGCGTGCCCGCGGCGCTGTTGCGCGAGCTTGCCGAGCCGGCGCTCGCACATGGCCGCCAGGTGATGGTGCTCAGCTGCGGCGCGCTGCTCGACAATCTCGACCTCGTAGATCTGGCGCGCCGGCATGGCGGCCGCATCTTTGTTCCCTCCGGGGCACTGCTGGGTCTCGACGCAGTCGCTGCCGCCGCGGAGGGCGGCATATCGAAGGTGCACATGGTCACGCGAAAACCGCCGCGAGGTCTCTCGGGTGCGCCCTACCTCGAAGAGCATGCGATCGACATTTCGGGATTGGCCGAGCCGAAGCGGGTCTTCACCGGCACGGCGCGAGAGGCGGCCCGGGGCTTTCCGGCCAACGTCAATGTGGCCGCGGCCTTGGCGCTTGCCGGCATCGGGCCCGACCGCACGACGATCGAGATATGGGCCGATCCGATGGTCACACGTAATGTTCATCGGATCGAGGTCGAGGCCGACGCCGCCCGTTTCTCGCTGCAGATCGAAAATGTGCCATCCGCCGAGAACCCGCGCACCGGACGCTTGACGGCGCTCTCGGTCATCGCCGCTCTGAAAAAACTGTCGAGCCCGCTCGTCATCGGAACTTGACCTCTGGCGTTGTGCCCGGCTGCTTGCCAGGAGCGCGTTTGAGGAGTAGCTCCGGTGCGCAGATGGAGGCCCGCGGTGATCCAGCGCGGCAAGAGCTATGAGGAGGTCTGCGGCGGCTTCCGGTGGGAATTGCCGCGGCGCTTCAATATCGGTGTGGCGGCCTGCGACCGGCACGCCGACGGCAGTGGCCGGCTGGCGCTGATCTACGAAGCGCCGGACGGTGTCGTACAGCGTTTCTCTTTCGATGACCTGAAGCGGCTGTCGAACCGCTGTGCGAATGCACTTGCGGCGATGAGGGTAGCCCCTGGTGATCGTGTCGGCGTGCTGTTGCCGCAACGCCCGGAGACGGCGATCGCGCATCTCGCGATCTACAAGCTCGGCGCCGTCGCGCTCCCGCTCTTCACCCAATTCGGCCCGGACGCGCTCGATCACCGGCTCGGGGACAGCGCTGCGCGGGCGCTGATTACCGACGCTGAAAATCTGGCCAAGTTGCCCGACGGCCTCCGCGATCTGGCGACGATCCTGGTCGTCGATGGCGACGGTCGCGGGAACCCGATGTTCTGGCCGAGCCTCGAACGCGCCGGCGACGAGTTTTCGCCGGCGAATACTGGGATCGACGACCCGGCCCTCGTCATCTATACCTCGGGGACGACCGGTCGGCCAAAGGGCGCGCTACACGTGCATCGGGTGCTGCTCGGCCATTTGCCTGGGGTGCAGCTCGCCCACAACTTCTTTCCGGCACAGGGCGACCTCTACTGGACCCCGGCCGATTGGGCGTGGATCGGCGGGCTTCTCGACGTGCTGTTGCCAAGCCTCTATTTCGGCATTCCGGTGCTCGCTCATCGCGCCCGCAAATTCGACCCGGAGGAGGCGTTTGCGCTGATGGCGCGGCACGGGGTCAGAAACGCCTTTCTGCCGCCAACCGCACTCAAAATGATGCGTCAGGTGCCGGCGCCGTTCGAGCGCTTCGGCCACCGCCTGCGCTCGATGGCGAGCGGCGGCGAGGCGCTCGGCGAGGACATCCTCGGCTGGAGCCATGAGGCGCTCGGGGTCGCGGTCAACGAGTTCTATGGGCAGACCGAGGCCAATCTCCTCGTCGGCAATTGTGCAGCGCTGTTTCCGGTGCGCCCGGGATCGATGGGCCGGCCGACGCCCGGCCACCGGGTCGAGGTCGTGACGGCGGATGGCCAACTCCTCCCGGCTGGCGAGGTCGGGATCATCGCGGTGCGGCGCCCCGATCCGGTGATGTTTCTCGGCTATTGGAACAATCCGGAGGCGACCCGGGCAAAGTTCGCCGGCGAGTGGTGCCTGACCGGCGATGTCGCGGTCAAGGACGGCGACGGTTACATCTGGTACAAGGGGCGCGAGGACGACCTGATTTCGAGCGGCGGCTACCGCATTGGTCCGACCGACATCGAGGATTGCCTGATGAAGCATCCGGTGGTGCTGATGGCCGCAGTCGTCGGCAGCCCCGACCCGGTACGCGGGGAGATCGTCAAGGCCTTCGTCGTTGCCAAGCCCGAGGTCGTGACGGGTCCTGGTCTTGCCGAACAGATCCGCACCTTCGTCGGCGCGCGTCTGGCATATTATCAGGCGCCGCGAGAGATCGTCTTCGTCACGGAACTGCCGCTAACCGCCACCGGAAAGATCATGCGGCGCGAGCTGCGCGCCCTCAGCGATGACGTCTCACCATAAAAGGCGATTTGTGCCCCGGTACCGTAGAAGGGCGGGCGTCTGGAGGATCTGATGTTCTGGGTCGTCGTAGCAATATTGTATTTCATTCTCGCGGTGGTCGCGCCCGCGATCCTCGGCCTCTTCGTCAATCGAGCGCGACCGGATTTCCGCGCCCTCACCCTGTCCCTGCGAATCGTGTTCGCGGTAATTGCGCTGATCTGTCTGGCAGCGACCTCATATGTCCATGTCGACTCTGACGAAATTGCCGTGCTCAACAAGATATACGGAACGACATCGCTGCCCGGCGAGCACATCATCGCGACCAACGGCGAAAAGGGCCCGCAGGCGGAGATTCTGACCCCCGGCTGGCATCCCTGGTTTCTCGTCAACGTCATCTATCAGGTTGAAAATAAAAAGGTGGTTTCGATTCCATCCGGTAAATACGGATTCTTGAATGCGAAAGATGGCGAGCCGCTTCGGCCCGATCAGTTTCTGGCCGACGCCTTTTCCCCCGGGCATGAGCTCGATATGCTCGACGCCCAATATTTCCTCACTCACGATGGTCAGCGGGGACCGCAGACCACGATCCTGACCCCGGGAAACTACCGTCTCAACACTTATCTCTGGGACCTCAGCATTTATAATGCCGTCGACGTCGCCGAAGGCTTTGTCGGTGTCGTCAAGTCGAACGTAGTCGACGCGGTGCATTTCGGCAATTTGGCCGCGGACAAGCCGGCCTCCTGCCAGCAAAAGACGGTCTCGACGAATGAGAGCGGCGAAGCCGTGGCGGCCAAAGAAGCAAGATCCGAGGAAGGCAAGCTCGCCGCCACCCTGGTCCCGGTCGGCTGCATCGGCATCTGGGAGAAAGCGCTGCAACCGGGCCGCTATTACGCCAATGAAGCAGCCTACAAGATCACAATGATGAGCACACGCGTGCAGACCTGGGAATTCAAGGGCGGCTATAAGAGGCGTTATATCGATCTCAGCCTCGACCAGGCGGGCAATCTGACGCAGACGCAACGCTCGCAGGACGTGCCGGTGCCGCAGGGCTCGGCGGACCCGGCCATCTCACCGTTTGTCGAAGGCTGGCTGGTGCCGCTCGAGCTCAGGGTTCTCGCCCAGGTCACCCCCGACAATGCGCCGTTTGTCGTCGCCTCGGTCGGCGGTCTACCGGAGATCGAAAACAACATCATGGTTCCGACAATCCGGTCGATCGTGCGAAACGTCGTCGGTGCCCAAGGCCGTCATGTTTTGGATCTTGCCGACAATCGAGCCGCACTCGAACACGCGGTCGAGGACGCGATCCGACCTGAAGGATTGCGTGCCGGGATCGTCATCAAGGAGGTCAAGTTCGGCGATCCGGCATTGCCGCCGGAGCTTCTGGTGTCGCGGCTGCGCCAGCAACTGGCCGATCAGCTGCAGGTCACCTACCAGCAGGAACAGAAGGCGCAGACCCAGCGGATCGAAACCGAAAAGGCGCGAGCGACCGCCGAGCAGCAGCACCAGCTCGTCGAAGCGGTGATCGGCGTTCAGGTCTCGGAGCAGAATAGGAATGCGGCAAAGCTGCGCGGCGAGGGGCAGAAGCTCGAGCTGGAGGAGATTGCCCAGGGTCAGCGAGCGCAAGCCGACGTCCTCGGCCAGGATCGGGTGTTGACCATCACTCTGGTTCAGCAGCTTCTCAAAACCATCGAGGAGAAACCCGAGATCGTTTCGCTGATCGGGCGGCTGGTGCCGCAGACGGTGGTGTCGACCGGTGGCCAAGGCGCCGGTCTCGACAGCGCAGCCGCGGTTCTAGGGGCGCTGCTGAACAACGGGGGTGGCGCCACGCCGGCGCTGGCCGGGACATCGACGAAAAAGTGATCTATTGCGATAGGCACAGGTGACATGGCCGATATTGTCCTGATTAATCCCCGTTTCGAGATTTCGTATTGGGGTCTCGAACACGCAATGCCGTTTCTCGGCGTCAAGGCGATTCTGCCAGTGGCAAACCTGCCGCTGCTCGCAGCTCTGACCCCGCCCGGCCACAGCGTTACTTTGATCGATGAGAACGTCGAGTCGATCGACTTCGCGCGCTGCGCGCGGGCGGACATCGTCGGCCTGACCGGCATGAGCGTCCAGCGCCTGCGGATGACTGAAATCCTCCTTGAGCTCAAGCGCCACGGCGTCTTCACGGTTCTCGGCGGTCCATGGGTGACCGTACAGGAGGACGATTTCGCCGGTCTCGCTGATGTGATCTTTATCGGCGAGGCCGAAGAGACTTGGCCACGATTTCTCGACGAGTGGCGAGAGGGTCGACATCAAACCCGCTACGAACAGACCGAGCGGACCGACATGGGCACCGTTCCCGTGCCGCGCCTGGATTTGTTGCGGATGAAGGATTATGCATTCGGCAGCGTCCAGTTCTCGCGAGGTTGCCCTTTCGAGTGCGAGTTCTGTGACATCATCGTGACCTTCGGCCGTCGCCCGCGGATCAAGAATTCTGCCCAGGTACTGGCCGAGCTCGACGCGCTCGTCGCGGCGGGCAAGCCTGCCGCCTTTGTTGTCGACGACAATCTGATCGGCAACAAAAAGGCCATCAAGCCGATCCTGCGCGATATCGTCGGCTGGCAGGTACGACACGGCTTTCCGCTGACATTGGTGACCGAAGCCTCGATCGATCTCGCCGACGATCCGGAGCTGATGGAGCTAATGGTGGAGGCCAACTTCGCCAGTGTTTTCGTCGGCATCGAGACTCCCAATGAGGCCTCGCTGCGTGAGACGAAGAAGTTTCAAAACCTGCGCAGCCGCGGCGGGACCATGCTCGAAAAGGTCCACCGCATTCAAGATACAGGGATGGAAGTCTGGTGCGGCATCATCGTCGGCTTCGATAATGACGATGCCAGCATTTTCCCAGCCCAGAGCCGCTTTGTGCGTGAATCGCGGATCGTCAACGCGATGGTCAATATGCTGGTGGCGATACCGAGAACTCCACTATACAAGCGCCTTGCGAGCGAAGGGAGGCTCGACCTATCGGAGGAATGGGCAAACTATGGAGGCTTCGGCACCAACGTCGTGCCTCGCCGGATCAGTCGGGAGGCGCTGTACGCCGGCTACACGGAGCTGATGCGCGACCTGTACGCAGCCGACGCCTATTTTGGACGACTCGACGAGTTATACCTCAGTGGACGGTTTCAGTTTTCAAAGGCCCGCACGCGCTATCTGCGGCGTCACCCGGTGGGCTGGTTAAAGCTCAATGCGCGTCTTTTTATCGAAGCGGTCGCGATGTTCGTGATGTTGATGCGCGGCGTTCCCGATCGGGAGCTGCGCCGCGAATATCGCCGCCATTTGCTGCGGGCAGCTCGGCTTCGTTGGGATCCCGACTTGCTCTGGAATTACGCCCTGAAATGCGCGATGCACTACCACATACATCGGATTGTTCAAGAGCTGCTCGCTCGGTCGGAGCCTTTAGCGCGCCTCGCCGCCTGAGCCACTGGCAGAAACAATGGCACACCCGATTGTGTATGGTCTTCCCCTCAGCACCTATGTGTGGAGCGCGCGGCTCGCGCTGGCGGAAAAAGGGGTGACGCACGAGCTCGTCGACGTACCGTTCGGCGCCCATCGCCAAGAGCCGCAGCTGTCGCGCCAACCCTTCGCCAAGGTTCCGGCCTTTGAGCATGACGGATTTGCGTTATACGAGACCCAAGCGATCATGCGCTACGTTGACGAGCGCTTCGCGGGGACGCCGCTGCAGCCCGAGGATGTGCACCAATGGTCTCGCATGAATCAGATCATTGGCATCGTCGACGCCTATGCCTGGCCAAGCATTGCCGGCACGATACTGTTTAACCGCGTTCTGGTGCCGCGCTTTCTCGGCGGGAGCCCGGATGAGGTGGCGATCGCCGCGGCCCTGCCGCGCGCCCGCCTCTGTCTCGCCGAGATCGATCGGCTAATGGAGGATCACCGGTTTCTTGCGGCCGATTTTGTCAGCCTCGCCGATCTGATGGTGCTCCCACTGCTTTATTATTTCGGCAAGGTGCCGGAAGGTCGGGCGCCGATGGCCGAACACCCGAAACTGCAGAGCTGGATCGGCCATATGGAAACGCGCCAGAGCTTTCAGGTGACGAAGCCGCCGCCACTGTAGCGAAGTGTCCGGGCACCACCACGAGCGCGGCAGACGGGCGCTGGTCGGGCGCGTGTTCCTGGGTTTGGCGCTGCTGCTGCCGCCGTCGTGTAAGACTCAGGCGCTAGCCCGTTCCGCTGCCGGCCCCCCGGTCGCGCCGTGGGCGAAGGTTCCTGCGGTGGTTGTCGTCGGCGCGAGCGCGAATGATGCGCGGCTGCCGCTGGTGCGGGACGCAGTCGCCTTCTGGAACCGCAGTTTCGCCGAGCTCGGCTCCGCCTTCCGACTGGGGTCGGTCACCCAAGCCGCAGGGGCGGTCCAGGTCGACGGGCTGCGCGCACTGAGCGATCGTGTTTTGAGCCGCACAGGCGCGACGTCGTTGCCGCCGGAGAGCATCCAAGGCGTTCCGGGCGATCTCATCGTGGCGCTGTCGGACGGCGATTTCGTTTCGTTTGCTATGCGCTGGCCCGATCTCGGCAAAGCCTTGGTGGCGATCAAGAACGACCGCTTCCGGCCGCTGAGCCTGCCCAACGTCGCCCGCAACGTGATTGCCCACGAAATCGGGCATGCGATCGGCCTTGGCCATAACAGCGACGCGACGACATTGATGTGCGGCCGGTCGGCTCCCTGCCGGCCGGACGCGTTCCAGTCCCCGACCGAGCATTATTTCCCGCTGACCCAAGCGGAACGAGCGCTGCTGCTGAGCCTCTATCCGGCCGATTGGCGGCCGCGGTAGTTCTGGCCGATTGACGCTACACGAGGTCGCTTCAATCGGCTGAAACCGCGGAAGGGGCGTCTGTGAAACGCAGTATTGCCGAGTTCGGTTGCGCTTTCCGACTGCGATGCTGACACACGCTGGCTCAGTTGGTGTTGTGAGTGACGATAAGATCGGTGGCGTCGAAATACCCAGTCCACGGCCAGCCCATCCAAACCCGGATCGCGCCGAATTGCTGAGCGAATTGTGCCGGGGCGGTGATCGTGTAATCCACTGATCCCGATGTTCCCGTACCGAAGAGCGAAATATGCGCGGTCGGCGGCGATGCTGCGGTGTTCAAGCTGACTGCCACATCAAACGGCTGATCACGCGGGAAGCCGCCGAATTTGGTGTTATCGTTGTCGTCGATACGGACCTTGTTGTCGGTAGTGAAGTCGAGATGCAGGAAGCTGAATAGCCCGCCCGGCTGCGGCTGGACCGCCGGCTCGAATTGAAGCGTGGCAAGACCGCTGCCCGTAGGCATGAACATCGCGCAGATAAAACTGTATTGGCCAGGACCGCGAACCGCTGAAAGCACACCCTGCATCCCGGCAATGGGAGCCTGATTGCCCGGCAGGCTGGCACGGCTGACCTGAAGCCAGTGGCCGCTGGCGGACCCTGGTGCCCCGACCACCACGACGCTGCCGGGGGGGCCAAACACGTTGGCGGTTCCGGTCGCCTGGACTGCGGCCGGCGGTTGACCGATAGCGGTCGAGTCGAAGTTCGATTGGAACAATGTTTCCGAGGCGCAGCCGGCCAGCACGGTCAGCGCGAGGGCGAACGGCAAGCGGCGGAAGATCGTCGCGATGGCCGGGCGCGCCGTCGGCGTAGCAAGACCCGGGTCAGCAATGGACTGGCGCATGGCGGTTCTCCAATTGAGATGATTTGTCGGACGCGACGCCGTCATCGGGATCGAGGTTGCTGGGAAACCCGTGGGATCACTGGCTCGCCAATTGTGCCCATCAAAAACCAGGGGATACCGGATCAAGCACCGCGGCCTGCTTGGCGCATCCGATCGACACATCGTCATACCGGCTCTCTGGGTTCCATTCGACCGAGCAACTCTACCTTTTGCCCAGTCGTCGGAGTGTGAAATGGATCACACGACGGTGATAAAACCGTTCAGAGTCGGTCGCATTCTTTCGCCGCCTTGACATAGGCGTCGGCGTCGGCCGGCAATAGCAGGCCCTCGGCGACGAGCGCCTCGGCCGCAGCGCTGACTTTGCTGACATAATCCTCGCGGGTACCGTAGCGCTCTTCCAGCGACAGGCGTGGGTCACGAGCCGCCTCGCGCTCCTCTTTGGTCCGGGCGAATGGGATCAGCGAGCCGTCGCGGTCGGCGAGCTCGGCGGGCTGCGCCCGGTAAACGTTCCATCCGGTGTAGGTGCCGAGCGGTACGGCGATCGGCGGCAAGCGGATGCCGGCGATCTCGTTGCCGTCGGCATCGACCGCGCATACTCGGGCACCGTACACATTGTCGATGCGGGCCGGCGGATCGACCCAATCGACCGGCGGGACAATTGGGTTGGCGCCGGGTGCGACGGCAAAGCCCGGCACCGCCGGCATCCTGACATCCTCGGCCATGACCGCGGTGCCGTCGGCGACCCTCGGCACGCGGCTCGGCGGCGGTGCCGTGCCCTTGGTCACCCACTCTTCGAGTGCGGCGAATAACGCCCGCAAAGCCGGGGTGGCGCTGTGCGGGTTGCGCGGATTGACGCAGGGTCCGGGGCTCGGATCGGCGCCCGGACGGCCGCCATGCTGGGTCCCGGCGATCATGTAGACCCGGACATTGGCCGGCAGATCCGTATCGCTTCCGCCGGCCGGGTCGGTGTGCACCAGTGAAGCGCCCTTCTGCCAATACTCGGTCGAGCTGTTGGTCTCAATGACCAGCGGGTCGGCCGGCCGGCCCTGCAGGATCGTGCCGGTCTCGCGCGAGAACGGGTCGGTGGTGACCGCGTTGCCGAACGGGAACCAGTTCTCCGGGTAGAGGCGATCCTCGTGCTGGGTCGCGGTGCGCCCGGGCAT
>Ga0310914_10000397_pt1 | contig 24891 bp, 15 predicted proteins | sample GREbulkMGAN108_FD_203450 | JGI IMG/M metagenome (GOLD analysis project Ga0310914, IMG submission 203450) | Lab enrichment of tropical soil microbial communities from Luquillo Experimental Forest, Puerto Rico - GRE.bulkMG.AN108 | ecosystem: Environmental > Terrestrial > Soil > Tropical forest >... | reverse complement strand
GCGCGGCTTATTCAACCGGCAACAGTTTGCCTCGTGGATGGCGCATTGGGCGCGGTGTGGGCGCCGGGCGGGCGGCTGTCCAGAGTCCTTCGCTTTGCCGTGAGAGACGGAAAGATTGCCCAGATCGAGATCCTGGCCGATCGAGCACGCCTCGATGCGCTCGAATTGGCAGCCCTTCCAGACTGATAAGGAGGGACGCGGAAAGTACTCTCAGGTGCTGCGTCAGTTTGAGAGCCCTCGAAATTCTGCGCTGCGGAGACTTGCAGGTGCGGTGCGTTGCGTGCCCATGAATATGCTTGCGGCTGCGTGTTCTGGACATTGGGGTCACTTTGTACGGTGTCGATGTCCTCGCGCCTTCAAGTTCGAGATGTTCGCCCTCTTGCAGCTCCCGCCAGCAAAGGATGGTGATGTTCACCTGGTATACAAATCCGGTGATAGTCGGACTGGCGTCACGGCGCGGGTTGGTGACGAACGCCATTGAAAAGCCACTGTATCCTCACAGGATGAGAAAGTCTTTGGCTGCCCGAACTTCATAGACTTGCTCCTGTGACAATCCTGCCAAACCACCGCTCAAATTGAGCATCGACCAACCCACAGTCGAATAGCGCGACTCCGAGCACCAGTTGCGATGGCAAATTCCGATCGGCAATATCGTGCTAACGGTCGAGTACTCGACGAACGAAGAGCGATGGATAAATGATTATTTCTTGGATTTTGGCGGGAAATCTTTGAGCAGCTTGGCCACAGCCTTATTGAGTTTTTCTTGATTTTTCTGCGGGTCCTTGCTGGGCTCCAGAGTCTTTGTTGCAGTGCCGCGCCAAACGAGTTGCTTCACCGCGGGGTCATAAATATCGACGGCGAGCGTTCCAACGTTAATCGTGGAACTCGTGGCCCTGCGAGCGACTCAGTTCAGACGACGCACCAAGCATAAAGGAAGCCGCGAGAACTCCTCGCCTGTCAGAATTGCCAGTTGCTCCGGGCCCTTATCCTGACGACGCGACCAACACTTTGGGGCTGACTGATGAGCGTCGTGAAGTTGGTTATTTCCTCAGGAAAGCGTACCCCAGGACGTGCCGCTCGACTGGCATCCGACATTCATACACTACCGATTTCAGTCCTATTGTACGGCGACAGCGTTCAGCCCCGCGGAGGCTCAGCCGTTGACTTCTCGCGCCATGTTGCTGCTGATGCTGGAAAGCACGATTTCACTCATCACAGTCATCGCCGTCGCGGCGCGTGCGATTAACATCCTTGCTCGTTAAGTGTTTATTTTGTCCGCATCTCCCTGACTGGCAAACTTGACAGTTCCTTTGTGAAGAAAGAACGTTCATGGTGGCTATGCCTACGAAAGTGGGGAGAACTATGAATAGGCTTGTCCGAACGGCTGTCCCCGCAACTCTTGCGCTGGCTGTCCTAGTGGTAGTTGTCGGCTGCAGCCGTAGCAAACCCAGTGCTGCGCCTTCTGCCGAAAGCAGCCCCCAGCCTGCAAACACTGGGCCTGCAAACACTGGGCCTGCCCCAACATTCTCCGCGGCCGAGAAGATCGGAATGTTCGTTTACCCTAAAAACAACCAAAGCAGGGACCAGCAGCTTCGGGACGAGTTGGACTGCTACAACCAGGTCCAGCAGCAAACCGGAATAAATCCTGATACAGCACCTCCATCGGCTCCTTCCAGCGGGCAAGTGCAAGCAGCGCAGGATCAGGCCGCCGCACAAGCGCCACAAGCTCAAGGTGGTCGCGTTCGGGGTGCAGCGAGAGGTGCAGCGGGTGGTGCAATGGTGGGCGCAATCGCTGGCGATGCTGGAAAAGGAGCCGCGGCAGGTGCCGTAGTCGGCACGATGCGCGGTGGCAGGCGGCAGCGCGAGGCAAACGCAGCGTCCAAGCAGCAAGCGGCGCAGTCGGCTTCCTCGCAATTGCAGCAGGAACACCAACAGGCGCTGGCGGCATATAACAAAGAAAAAGACACTTTCAAAAGGGGATTCTCTGCCTGCCTGGACGCGCGTAACTATTCAGTGAAATAGAAGATGGGTTCGCATCTCTGTCTTAGTATTAGTGTATAAGATTACGACTGTCATAGTCGACAGTATGTACAGCTAACGCAGCCGTTGAAGGATTAGTTGAGTGCCCTTCCATTGGGTCCGCCTTTTTGCAATGTACCCAGCGACAGTTGTTCATTGCAGTCTGCAAGGCAAGAGAGATTTCCAGGCCTGTAAAGGAGTCCGCAATGGCCTCGAACGAGAAGCTCGTAACCAAAGCCGTTCCGTTCACATTTGTTCTCGCTTTCTTCTCTCTGGCAGTTATCTCTCCAGGTCGCGCTCAAACATCCCCTACTGACGGCGCCTACTTGCTCAAGACCAGCGGCGAGAGCTCGGACGCAGCGTTGTTTCCTGCGATCAAACGTGAGCCATCGGTTGCGTACTCCTCGGCCTTAGTCCCCCCTCAGGCAGGAGCGGCGAGTGCAGCTGACGCGTGGCATATTACTGTCGCACCGTACCTTTGGTTTCCAGGAATGCACGGAACCGCCACAGGCCCGAACGGCCGGGGCTTGAGCTTCCGCGCCAGTCCCGGCGATCTTCTGTCGAATTTCCGGTTTGGGCTAATGGGCGCCGTTGAAGCTAGCCACAAACGGCTCGTTATAACAGCCGACATGCTCTGGGTCCGGCTGGAGGATGACAAGGCAGTCCCGTTGCCCGGACTGCTGGCAACAAGCGCGACCATGAAAGCCACAGAATTCTTCTTGACCTCCAAGCTCGGACTCCGCGTAGTGAATGAGGAAAAGATCAAGATTGATGGGCTAGCAGGAATGCGCTACTGGCACCTGGGGGAGAACCTGACTTTCAATCCCTCGACCCTTGGCCTCAATTTCGACGGCTCACAAAGCTTCGTGGACCCGTTGGTGGGCGGACGAATTAGGGTATTCCTTTCACCAAAAGTCGCGCTCAATGTTCTGGGTGACGTCGGCGGGTGGGACACTGGCTCACATCTCGAGTACCAGTGGGCGGGCACACTCGGCTACAGAGTGAAGGCGCGGTGGGCTCTGCATGCCGGATACCGCTACCTGTACATAGACAAAAAAGCCGACCGAGGTGTGGTTTTCAATTCCACGATGTCCGGCGTGATGTTTGGCGTCACGATGGATCTGAAGTGAGTGAACGATTTGGGTGATATGCTTCAAAATCCCGGGTCGCGCGACGGACCGGACAGAGGCCCCGCCGGTGGTCGTACCGTTCGTAGCTTGACTCGATGCGGTCTGAATTGTGTTATCGAATCGGCGCCAGGACAGTGAAAATTAACCCGAGATGAGATTTTGTGATAGGGACTCCGTTGCCTTCGGCCAGGTCCATATGTCCCGCCTCAGTTGGAAATGGAGAAGCGTTCGTCCGTTAAGATAACGGAGCGAACGTATGAGGAAGGAACGGAAGCATCCTTTGGAGGCCACAGTACCGACCGAGAACGGCACGGGTCGATGAGCGTTATCGCCTGTTGACGAGAGTTGATTGTGGAGTATCTCCACGCGATGAATCAGCAGCGTCTTTGCAGATTTTGTTCTTCCTTTCCTGTGTGCTACTTTGTGGATCCTCTGCGTGAGTGGCTGCTGGGCTCGCAACAAAATTCGCTCAAATGAGGTCAATGTGAAAAGAGAACGCCTGACACAGATCGTCCTGGTGATCGTGGGGCTGTTGAATCTGGCCCTCATTTATTTTCTATATATGGATCTGCGGCATTCCAGCTGGCTTTTGGAGCGGAAGAACGAGGTCGAGCCGATGTTTCTGAGCTTCTTTATTCCGGTCGGGGTCTTTCTACTCGTGGCTGCAAGGAGACCATCTGAGCATCGCTCCATGATTGCTCTGGCAGCTTGGTGGAACATCTCCCATGGCGTGGTAATGGCTATTCAAACCGTGGAAGCCTGGATTCACACAGTCCACAGGAACTTTACTGATGTGATCGTATTCCTTGTGATCGGAGGCGTCCTGTTAGCGCTCCTGCCAGCAAAACGAGAGGCAGTCGCGCAAGAAGTTGCGTGAACGAGCGCAGCCCCCCACACTCTGCGCGGATAACCATTTCTTCTCGCGTTCTTTTCACGATCTTCCCGAGGGAATGACGGCGTCGCGCAGCGGCTCTGGAGCAGATTGGCGTTACATAAGCGATCACAATCACGGGTCTGGCAGGTCTGGGTTCTGGCGGAATCACGGGCCAAGGATGTTGAGAAACGGCAGGTCGTTACGGAGCTACTTGCCGGGCGAAACGGAGGCGGGCTCTGCAGGGATGCAACCATGCCGAGGGATAATCTGGCGGGCTCATCGAGCCGATGTCCAGCAGCGCGGGATGCTCTTCTCGCGCTGCACACTGACGACCAGAAGGAGTCATCGGACGATAGACCCGCATGCCTTGAAAATCCCCGCTCCGCAGGGGCGGAATCTACACTAACGGAGAACGTCGCTTCTCCATTTCAGGCTGAGCCAAGACACATATGCCCACCTGAGCAGATGACGCATCGTAATTTTCTCTCGCCGCGATGGGCCGGCGGCGCAAGTCCCCCGGTCCCGCCACTACCTTGTACGGGCGAAAAGATGGCGATTCCGCCGAGACTTGAACTCGCAACCTTGTGGTTCGGAGCGTCCTATCAGAAAGCCAGCAATGCAAGCACAGAGCTGATTTTTAGATTATGGCGGAGAGGGTGGGATTCGAACCCACGGTAGGGGTTAGCCTACACACGCTTTCCAAGCGTGCGCCTTAAACCGCTCGGCCACCTCTCCGGCGTTGGGCATTTTCTCCACCAATCTAGCAGAAACCTGCCGTTCGCGCACATGTGCCGGCCAGCGGGACCAACGGTGTTCAACCGTTGCAAGAATCCGCTCGCCGCAACGGCACATCACACCTCACTCATCGAGTTCGTTCGAGCGCGCATTGATAGGAAGCAATCCGCGTTGCTGACGGTCTTCGACCGTCTCCGGCGGAAGCGTGCGGAAGCGCAATTTGACCCTCGCGCTGACGTTGCGGCATGATGTTAAAATCAGTGTTTGCGTTTCCGGGATCGTCTAATCGGTAGGACATCAGCCTTTGGAGCTGAGTATCCTGGTTCGAGTCCAGGTCCCGGAACCAAACTTCCGTTCCTTCCCTTTAGATATCCCCGACCAAATCTCTTCCAACTACATCTCGCGGTAGTTCAACAAGAGAATGCCGATCAGCGAGATACATACCAGCCAGGGCCGCATCAACCAATCGGGTGCGTGATTCTCCGCTGGGAGGCGAAGCTCCAGCCAGCGCGACCAGCCGGCCATCACCGCGAGGATGGCCAGCGGGATGTGACTCAGCTCGGCCAGAGCTTCCTCTTTGATATTGCCGAGGCTGTGGGAATGCGTGAGCAACAGCGCGCCAGGCCGCTCGGCCCGAATGGTTTTTGGAGACCAGCGCCGCAAAGACCAGATGCATTAGACGCGCGCCGGATGGCTTTCATATCTTCCGGCGAAACCGCCGCCCGCAAAGGGAGCCGCCGACTCCGATGGCCACCACGCAGTCAAAGAGCTTCGGCAATACTCTCCCGGCTCGACCATTGGCTAGCGGTTCGGTCTCTTTTCCAGGTTGAACGGGGTGCCGCGTGAAGCGTTAAGCTGCGTGGTCTTCGCGAAATCGATGCGTTCTACTGGCACATTATCTTCGCCACCGTAGTCCGAACTTGCGGGAGAACAGCCAACGGGAAACAAAAGGATTGGCAGTCGAAGCCGTCCGGAAACAAAAAGCTACGCCAGGTGAAACGGAAAGAATCGCAAAAGCCCACATCGAACTGATTGGCCAGGAAAGGTTGGCCGACCTCCGGCTAACCAGGAATTTACTCCAGCTGGATGTCGATTTGGCGGTCAGGAGTTGGCTAAAGGTGACCCGCTCCAACTAAGGCCGTCTGATTCGCGGGACCTTACCTGTAGTTGGCCACGACCTCGCCATTTTCGATGTGCAAATCCGCGATCTGGCGCGGAAGTTTCAGCTTCTCGCGATTCTCGGGAGACTCCATCAGACGCCGAACCGCCGATTCGAGGGCGGACTGCGGGATCGGGAGCGACCCAACCTGCCCGCTGACCGGTGCAAAATTCAGGTAGCCATTCCGCGCGCTAAGGCGTCCTTCGAGCTGCAAGGTCATGTCCTTCCCGTGCACGTCGAAGAGGATATAAGCTTTGACGCGATCGTCGACCAAGCGGACTTTGACGTCGCGCACATTCGAACGCATCTGCCCGACCTCGTGCTGAGTGGGTCCGGCATCCCCAGGAGTGCCGGATTGGTCGGTCGTGGGCGCAGGCTTTGCGGCTTGCCTGCCTAACCATTCCAGGTGGGACGAGAGGTAGGAATTCAACTCGGTTTCGTCCATGCGCAGCTTGGCTGGCTGGCCATTGGCAGCTGCGTGTTCGGCCTCTTCAAACTTCTTCTCGGCGCGGGCCGCCGCTTGCGGGCTGGTTTCGACCGGAGGTGGCGGCGCGTTGCGGAGCACCAGAACCAGTGTGAGGATCGCTGCGGCGTAAGTGCTCCAGCGCAGGATGCGAAAGATGACCGTCCACAGGCTGGTCCGGCCTGCCCCTGCGTACGCGAATTCCGGTTCCTCCAGGGGTGGAATGTATGGCGTCATTAGCCTCCCTCGAACCATCACCGTCGCAAAGCATTCAATGGGTGGGGACGTCGGTCTTCATTGATAAACGCTAGCTCCCGAAAACCTGCCCGACAAGCACACCGTGCGTATCGGGAGCCCAATGCAACAACCCACGCATTCGGCCTGTCTATTCTCGCCCGTAAAGAGTATCGAAACCAAGTCCAGTTCCACTCTTGCTGGAACTCATCTGCTGGGCCAAACTCTGAGGGCACTTGAAATTTCCGTGTTGTCTCACCCTTAGCCGAGGAGGCCTGCATGCGCCGGGCGCTAATCTTTCTACTGTTGCTGCTGCCTTCCCTTCTCCGCGCCCAGCAGGAGACGCCCGCCGCCACTCCCATTCTAACGCCCAGGAATGCCGTCTCCGCAGCAACAAAAATGCCAGAGCAACATCGACCCAAAATCGGCGTAGCCCTTGAAGGCGGCGGGGCCATGGGCCTGGCACACATCGGCGTGCTGAAATGGTTTGACGAGCACCACATCCCCGTGGATTACGTCGCCGGCACGAGCATGGGCGGATTGGTAGGCGGGCTTTATGCCACGGGAATGACGCCCGAAGAAATGCAAAAGCTCATCGAAGGCTTCGATTGGCGAGAAATCCTTGGTGACCGTACACCTTATGAAGATCTCTCCTACCGCCGTAAAGAAGATCAGCGCGCCTATCCCAATTCATTGATTTTCGGGTTGCGGCACGGACTGTCGGCGCCTGCCGGCCTGATCGCCGGTCATCAAATCGGCCTGCTGATTGACCGCGTCACACTTCCCTACTACGGAATTTCCTCTTTTGATGACATGCCGGTGCCGTTTCGATGCGTAGCCACCGACCTGGTCAGCGGACAATCGCATGTGTTCCAAGACGGCCCATTAGCAATAGCGCTGCGCTCCACGATGTCCATTCCCGGAGTTTTTTCGCCTGTCCGTGAAGGAAAGGCTGTTTATGTCGACGGTGGGCTGTTGGACAACCTGCCGACCGAAGTTGTCCGCAAAATGGGGGCGGAGATCGTGATTGCCGTGCACCTCGAGCCAGCGCCAGTCCAAGCCAACGACATTCGCTCCGTCTTCAGCGTCCTTAACCATTCCGTGAGCGCGGTGGTCACGGAAAACGAAATACGCAGCCTGGAGCTGGCGGATTCCATCATTTCCGTGCCTCTTGGCCAATTCACCACCGTGGATTATGCAAAGAGCAAACCCATCATCGAGCGCGGTTATGAAGCCGCCAAGACCAAAGCGCGCATGCTCGAGGCGTTCGCCCTGAACGACGCCGATTGGGAGGGTTATCTTCTGGCGCGCAAAGCACGGGAACGCACCGAACTTCCCGTGCCGCAATTCGTCAAGGTGGAGGGAACGAGCGAGCGCGAAGCCGTGGATGTCACCCGTTATTTGAAGGGCTTCCCCGGCAAGCCAATTGAGCCGCAGAAGCTTGGTCGAGCGCTGACGCGCCTCACCGGAGTCGGCCGCTTCGACTCGGCGAGCTACTGGCTTAAGGAACAGGACGGGAAGGCCGGACTGCTGGTGCGCGTGGTCGAAAAAAACGACGCGCCGCCCATGTTTCAAACGGCGTTTGAAGTCGACGGATCGCAAGCCGGCAACGTGGACTTCACTACAGGAACGCGCTTCACATTCATGGACGTCGCCGGGTACCGCTCCGAGTGGCGCACCGACCTGCTGCTGGGAAATACCTATGGCCTGCAAACCGAACTGTATCGTCCCTTCTGGCCGGACAGCCGCCGGTTTTTTGCGCCTCATGCCGACGCCAGCGACACAACCTTTCAAATTTATGCGAAGAATGATCCGCTGGCGGATTACCGCATCTACCGCATCAATATAGGTGGCGATCTCGGTTACAGCTTCGGCCGCTTCAGTGAATTGCGCGTTGGATATGCAGTCGGCTCGCTCAACACCAAGCTCCGCCTGGGGACGCCCGAGATTCCCGCTGTCGAAGGGCGCGTGGGGCAATCTCATCTGCATTACCAACTCGACCATACCGACGATCCCGTCATTCCTCGGCGTGGATTCAGCGCGGAGTCCAACTTCCGATGGTTCGACCAGAGTCCTGGTGCTGCCAACAGCTTCCCTTCCATGGACCTCAGGCTCGGGTATTTCCACCCAATGACGCGGATCGTCTCGCTCTTTGCGGAAAGCGAAGGCGGCTCGACATTCGGCACCAAGAGCACGGGAATCCCGCAATTTTTCCTGGGAGGACCGTTACGCCTCAGCGCGTACGGCAACAACGAGTTCCAGGGCAACCAGTATTATTTGTTCCGTGCGGGCCTTGTGCGTGATTTGCTCACGCTCCCGCCCTTTGTGGGAAAGAAAGTTTACGCGGTTGGAGCGTACGAAATTGGCAAAATGTACGGCGTGACAGCCGACAGCAATCTTCCGAACGATGTGGCGGTGGGCTTCCTGGCGGAAACCGCGGTGGGCCCGTTCTTCATCGGTGGCAGCGTGGGCGACTCCGGCCACCGCAAATGGTTTTTCCAGCTCGGCCGCGTCTTCTAGCACAAGCGCGATGCGGCGCCAGAGCGCAGACGCGCAGCTGTGAGCCGGTTATTCCTGTCGCCTGACCCTCAGTTCCAGAAGCTTTCGTGCAGGCTGCGACTCGATGGTGATCTCGGCCAGTTCTGTCCACTCGCCTTTCTCGTTGATTCGCAACACAGAGCTGGTTCTGATTTGGCCCAACGCGAAGCTCCACGTCAAGCTCTTACCATCCGCAAGGAGCTTGACGTCCGTTTCCAAGTAGCGGCCGTCGTTGAAAGCACGCATGTAATATGTGCCCGTCTCGTCGTCGAACGAGATAATCCCGAGAGCCTCGAGAGCGGGCTTGTTGTCGGGCATGGTTCGCCCGATCCCCTCGATTTCCAGAATCAGTCCACCGAGCTTGAATTGAGCGTCCTCGGTTTGCACCAAAGCGACCGGCTCTCCTGGCCCGCGCAGCAGGCGTGCCTCTCCCGCCCATTTGCCCGCCAAGAAATCAAGCTTCTTCATCGCCGCTCGTTGCACTTCCAAGTTCGGTGTTCGAAGGAGTTGAACCATAACCATGACCAATAACACTGTTCGCCGCGCAGATTCAACTTCGGTTATTTCGCTCCATGGCCGCTCGCTGATTTTTGCTTAACACAGCGCTTTTCCCATGAGTTTGCCAAAAGCCTGGAAATTGAGCTCTGTGGTTGGCGAGCAACTCCACCCTGAGCAAGAGCTTCTCGACCACCGCTGCGCCACAATTCCCGGCTCCGCCCTTCTGGCGCTTCTCGGCCTTTTCTATTGACTTTCGCTTTTTGTTCTCCTATAGTGCTCCCCGGTAGAGGAAACGGGAGACGGCCCCGCCTCCTGGAGAAACAAAGCAGGCGGCGGAGTAGAGCCCTTTGGCTCTGCAGAGGGCTGAAGGGTGAAGCGGCAACCGGCTCCATTGCCTTCCCTGGCTCTCACGAGCCGGTTGCCGTCCGTTGAAACCCGGCCGTTAGCGGCCTGCCAACCGCAGGCAGGGTGAGGAGTCGGTAGCAAGGGCGATCCCTCGACTCCGGAGGCGGGCTCGAGCCGCTTGGCGTCGCTCGGACGACAGTATACGCTGCCCGCTTTCTTGCTGTGACCGCTGCGCGGAGTCATAACCACTAGGAGCCGCCATGGACATCTGTGTTGAGAACGAAATTCCCGCTCCCACCCTTGAATCCGAGCGGGCTGATAGAGTGGGCCAGCCAGGAGATCGCCCTGCGGCTTCATCCGCCGAAGAGGAAAACCGCGAAGCAGGCGACCGCCCTGCGGCTCCGTCCCACACGGCTTCGCCGCAAACGACGCAGCACGAACCGGCTGCGGAGAAAAACCCCTGGTCTGCCTGGGCCTGGCTGGGACTATGCAAAACTCCCGCCCGCAAAATCCCCAACATCGTCCACGTGGACGTGGACGCGTTTTTTGCCTCGGTCGAGCAGGTGCTGAATCCTCGCCTGCGCGGCAAGCCGGTGTTGGTGGGGCGCGGCTGTGTGGCTTCCGCGAGCTACGAAGCGAAGGCGCTCGGCGTAAAAACCGCGATGAGTTTCCGCGAAGCCCTGCGTGTATGCCCCAAAGCCATCGTTGTCCCGGGCCAATACGAACACTACGCTGATTCAGCCGAACGTGTGCGCCGCATCCTCGAAACCTATACCCCTGCGGTCGAACCCGCCGCGGTCGACGACTTCTACCTCGACTTTGCCGGCACCGAGCGGCTCTACCCCGATTACGAAGCCACACTGCGGCGATTGCAGGCGGAAATCTTCGCCCGGACGGGCCTGCGTGTTTCGCTTGGTGCGGCGCGCACGAAGGTAGTCGCCTCGATCGCCTCGCGGCTGGAGCGCCCACGCGGCTTCCGCATGGTCGCGCCTGGCGAAGAAGAATTTTTCATGGCGCCACTGCCGGTCGAGAAGCTCCACGGCATCGGACACGTGCACGCCGACGCGCTGGCCGAACGCGGCATCGCCACCATCGGCCAACTGCGCCGCGTGCCGAAGGCCGCTTTGCAAGCGGCCTTCGGCGAAGCCATCGGCCAGCAAATCTGGGAGCGCGCCCGCGGACTCGACGGCCGCGAGGTGCTCCTGCCTTCCACGCCGAAGTCGGTTTCCCGCGAAACCACCATTGAAGGCGGCACCATTGACACGGAGTTTCTTACCGGCTTGATCGAGTATCTCAGCGAGCGCATCGGCTCGACGCTGCGCGAATACGGCAAGCAGGCGCGCACCCTCGGCTTGCGCCTCGGTTATGTCGACGATTTTTCCGTCCGCCGGACGGTGCGGCTCAGCAAACCCACCAACGACGAGCGCGAATTGCTCGCCGGCGCCAAGGACCTGTTCGCCAAACTGTTCACGCGGCGCGTGGCTGTACGGCTGGCCGGCATCAGCGTCATCAATCTCGAAGCCGACCGCCAGCAAAATGAATTGTTCGATACGCGCGCGAACCGCCGCTGGTATCTGAACCGCGAAATGGACCGCGTGCGCGGCCGCTTTGGTTGGAACGCCGTTTTTTACGGCAAAGGCCTCACCCTGCGCGAGCATTACGCCACCAAGCCGAACGGCCTCGTGCTGTCCACGCCCTGCTTGTCTCGGTGAAGAAGAAGCCGAGGATTCACAGATCCCGGGTTCTGGCAGTTCGGAACTCTTCCCGGTTCTCTACTCCCGTTTCGGCTGAGGAGGGGCAACACCGCGCGCGGTGTGATTCCATACACGGATTTCACGAGTCACATGTTCGTCCACCTTCATTGTCACAGCCACTATTCGTTCCTGCGGGGCGTGGCTTCGCCGGAAGAGATCATCGCCGCTGCGGTGGAGCAGAAAATGTCCGCCGTGGCCCTAACGGATACGAACGGCATGTATGCGGCGGTGTCGTTTTACCAAAAGGCCAAGAACGCCGGGATCAAGCCGATTGTCGGCGTTCGACTGGATGTAGCGATGCCACGAGGAGAAACAGAGCTTCTTCGACTCCCAGCCCATGAAAGCTATCGGCCCTCACCTCGGAGTGACAGTTTCAAGAGTCTGTCGGTCGTGCTGCTGGCGATGCACATGGAGGGCTACCGCAATCTCTGTCAGCTCGTCACGCTGCGGCACTTGGGAACAGCCAAGCTCGCCTGCCTTCCTGTCCGCCAAACAGGCCCCGATGGGCTGGCGCCCGATGCCGCGCCTGCAGAAACCGATGGCCGCCCTGTTACAATCGAGGAATTGGCGGCGCATAGCCGCGGCGTCATCGCGCTGTGCCCGTTGCCGGCGCAGGCACGAGATGCGAACAACACTAGAGGAACCCTACATCGTACCCCTCACTCCTCACCCCCCGCCGGTCCCTTCTCACAACTGCAAGACATATTCGCCGACCGCTTCTACATCGAAGTGCAGCATCTCTCTCCCGGCGACGGTCGCACTCTGCGGGAAGCCGAGCGCCTCGGCCGCGAACTTGGCATCCGGCTCGTCGCCACGAACAACGTTCACTTTCTCCGGCCGGAAAGGCATCTCGACCATCGCGCAGTAAATGCCGTTCGCACTGGCGGGCTATTAACAACCGTCGCTCCGCCGGAGATCACCTCCGGCGAAGCCTGGTTTAAGCGGGCCGCCGAAATGTACAGGTCTTTTCCAGATCATCCCGAGTGGCTCGAGGCCACACTCGAAATCGCAGGCCGCTGCAACCTGCAACTCGAACTCGGCAAACGCATTCTGCCGGAATGTTCAGTTCCCGACGGCGAATCGGCATTTTCCTATTTGTTAAAACTAAGCTTCGAGGGCGCGCACAAACGTTACAACCCGCCGCGCCCGGAAGCGCTCTCCCGCCTCAGGCACGAACTCGAAGTCATCGGGCAGTGGAAGCTCGCTCCGTATTTCCTTCTGGTGTGGAATATCGTCGAGGAAGCCCGTCGCCGCGGCATTCCCGCGGTCGCGCGCGGGTCGGCCGCCAGCTCTATGGTCACCTATTGCCTTGGCATCTCGCGCGTCTGTCCACTCCGCTGGGGGCTCTATTTCGAGCGTTTCCTGAATGAACAGCGAGGCGATTGCCCGGACATTGACATCGATATTTGCGGCGCGCGCCGCGATGAGTTGCTCGACTATGTCTACGAGCACTGGGGCGCAGAGCACGTCGCCATGATTGGAAGCTTCATCACCATGCATGCGCGGCTGGCCGTGCGCGAAGTGGCAAAAGCATTCGGCGTGCCCCCGGGAGAAGTCGACCGCTTCACCCAACGCCTGCCGCACCGCCCGGTGCGCGAAATCTTGCGAGCGATTCGCAACCTGCCGGAATGCCGCGACCTTCCTATCGACGAGGAGCCTTGGAAAACCATCCTGCAAGTAGCATTGCGTCTCGACGAAGCTCCACGGCATATGGGAATTCACCCCTGCGGCACGGTCATCTCCGCACGGCCATTGGCGCACCTAACTCCTCTCGAACGCGCCACCAAAGGAATCGTCGTCACGCAATACGACATGAACGCTGTCGAAGCGCTCGGGCTTATCAAAATGGACCTGCTCGGCCAGCGCGGCTTCACCACCATGTCGCTCGCGCTCGACAACATCGACCGCGCTCGGCAACTTGCCGGGGCACCGCCGGTCTACACTGCGCCCGCCTGCCGAGGCACGCATACCGCCCCGCCCGCTCCTCGAGCGTCAAACCTAGCTCCCGACGGCGTAACGCCCTGCCCCAAGCCTCGCGAGCTCGATCTCGACGCCATTCCCGAAAACGACCCTGCGACGTGCGACGTCATCGCGGCAGGCCGCACCATGGGCGTGTTTCAAATCGAGTCCCCCGCCATGCGCAGCATGCTTCGCATGATGAACGCGCGGACGCTAGAGGAAATGGCCATCGCTCTAGCAATCATCCGGCCGGGGGCCGCGGAATATGGCTCGAAGGAATTGTTCGTCAAGCGGCTTCGCGGCAAAGAAAAAATCGTTTACCCGCATCACTCGCTCGAACCCATCCTGCGCGGCACGCTGGGTGTCTGTATTTATCAGGAGCAGGTGATGCAGATTGCGCAAGCGCTCGGCAGCATGTCATTGGCCGAAGCCGATCTCGTGCGGCGGACTTCCGCAAAGTATTCCGGCCAGGCCGATTACGACCGCTTGCGCGGAAAATTTGACAAAGCTGCAGCAATGATGGGGCTGACCAAACAGCAGCGCGAGGAATCCTGGCAGATGGTCGAAAAATTCGCCGGCTTCGGCTTCTGCAAAGCCCACGCGGCGACGTATGCGGATGTCGCATACCGCATGGCGTACCTGAAAACGCATCACCCCGCGGAATTTCTTGCCGCCATGTGCAGCGCCGGAGCGGGGTTCTATCACGTTTCCGCGTATGTCGAGGAAGCCAAGCGCTGGGGCATCGCGGTGCGCCTGCCTTCCGTGAACCATTCGCGCATGGAGTACACTGCCGAAACCGGCCAGGACGGAAAACGCGCGCTCCGCGTCGGGTTGATGCAGGTCAAAGGCCTGCGCATCAAAACCATCGCTGGCATCGTCCGCGCTCGCGAAGAAGCCGGGCCGTTTCTCTCTCTCGAAGATTTCCTGCGCCGCGTTCCGCTCGAACGCGATGAAGTCGAAGCCCTCATCAAATGCGGCGCCTGCGATGAGGTGCGTGACGAGACCCACGGCAACGTGCGCAGGATGACTCGTCCCGAAATGCTGTGGCAATGGAATCTCTTGCAGGCGTCCGGCAAAGGCCTGCACCCGGAAGCTTCTTCCTCAGGAACCGTGCCGCCTGAAAAAACAGAAACCTTGTTCGCCGAATCCCGCATACGAGATCCGGTTGCCGCGACTCTCGCTGAAATGCAGATGCCCGAGTACACGCGGGAACAAAAGCTGCGCTACGAACGCGAAATCCTGGAAGTCTGCGTCAGCGGCCATCCGCTCGATTTTCTGCCCCACAACGGCGAAGTCTGGAGCGACGAACTGCCCGGCCGGCACGGCAAGCGCGTCACCCTGTGCGGTTGGGTCATCACCTACCGGCACGTCGGCACGAAAAATTTCCGCAACATGATGTTTGTGACGCTCGAAGACCAGCGCGGCGTCTATGAAGTCGTGCTCTTCCCCGACGCTTACGAGCGCTATGGCGGCCTGGTCTTCGAGACGCGCACCATGCGCGTGACCGGGCGCGTCGAACCGGATGGTCAAATCAATGGCGAAAAGCTCGAAGCGTTATGGAAATAGCGGGGTATTTCATGATTCGCAATCGAACACCGGCCGCGCCGCCGGCTGCGGAACCCGAAACCGGGCGTCCCGCCGGAAGCGGCGAAGCATGGCTGGGGCGAAACCGCAGCGCCAAGCGAAGGCTCTGGGAACGCCTCAATCCGCTTAGCCGCAAGCAGCTTCGCGTCATTGCGGAAGCGTTGGCACTCCAGCAAACACACGCGCGATTGCCGGAACCGCTCCGCGCGCGCCTGAGCGCCGCCCTCCAGGAACTCGACCGCCTGGTGACCCGCATCCGTGCGCTGCTGGTGGAGGTAGCACGCCGGACACCGCCCGGCGCATAAAAGTTGCGGGCTGCTTTTGCCGGCGGGATACTTTTTCTATGTATGTCCCCACCCAGCGCGGCCCCCTTTTCCTTGCGGCGGCAGCTTTAGCGCTCTCGGCTCTGGCTTGCTCTGCGCGCGCGGACGAAATCCGCTTGAAAGACGGCAAAAAACTCTACGGCGTGATCGTCGCCTACGAAGAGAACATGTTCAAAGTCAAAACCGACTATGGATACGTGCTCGTCGAGAAGGACAAAATCGCCTCCATTCTTCCAACGACGCCCCCGGCGAAATCGGAACCCGATCCCGCCGCGAAAAAAGATGCTCCTGCGCATCCGTCAAAGCCAGCCAGTGAAGCCGAAACCAAAACCGAACCGGCTGTCGCATCTGCCGCGAATACCAAAGATGGCGCTATGCCCGCTCGCGCCAGCCTAGAAACGACGGCCCCCGGGTCGGGCTTGAAATCCGAAAAAACGTCACCGAAGACCGCAAACGCCACCGCGAAAGCGGACGCTCCCGCCAACCCATCTGCATCGGCAACCGCAACGGCGCCAGCGCCTGAGGCAACAGCTCCCGCTCCGCCCAAAGAGCCTGAGGTTTCCGAAAATCGCGAGGCCATCAGCGGCAATCTGTACACCAATTACACGCACGGCTTTCGAATGTACAAGGCCCCGAGCTGGAGCCTCATCGAAGAAGCGCGCAGCGCCCTTCCCAACGCCATCGTCGCCATGGGCACCGGCGACGAATCCACGCTCATGGTAGTCGGCGAGGAAAAAACCAAGGAGTCGCTGGATGCGGCAGCTGCCGCCGTCGAAAAGCGCCTACACGACGTTTACGTCAACTATCAACGCGTCTCTCAGAAGAAAATCCTCGTGGGCGGAATGCCGGCGGTTGATTATCAATACCGCGGCAAGGCCGACGACCATGATTGGTCGGGAAGGCTTGTGGTCATCGCGCGCAGCAAGGACATCCTCACCGTGCTGGCCATGACCTACGCCAACAGCGATCTAATCCAAATTCAGGAAAACGTCATCGCCCGCTCCATCGCGAGCCTCGACTTCAGCGTCCAGTAGGGGGCATCGGAAAAATCAGACTAGTTCCAGCGCGGGAGATTTCTGGCCTAGCTGGCAGCCACTATGCTCGGTTCGGAAGGTTTGCGCATCTCGCGAATCATGCCAATCAAGGCGTGCGCGGCGCGCGGCAAGCTGCGGTCGCGGCGGTAGATCAATCCCAGCTCGCGCCAAAGATCGAGCCCCTCAACATTCAGCAGCTTCACTTCCCCGGCTTTCACGTAATCCCGCGCGAAGCTTTCGCTGATGAACGACACTCCCGCGTCGGCCACCACGAACCGCTTGATCATGCCCACGCTTGGCAATTCCATCGCCACGTGAATCTGCGAGCGGTACGGCCGGAACAGTTTATCGAGCACCTGTCGCGTGTAGCCGGTGCGCGGAAAAATCAGCGGCTGGCCCGCCACTTCTTCCAGGGTAATCTTCGACCGGTGCGCCAGCGGATTCCGTGTGCTGACCATAAACCGCAAGCGGTCCCGGTAAATGCTGTGCACCTTTAAGTTCGGAGACTTCACCGGCAGCGTCACGATGCCCACGTCGACGGACCCATCTTCCACGCGCTGCAAGATCTTGTGGCTGAAATTCCGGTAAATGCTGATGTGCACCTGCGGGTAGCGGTGCTGAAATTCCGCAAAAATGTCGGGCAGTAGATACAGGCACGTCGCCTCGTTCGCGCCGAAAACCACCGGGCCCTGCACCACGTCACCGCGGTCCGCAACGATTTGAATCGATTCATCCCGCAGCTTCAGTAGCTTCTCCGCGTACTCGAAAAGCACTTCGCCGGCCGGCGTTAGCTCTACGGACTTTGCTGAGCGGTCAAGTAGCTTGGCCTTATAGGCCTGCTCCAGTTGGCGGATTTGCGCGCTCACCGCGGACTGCGAGCGGAACACTTTCTGTCCCGCGCGCGAGAAACTCTTCAGCTTGGCAACATAGACGAAGGTCGTAAGTTGGTCGAAGTCCATAGTGGGTTTGCCAGATAAGATTATAAGTGAATCTTCTCGTCTAGCGAGTATGTATTATCCTGTCTTTCAGGCTGGTAGGGCCGTACGCGAAACGGCCGCCGTTGGCGGTGCCGGCAAAATTTGCTGCCGCTGCTCGAACTGGGCGAGAACGGGTTTCCACGTGGCTTCCACGGAACCCTGAAAGTGCACGGGCTCGACGCGCAGCAGCGGAAGAGAGCCGCGGCGCCCGAGCAACCGCGCCGCGCGAGGGCTCCGCGTATGATGAACATGCTCTTGAAGCGCTTGCCTCAGCCACTCCTCCTCTTGCGGCTCGATCTCCTCGAGGGTGACAAACTCCGGGTGCAACACGTCTTGGGCGTCTGCGCTCATCACGTAAGCCAGGCCGCCGGTCATTCCCGAACCAAAGTTCAATCCGAGCGGCCCAAGGATGATGGCCACGCCTCCGGTCATGTACTCACAGCCATGCTGCCCCACCCCTTCCACCACCGCAAACGCGCCGCTGTTGCGAACCGCAAACCTCTCGCCGGCTCTTCCAGCAATAAACAGTTGGCCCGACGTCGCGCCATAAAGTACCGTGTTCCCAGCAAGAACATCGCCCCGCCGCGAAGCCGCTCCTCCGGCGGTGATGGCAATCGTGCCGCCGGACAAGCCCTTGCCCACATAGTCATTCGCTTCGCCGGTGAGTTTGACGGTCACTCCTTCAGCTAGAAACGCACCAAAGCTTTGTCCCGCCGCGCCGCGAAATTCCTGCCTGACCTCCGCATCGCCGGCCCGCCCATTCTTCTTCCGCCGCATCAATTCTCCGCTCAGGCCCGCGCCGACGCTGCGGTCTGAGTTCTGAATCGCCCGCGCCGCGCCTTGCACGGCCAGCGTAGGATCGAAATGGACCGCATCTTCCAGCGCCGACACGTGCAACCCGGGCTCTTGCTGCGGATCTACGCGATTCGACGGCGAGATCGGCACAATCAGGAACGGATCCATCCCCGACCGCGCCCCCAGCCGGTCGTACCACCCGTTAAGCTCGCGCAGCGAGCGAACGCCAAGTTGCGCCAGCCGGCTGCGCACTTCATCGGCAAGCGCCCGGAAGTAGGCCATCACCATTTCCGGTTTGCCTTGGAACCTCGCGCGAAGCACTTCATCCTGCGTGGCAATGCCGACTGGGCAGGTATTCAGATGGCATTGCCGCGCCATCACGCATCCGATCGCCAGCAACGACGCCGTGCCGAAGCCGAATTCGTCGGCGCCCAGAATTGCCGCGAGAATAATGTCCCGGGCGAATTTCAGGCCTCCGTCCACACGGAGAGAGAGCCGTGAACGGAGGCCGGCGCGAACCAGTGTGTCATGTGCTTCGCGCAACCCGATTTCCCAGGGAAGCCCGGTATTCTTGATGGAAGTGAGCGGTGACGAACCCGTGCCGCCGTTGTGCCCGCTTATGGTAATGACGTCCGCGCCGGCTTTTGCGACCCCGGCGGCGATGATGCCCACGCCCGCTCCGGAAACCAGTTTCACGCCGATGCGCGCATGCGGGTTCACGGCGCGCAAATCGTGAATCAATTGCGCCAGGTCTTCGATGCTGTAAATGTCGTGATGCGGTGGCGGCGAAATCAGCGGCGTTCCGGGCGTCGCATGCCGGATGCGCGCAATGTATTGACTGACTTTCTTCGCCGGGAGTTGCCCGCCCTCGCCCGGCTTAGATCCCTGCGCCATCTTGATTTCGAGTTCTTCGGCGTGCACCAGGTAATCGGTGGTGACGCCGAACCGCGCCGAAGCCACTTGCTTGATTTTATTGGCTGCGGCCGGCTCATACCTGTAGGTATCAGGATCTTCCCCGCCTTCGCCGGTATTGCTGCGCGCCCCAAGCTCGTTCATCGCCAGAGCGATCGTGCGATGCGCTTCCGGACTTAGTGAACCGAGGGACATCGCCTGAGTGCTGAAGCGCTTGACGATGGCTTCGACGGGCTCGACTTCCTCAAGCGGAACCCCGGGTTCCGTCGTGGTTTCGAGCAAATCGCGGAGAAAAATTGTCCCTTGCGTTTCCGCCAGTTCCTCAAAAACCGAATATTCCTTGGGGCTCGGCGCCTTCACGAACGCATGGAGCCTGCGCACAACCTCCGGCGAAGTCGCGTGCAATTCCGCCCCTTTTCGGAAGCGGTAAAGTCCCGCGTCGGCCAGCTCTTCGGCCTCGGCAGAAAACGCGGTCTTGTGCATGTTCAGGTAGTCGCCCAGCAAATCGTCGAGCGATTTCTGCCCCGGATAGTCGGAAGCGTCTTCGAACAGCTGCTCGGCAAGGTCCTCGGAAAGACCCACGATCTCAAACAAATGGCTGTTGCGGTAGCTTGCCAGCGTCGACACTCCCATGCGCGCCAGCACTTTGCGCAGGCCCGCACGAATGGCCGCGCGCGCCTTCTCTGCCCCTCCTGGCTCCAGAGATTCTGCAAACTGGTCCGCGAGGTAAGGCACCACCGCGCTCGCCCCCGCAGCTACGAGCAGTGCGACGTGATGGGTGTCAAAGACTTGCGCCGACTCGACGATCAGGGGCACATCCCACAATCCTGCGCGCACCATTGCCTTCCACACTGCTGCGGTCGCCAGCAACGCCGGCAGCGGCGCGCGTTCCCGGGAAATCGCGCGGTCGGAAAGGAGGAGGAGCCCCGGCGGGGCGCTGCTGCTCAGCGGGGTAGTGGAAAGCTGAGAAAAGCTGCAGCGCGCCCCCGGGACTCCCGCGGCGGCAGGAAACGTAAAGTCGATGCGATCGACGGAGCCAAAAATCCCAGTCAATTGCGACAATTGTTCGGGTGTCGTCAGCGGACTCGGCAGCGTCACCCCATCTTTCAAATGCACCTCGAGTGACATCACATGTGTTTCGCGCAGGGGATCGATCGGCGGGTTTGTCACTTGCGCGAATCGCTGCTTGCAGTAGTCCCACAATGTTCTGGGCAAGGCCGAAAGAAAGGCCGGAGGCGCATCGTCTCCCATGCTCCAGTCCGCCTCTTTCCCGCGAAGCAGCGGCGAAAAAAGAATCTTGAATTGATCTGCTGTCCAGCCCGCCGCGCCCGCAACACGCTTGGCATTGCGGATCGGCGTCGGGCGCGCACTGAAAACTTCCGCAACCTGCCGTTGCGGAACGGCATTCTGCGCCTGCCGCATCGCCATCCGCTTGAGCACGTCGCGCCAGCGTAAAAATTGTCCAGAAACCGGATTGGCCAGAATCATTTCGCCGGGGCCAAGCCTTTGCCGCTCGGCGATTCGTGATTCGTCTAAATCGACAAGCCCGGTTTCCGATCCCGCGATCAACAGTCCGTCGTGCGTCAGCGTGTAGCGCATCGGTCGCAGACCGTTGCGGTCCAGCTTCGCTCCCACCGACTGCCCGTCAGAAAACACCAGCGCCGCGGGCCCATCCCACGGCTCGGTTTGCTGCGAAAGCGCGGTCAGCGCATTGCGGACATCCCGCGAGAGCAGGGGATCCTTTTCGTACGCCGGCGGCACCATGGCCAGCATTGCTTCTTCCGAAGAAAGCCCGTCGAGCAGCCGCAACTCAAAACCGTTGTCGAAACTCGCGGAGTCGCTGACGTGGTCTTCCAATATCGAGAACCATGGCCCCACTCTGAGCCGTTCCTGAATCTCCCGTTCCTTGGCGCGGAGCCACCGCCGGTTCGACACGATGGTATTGATCTCGCCGTTGTGGGCCACGTAGCGGAAAGGCTGCGCTAGATCCCACGAAGGCTGCGTGTTCGTCGAATATCGCTGGTGAAAAACCGCGAAGGCCACGGCAAAGGAAGGATCGCGCAAATCCTCGTAAAATTGCGGAAACTGCCACGGTGTGAGCAATCCCTTGTAAACGATGGTCTGGGAAGAGAGCGAAGAGAGATAACAGCGCGGCGGCATCAACGATTCCGCGCGCTTCCTTAAGAGCATCAGACGCCTCTCGAATCCCTCCGCTTCTTTCGCACCATCAGAAGCCGCGACGAAAAACTGCCAGATTTCCGGCATGGTTTCGAGGGCCTTGCGCCCCAATGCATTGACGTTCACCGGCACGCGTCGCCAGCCCAGCACTCGCAGCCGCCCGGTATCCGCGGCAATTTCAATCGCCGCGCGAAATTCCGTGGTTGCCGAACCAGGAAGAAATGCACACCCCACGCCAAAATGCTCGGGCAGTTCGATCTGCAGTTCCCGCGTGCGCTCGCGGAAGAATTTTTGGGGCAGCGAGGTTAGCAATCCCGCGCCGTCGCCGCTGGCGCCGTCCGCGTCCACACCGCCGCGGTGCGTCAGCCGTTCTAAGGCTGTCAGCGAGATTTGGATGATTTCGTAGCTGGGAGCGCCGCCAAGGCGAGTGACAAAACCAGTGCCGCAGGCATCGTGATCGGGGTGGCTCCAATTCGGGTGGCGTCCCCGGGCAGACCCGAGCCGCATACGCCTAGCGCCAATGTGGCTTCGCCGGTACCACATATCAGTTTATTAAACGGGCAGCCCATTGATGTACAACGCAGAATTTCGATGCACTGCATTGATTTCTTGACGGATGGAGGCAGGAGAGACTTGCAGGGGGGCGCTTTTCAGAACTTTGTAACTTCAGAGAAATGGAAGTTGCCGATCTTCATCGCCGGCACCACCATTTCAAACGATTCTTCTCCGGTTGCGCGCACGGCGGGACTCATCCGCTCGACATGGTTCAGCATTTCGATCAGCGACTGATTGAAGCGGAAGTTTCGTACGGCGCGTGTAAGTGTCCCGTTTTCAATAAGAAACAAGCCATCGCGGGTCATCCCGGTCATCACTTTCTCGTAGGGATCCACCTCGCGGATGTACCAGAGCCGCGTGACCAGCAACCCCCGGTCGGTCGAAGCTACCATCTTCTCGACCGAAGAATCCCCGCCGCCAATGACCAGATTCATTGGCGCTTCGCCGTATTCGTTCGGTAACGCAAACCCGTGGCCGGTCGGCCGCTGGCGTGCGATCTTGGCCGACGCACGCGAATACACCAGGTTCTTGGGAACACCGCCATCGACAAGCAGCACCCTCTGGCGTGGCATGCCCTCGCCATCAAACGGCGCGCCCTTCTGCAGCGGATGATACACGTCATCGCTGATGCTGATGTTCTTCGCGAAAAGCTGCTTCCCCATGCGGTTGTTGAGGCAGGATCGCTTGTCCTCGACTGCGGTAGCGGCAAAGTCGTAAAACAAGAACCCGACCAGATCCAGGACCGCGGCCGGTTCTAGAATCACCGTGTACCGTCCCGGGGCCAGCTCCAATGTCTTGAGGGCAAGGTGAGCTTTTTTGCTAGCTCTTTCTGCCAGTTTTTGCGGATGAATCTCCCGGACGTCGGCGCTATCCGCTTTGGCCCAACTTGCCGCGGGATCTTCCTGCATGGTAATCGAAAATTGCGAATGCGTTTCGCGGTAGGTGGCGAACAGACCGCGCGAATTGCCCACCGTCGTCTGGCTTTGTCCGCTCGAAAAGATTCCCGCCGCCGCTTGACCTTTCTTCGAGGCCAAATCGCAAGCCAGTCGAACGGCGCGCGCCCGCTCTTCGGGCCTGAGCGCCGCCGTTGCCTTGACGAAGCGATCGACGGTGCGGTACCGCTGCCGTCCCGGCATCGGCAGAAGCCGCGCATCTCGCGGCTCGCTGTGCGCCAGCGAAAGCGAGGCCTCGATCGTTCCGCGTAAAGAGTCTTCGTCCAGCCGATTGGTCGTGGCCCGCGCCGTGCGGCCGCCGGTCACGGTGCGAACCGAAACCGTCAGGCTATGCTCAAAGACGTTTTGGTGGATGCCATTGTTCGCAAACCGCGTCAGCGCGTCCGCAACTTCATCAACATGAACTTCCGTCTCTGAAGCGACTGTAGATTTCGCCAATCGCAAAACGGTCTCGACAATCCCTCGCAGCTCGCGTTGCGGCAGCAGTTCGGCGTGCTCTAGCTTTTTTTTGCTGAATTTTTTTGGCGCGCTGGGTGCGATGGTCATTGTTTTGAAAAAGCCGTTCCGATCCTGATGTTGCGAAACCGCGCGGGAGCCGCCCCGTGCCCTGTGCCCATCGTTTGCATCGGCTGCCCTTTGCCGCAGTTCGGCGTCCCCCACAACGTCCAGTGGTCAAACTTGCAAATGGCGTCGCAGGAATTCCAAAACTCCGTGGTGATGCCGCTGTAGCTCGGATTTTTGAGCATTCGCACTTTTTTCCCGCCCTTGATCTCCCACGCGATTTCCGTGGAGAACTGGAACTGGTATCTCCGGTCGTCAATGGACCACGACCGGTTTGTGTCCATCAGGATTCCGTCTCCCGTGTCGGAAATCAGATCGTCGTAGTCCCACGTGCCGGGGAGCAAGCTCACGTTGGTCATGCGAATAATCGGCAAGCGGTTCCAGCTTTCCGCGCGCATGGTTCCCGACGAGCGCTCCAGCCCGATGAAGTGTGCCGTCTCGCGGTTGGACAGATACCCGCGGAACTTTCCGTCTTTAATAATGTCCGTGCACTGCGCGGGAACGCCTTCGTCGTCATAGGCAAAGGTGCCCAGCCCTGGCCCGTGATCCAGCCGCGCATCCGCAACCACATTCACGATGCTCGACGCGTATTTCAGCTTGTTCAACTGGTCGAGCGTCAGAAAACTCGTGCCCGCAAAATTCGCTTCCTGGCCGAGCACGCGGTCCAGCTCAATCGGATGCCCAATCGATTCGTGAATCTGTAAGCCCAGTTGGTTCCCCGCCAGAATCAACGTGCCGAACTTTTCCGGGCATTGCGCTGCCGCATGCAGCGCTGCCGCTTCTTCCGCAATGACTCGCGCATGCTTCAGCAACTCCAGCGACTCGACCAACTCGTAGCCTTCGAGCGCATGCTGCCCGCCAAAACTGTTGGGATACGACCGCTTTTGAATTTCCTCGCCCTGAAAGGAAGTCGCGCCGATTCCGCATCCCGAAATCACTTTGCGCTGATGAATCCGAGAGCCAATACTCGACGCAAACCACGAGTCGATCTTGCGAAACTGCATGTTTGTTTCCGTCAGCGTGACGCCTTTCACTTTGCGCATTTCGCCGTCGGCCGCAAGCAGCAGCGCAAGCTGAGTTCCCAACGGAATTTCGAAGGGATCTTTCCGGAAAGGACTCTGCCAGCTATCGACGTAGGCTCTTTCCGGCGCCAGCACGACGTTGCGGCGATTCGCGAGTGCCGATGCCTTCGCGATGGAGACGGCCTGCGCCGCACAAGCCGCTACGCCGTCGCGCGTCAGCCGGTCGGTCGACGCAAATCCCCAAGCGCCGCTGGCCAGCACGCGAATGCCAACGCCAACCGATTCGCTA
>Ga0310914_10000395_pt1 | contig 24925 bp, 26 predicted proteins | sample GREbulkMGAN108_FD_203450 | JGI IMG/M metagenome (GOLD analysis project Ga0310914, IMG submission 203450) | Lab enrichment of tropical soil microbial communities from Luquillo Experimental Forest, Puerto Rico - GRE.bulkMG.AN108 | ecosystem: Environmental > Terrestrial > Soil > Tropical forest >... | reverse complement strand
ATTTATTGGCCAGAAAACGCGGATGATGCGATCATGGACGCGCCGTAATGGCTCGAGCCCATTGGGTTCGCTAAGTTTGGACCCGCGCTGCGGGAAGATCCGGGCGGATGTGAATCGGCAGATCATCCAAAAAATAGCCCATACGGCCGAGGGTGGAGTGCGTCCGAAATCCCTGTTTGGTTCCGGCTTGGCCGGCTTAGGAGAAGGTGTTTACGCTTCAGACGAGCCGAAAGCGGAAACGCGGTTGCGGCGCTGCCTCCAGATTGCGGCGGATATCGTGTCCGAACCGCTCGACAGAATTCGCGTCCTCGACCTGGCTTGTCTAGAGGGCGAATTCGCTGTGGAGTTCGCTTCACACGGCGCAACGGTAGTGGGCATCGAAGGCCGTGAGATCAATCTCGCAAAGGCCCGGTTCGCCAAGGATGTATTGTTACTTAAGAATCTCGAACTAATCCATGACGACGTGCGCAACTTGGACTTTAAGAGGTTTGGGCGCTACGACGTGGTGCTGGCGTTGGGGATACTTTATCATTTGGAAGCCCCAGCGGTTATGGAGGTCGTACGGAGCATTTTTGGTTGCTGCACCAGAGTGGCTATTATCGATACTCATTTCAGTCAGGAGGCAAAGGAGCCTTTCACGTGGGAGGGAAACGTTTATTTTGGCGACTATTGGCAGGATCACAACCCAAATAGCACTCATGAGGAACAGCTCGCGGCATTATGGATGTCCATGGGAAACACCCGCTCCTTTATTCTGACACGAGCATCCTTTACCAATCTTCTGCGCCACGTAGGCTTCACGTCTGTTTATGAATGTCTGAACCCTTACGAATATTACGATCTGCAAGCAGATGGCCGCCATTTCGTTGTGGGGGATCGTATCACGTTTGTCGCTATCAAGGGGCAGCATCAGCGTGTAGTGTCCTCACCGATCTCGCAAGCGTCGCCTGAGATCGATCGCCCCGAAAAACTGGAATATCTGGCCGACGATTGCGGTCCGGGTTCTTGGAACCCCGACGGGCCGGGTTATGTGAACCCTAATAAGCCTAGATTGGCCCGGAGACTATTCAGGATGCTGCCTGAACCCACAAAGTCTGTAGTACGCAAAATATATCAATCGGCCTCGGGACGCTAAGTGGATTGGCGCTGACCAAGTATATCCTCGGCTCGCGGTGTGAGAACTTAAGGGAATGAGAAGGATATTGATGCCCGCCTTGGTCTAGGCGGACTGCGAATCGCCGGAAGACGTGATCGGACCGGCGAACAGCCCGCAAAAGCATGTACGGTGGGCGCGCCGTGCGAATGACCGGTTTCCACCCTGAGCTGACCTACAGTCTGGGTACTAAGCGTCAGCTTTTTTCCACTACCGCCGGGCGCAGCCGCACGCCAAGCCCGAGGTGTAGAGCAAGCCCGCCCCCCGGGACGCGCGAGCAGGAACAGCGGGCCGATCAGGCCGGCAAGGTGCTCGCCCAAGCGAGGCTCGTCGGCTGACCCCCTAAACGGTCAGGCTATTCCGAAGAGCCTCATGGTGATGCCGGCGAGAGCCGCCATCACGGCAGCGCGGAGGGTCATTCGAAGCAACGTTTTTGTGGCGGGCATGCCGCGATGCTGGCCGGAAGGCGTTGACGGGTCGTTACCGCTTACCGGCGGAAATACAGGCGCCTAAAGGCTTCCGGCCAAGCCGGAATCGGCGCGGTTTGGCACTAAAAAGCAATTTTTTGGCCGGAATTATCAAGCGGGCCGCTTTACAGCGTCCCACGTCACTGGCTGTATCAAGCACATTCCCTCCCCCCGCGTCGCGGGATAGGGCTACCTTCCTTCCAATACGATCGGGGAGAACGCCATGAAGCTTCGTATTTCCGGGTTGCTTGCGAGCGCAGCCTTTGCCCTTGCCGGTATTGTCGGCGGCGCTCAAAGCCTTGCGCAAAACGCCTACATCACGAACCAGACGAACCAGACCCAGAGTGGACCCGACGACACCGTATCGGTAATTGACACGGAGACAAATACGGTAATCGCCACCATCCACCTCAATAACGAGGTCTCTCCCTTTGGTGTCGCGGTGACCCCGGAGGGCAGCCACGTCTATGTTACGAACAATGGCTCCGACAGCGTGTCGGTAATCGACACGGAAACAAATACGGTAACCGCCACCATTCACCTCCCTGTTAAGAGCTTTCCCCTGGGCATAGCGGTGACCCCGAACGGGAGCAAAGTCTACGTCGCGAATGAGGGACTCGGCACCCCTTCCACTGTGTCGGTAATCGCGACGGCGAGTAACAAAGTGATCGCCACCATCCCGATGGGTCTACACCCCTTTGGCGTTGTGGTGACCCCAAATGGCCAGCACGTCTACGTCGTGAACAACGGCTCCAATGCCGTATACGTGATCGACACGGCGACAAATACAGTGATCGCCACCATCCCGGTTGGTAATCAACCCGTTGGCATAGCGGTGACCCCGGACGGCAGGAACCTCTATGTTACAAATATCCAAGACAATACTGTGTCGGTAATCGACACGGCGAGCAACACAGTGATCGCCACTATTTCCTTTCCCATCGACACTTTTCCCGTTGGCATAGCGGTGACCCCGGACGGCAGGAACCTCTATGTCACGGGCGATGTCTCCAACAGCGTCTCAGTAGTCGACACAGCGACGAATAAGGTGACTCTCATCCCTTATCCTGTCGGCACCTATCCCGTTGGTGTGGCAGTGACCTCTGACGGCAGCAAGGTCTATGTTGCGAACCAAACCGCCAACACCGTGTCGGTGATCAACACGGCGACGAATACGGTGACCGCCACTATTCCGGTCGGCGAAGTCCCCACCGCTTTTGGTATGTTCATCCAGCCTGCACCGCCCGCGCCAAAATTTGCTGGGACGCCGGGAAAGGCAAACTGTTACGGCCAGAGTGTCTCGGCGTTGGCTCGTCAGTATGGTGGGCTCAACAATGCCGCGGCGGCGTTGGGGTTTTCAAGTGTATCGGCGCTGCAAAATGCCATCATGGCATTTTGCGAAGCGTAGCGGTCATGACCAACCTTGCTGAGCGGGGCGCTAACTGTCAGTGATCAGAGCGTCCTGCAGGCAATGGCCAACGGGTCTGCAAACGCAAATGGCCGGTGTCCGGTGCCGACCCTTTCCGGACCTTCGGCCCGGCGTCTGAAATCGGGACTTCTTGGCACGCCCTAACTTTTCAGAAGTTCGATCCCTTACACGCGGCGTTAAAGTAGCGCAAGACCGAGCCGTCATTTCCCTCTGCGCGGCCGTGTATACCTCTGACAACGCTAGGGGTCTTCTGACGACGATTGTGTCCATTTCGTCACCGACGCATCCATCCATCGATCCGGAAATTGGCCGTTTATATATACAAATAACGAATGAAACCAATTCGGGATCGGCAATAACGGTTGTGAATATAGGAGAAGTTTACCTTTCTCCCGATACATGGATACTTGCAAGCGCGACGCTATATCAGTCGGAAGCACAATCACTAAATCGCCTGGAGCGGGTCCACTAACGAGCTCACACCGAATCGCGCAATAATCGATACAACGCCCATCCTGATCCGACCTTTCATCCGAAGTGCCATTAGTCGATTTAGCTAGCGTTACTTTATCTAGAAAGAGGGGAGCGTCATCGGTCGCCCCATCGACGGGTACCCCCCGGTAATTGAGGTAAGCGCCGAATTCCATGATCTCATATCCATGTGCAAACGGAAAAAACAGTCTGACATCATTTTGAATCCTGTGCTCGAATTGCGCCCGCACCGCCGATGCTATTTCGGCTTTTGCTTGAATTATATCCTTGCGTACAAACACAAAAAAAGTCGAACCTAAAGCATCTTGGAAAAAGATAATAGATCCTAACGCAACTATTGCAATTTTACGCCCTCGTCCTATCTTGCTCCAAGACAACACCGCAATCCGACCAATGTACAATATTGTGATGAGATCCACCGGCGCGAGGTAATAACCACTGAACATACCAAGATACACGTAGGTAAGTAAGTAAGCCACGGCACCAAAAGCTAGTCCATCCCACAGCAAACATGGTGCAGACCGGTGTCGCAGCATGAGATAAATTCTGCCGACCAGAGCGGCTAGCAAAAGCCAAGGGCCAAAATCCCGCCGTGTGTAGCCAAGTAGGACATCTACGAATGGGACACGATATGCGAGGTTGTAATCCATCCGTCCAAAACCAACGAATCCGAAATACACAATCAAAAACAACACCGACAAACAAATCAAGCCCAAGTCGAGACGGCTTTCACGAACCCAAAGTTGGTCGAACCTCCAGCCAGCAACCATTCCGCATCGTAGACTAAGCCTCGACGCCGCGAATACGAAAAGCAGCACGAAGGCGGGCTCCTTGAGATACAGTATGATTTGAGCACAAACGACTGCTGCTATCGCCCATCTTGTAGCTAGCGTCCATTCGAACCGCTTAACCGATACGACAAAACAAGCGAGAAAAAGCAGTAAGTTGCGCTCTGGGAAAATTAACCCGCTAAAACTGATGAGAATGGCCGGACTTAATGCGACGAAGATTAGGAGAGATGCGCGCGCCCCGAAGCTGATAGGCTCCTCACCAAGAATTAGGAGGATGATCCAAGCAAAAAGCAAGAATTCGATAATTGGGAAGATATGATACCCCGTAATGGAGGTCGTAAAATGACGTATCAGATTAAACTCCTGGTGGCCTAATGGAAAAAACCGACCATCACCTGGCCAAATTGGTGGTGAAATATTGCGGCCCTGGAGGGTCCCCAAAGTAAACAAATCATTGTCGGCAGAAGCGAAGTCCTCCCAAACTAAAATTATTGCAATGTAGGATGCTAGGAACAGGGCGAGCAGCCCCGCGATTGCTCCAGTCGGAAAACTCAAACGGAATGATCCGAACCCGACGGCCGCCCTCGGTGCCCGACCCTCACCGCGGTGGGTCCGATTTGTGTACAGAGTGATAAGTGCTCCAATGTGTCGCGGCGGAACGAGATTGATTTTAGGTGTCGTTCCCTTCGGGCTCGTTAAATCTATCTTCTCTCGAATTGACAATGTCATCCCGATGACCGCCGTAGCGGTTATCGTCGTCCAGATCAGACCAAACGGGGCGCTAGCGTGGTGCATAAACCACGAGTATACTTGTGCAAAAAATGACATCAGGTCCTCAATGCGCTCAGCCGGAAACTCGGCGGCGTGTTCGACAACGCGACAAGGCGAACACTGTGTCAGGCGGCGAGACGAAGATCAACTTGCCTGCGTAGTCGAAACAATCGTTTTAGCTCATGCAGCTTTCCACCCCAAGCCGACCTCCGGCGCAGGTATAATGCGTGACTCCCCCCCCTGACCCCAACGCCCCGAGCGGCAGGCTGACGGCGGTTACAAGGCCAAAAATGCACTCAGCCCGGTTTCGGCGGGGATTTTTTCTTGCTTACGCCGCGGCAACCCGCTCTTTCTGATCCTCGCCAAAGATGATCGCCATCGCGCTCGCCATCACCCTAGTCGCCGTGGGCGCAGCAACCACTGGCTGCGCCATATTCATTCCAGCTCTATTATTCCGAGCAGCGAAAGCAGGCTTACGGTGCAGGCGACGTCCGCACCTTGAAACGGCTCTCAAAAGAATGTCTGCGCGACGGCGGCCGGGTGTAAATCTTAGGTTGCTGCTTGGCTGTTTTTCACCCGCGGCCCGCGCATGTAACCGGGCTGCATATCCCGCTGACGCCGAATTTTCTTGCCAGGCCACACGCCCTCAAGGTGTCTAGCTCGCGCTCGGTGCGCTCGGGATGCGCGCGGCAACTTATGCACTCGGGCATAATGAGCGCCATCCTCGGATTTGCCGGATCTTGAACGGTCACATTCGTCCCGTCCGGCCCGATCGGCTCGTCGCACAGCCAACAAAGTGCAGTGGCGTGGAATGCTTCCAAGAAAAACTTTCGCGCCTCGGGATCACCATCCGCAAGCCGCTGATGGAGCCGCTTGGCCTCACTCAGCAGCAGCGAAATCATTCGCTAGCGCCCGCCCCGGCTCGACCTGCTCACCGACAAGAAAACAGGGAGCCGGGGCGGCACCTCGGCCCGCATGAACAAAGGCCGAGGATCACGGCCGGCGGTGGGAATACGGAGAACCGGCGGCCGCAATTGCTTCCTTCATTCGAGTTCGGCCGCCGGGTCGCTGTCGAGCGCTCGCCAATGCTGATTCTGCCGACGACGGTAGTTGCCCTGAATCACCCTGTATTGCTCGGGCGTCGTAACATGATCGCTCGTCAGTTCCAGACGGGCGCCCCGCGACGTCGCATCGGACAGCGCTTGCGGGATCGGACCGTCAAAACTTGCTATGTCGCGCCTTGCTCGTTGATGTTCGCGGATGTCCGCCATTTCCTCGAGCAGGCCGATAAGTCGCCGATCGTCAGCCGCAGCGTCGACCGCTAGCCGCAACCCTTTCGCTCGCAACCGTGCCGACAGCGCCTTGCGCAACCTTTCTTCGTCTGCGGTAAGCTCAGCTCGCAACCCCGCAACCGTCATCTCCGTGTCCTGTGCGCTCTGCGCGGCGGTCGCCCGCTTGCTCCTCGCCTCGGCCAAAGCCGGCGGCAGTACGAACTCACCGTTCGGAGATGTCCGCGCTGCACCCACCCTTGCGTTCTGAACACGCTGCTCGACGTCGGCAAACGAGGCTAATGCCGTCATCGCCGCCCCATGCTGACGCTCGGCACCCTTGATCGCTAACTCCGTCTCGCGGCAGCGCTCCTCGGCCGCCGCAACCTCGGCATTGGCTTTCTGCAACGCCTCGATCGCCGCCTCCTTAGTCAGTCCTGTCGCCGTCGTCGGTGACGCCTGCGCCGCCTCGACCGACCGCGTCGCCGACCGGGCCGCCAGCGCCGCACCCATCGCCTCCCGCATGCGACGCGCGACATCGTCGTAAATCGCCTTGTGCGGCCGCTGCGCTTCCGATTGCCACGTCGGCCCGCTCACCGCAGGCCCCCACCCAAACCGTAAAAGCCAGAAGCAGTGCGCGATCGATGCAGCCGGTTCAGCGCCGCAAGAACCGCAAACTGGTCCTGCGTGCTCTGCGACTTCGATGGCTTCCACGTGTAGGGCAAACTGTTATTTTCATCCTCAAGCCGGTAGGGTTGCTTCTGCGGCGGCCATTCGTATGGCCCTACTTTGTCTGGGGCCTCCTCCTTGATCGTGCTCCGCGTCTGGCCGTGATGCCTGGGCTCGCCTTCGACGTCCTCGAGCAAGCCACCTTTCATTGTCTTGCCGTAATACTCATCGAGGATCCGTTGATATTGCCGGTTGTCGATGCCGCTACCGGCATAGCCCACCGGCCGCGGTGCGGGCCAGCCACCGGCCGGTTCCCAATCTTTCGCCCGGCGCTGCGCATCCTCTCGCTTCGCGCCGGTAGACCAAGCCTGCTCGCTGAGCTGGTCGCGGGCCTTGCGCCGTCGCCGTCGCCGACGCCAGTACTCATCGACGAAGTCGCGGATCAGCTTGCTCCTATCCGTCAGACTAGCTGGCGGGCGTGCCGGTTTGGCCGGAGGCGGTGCCGCATCCGCAACCTTCACTCGCCACCGACCCCGACCCGGAACCCAATAACCCGGATCGTCATAGTTGGCGCCGAGCACCCGCGCCGCCGCACCAATCGCCTCCGCCATCAACCTCGGGTCAACTCGCCCCTTGATCATCTCGCCAATCCCCCATTAAGCCGCTACCCCCAAACGCTCGACCCAGCCCGCCATGCCGGACAAATATCGCCGCGTTTCCTCACCCCCATCCAACGCGCCAGCTACCTCTACGAGTACCCCGGCGCATACGTTCGCCAAATCGTCGTGGTATGCGTGCCCAGAAGGGTGATCCACGACATCGCGCCCCGTCCCACGGCCCGTCTTCCGTTCCAGGCTCGCTAACTGGTTCACCATCCGCTGGTTGTCGAGTAACTCGACCCGACCGCTCATCAGTAACGGCAGAAACTCGACATAGTATTGGCTCTTGTTTTTCTCAGCCACCTCGTATGTTATACCGTGGTGCTGAAAACGCTCTATCGGCCATTCGCCTGCGTATTTATCACCAATTACGGTCAATACACGGTAAGACTTTAGCAGATCGGCAAATTCCTTGACGACACTATCCGGTGAAAAAGGCGGCAACCGCCCGCGCACACAGTCCAATATCCCCTCGCCACGAGGCCCGCGATGCCCCACCGCAACGCACATCTCGTCCGACGATCCGCCACTGCTGTCGACAAAACCCGCATACGTTATCGTCGATACCGGCGGCAACTCTCGCCGGCCCCGCATCACCAGCCCCTCGACGACCTCCTTGTCGATGTATGCCGCTACATCGGTGCGAAACCTGGCGAAATACTCAGCCTCAGCGCTCGCCGGATCGTTCGCCAACTCCTCGGCTATAAATTCCCGGTCGACCGTAGGATGCATTTCCTCGGTCGTCGCCTGCCACACAAGCACACGCGCGCCCGCCTTGCCCCAATGCCTCCGATATGCTTCCCACAACACACCCGCCTTCGAGTACGGGCTCGATGCCAGCAGCAGCATCGATGTCGGGATCGTCAACAAACCAGGGCGAACCGCAGCGATTACCTCGCGATCAGGATTGGCAGCGCTGTCGGTTGTTCGCCAAAACGCAATTTTATCCGCCATTATTGCGACAAATGTCCGGCCTCGCGGCGACGCGATACCGTTCGTGTGTATCTCGATCCTGACGCCGTTGACGAGCGTCACATGCTCTTGACCAGGCTCACCATCTATCAACGGAAACAATAACTTGACCGACTGCAATAGGCCGATCACGTATCTCAGAATTATTCGACCCTGGCGCCGGTCCGCCGCGATGATCGCCACCGTTGGCACCTCGCCCGGTGCCAGATATGGCGAATAGTCAAAGAAACACGCCAGATAGACCGCAACCAGCGCCAGAACCCGACTCTTCCCGCCCTTACGCCCGCACACCAGCGCCGCTTCCCGGTAAGGCCTGGAAGGCACATCGTCGCGTCCGGTGTGAGTCTTGTAGTGCTCAAATGCCTCGCCACTTAGCGGCAAGCCAAATAATGCGGTCAGAAACGAGCGCCAGCGCGCCCAGCTCGACGCAGGCTGAAACAGCGGCGCAAATAGCTCGGGATCGTCCAACGCCTCGATCAGCGAGACGTCGGCGACACTCACAATACAGCCTCGCGGGCCGCTCGACGCTGCGCCAGGTGGTCAGTCAGAGTCGGCACCTTCGCCGATGGCAACGCTGCCAGCTTACGCTTGGTGGCAGACGTGAGATCGCGATTCCACAAACACAGCTTGCCGAGCAACTCAGTAACGTTCTTCCGATAGGCGATTTCGGCCTTGACGCTGGTCGCCTCGTCGGCCTTGCGCGCATTGACGATCTGTTGCCACTCGGCGGCGATCATCTGCGAAATAATAATTTGCTCTTCGGCGTTCAGGAAACCGCCGCACTCTTTCGAGATACCCTCGGCGCCGATCTTGCTCGAAATACCAGCGCGAACGCTCGCTGAGAGACCGCGGCACAACACTCCCCAGCGTTCGTTGCTTCGTCTCGGCTCGTAGTTTCTCGTAGTTTCTCGTCATGCGGGCAACCTAGCGCAAACACTGCCGGGCGGCAATCCGGATATGACATGCTCGCGACACGGTGCAAAAATGCAAATGATACTCGTATGTTATGGCTGGCGAGCAGATATTTAATCTGCTCGCCCATCGCGACCATCTGCACAATTTGTGCAATTGGTCCGCGATTCATGTCCATCTGAAGGACAGATAGGAGCGTCCATGACTGGCAAGTGCTCAACATGGGCACTTGCCATCGCGCGCGAAGTTTCGAAGGGTGGTGAATCGTCATTTTCCATTGCGATATCCCCTCTTCTTCGAACCCCACTGAAGGCGGCTTCGCTCGTGCCGGCCTTCGGCCGGCCCTCGGCTTCGCCGGCCCTCGCGGCCTTCGGCCGCTCGGTCTCACTGCAGTGCCAAAACTACCTCTCACGGGCGCCGGCTCCCGACCCAGCGACGGCGATTGCTTGATTGAGCACGGTTGCGGTCCATTCGGCGTGTGAGCGGTCCTGGAACCCGTCGCAGAAGATGGCACCACCGGTATCGTCGACGACGAGAATGTGGAACGTGCGGCCATCCGGGTTTTCGTAGGCCGCAAAAAGCTCCCAGCGGAAATAGGGACACCGCGCTCTCATCCTCTTTTTACACACCTGCACAGTATATCTTCCGCATACCCACTTGTGGACGGAACTGCGGGACCCTTCCTAAAGGAAAGGGTCCCGCGACGTCCCGCGTACCCAACACAAGTGCTCACGGGACTTTTTAGCATTATTCGCGGGACCATTCAATGTTTACGCGGGACGTCCCGCGAAAATCGATTAGTATAATCATTAATATTCGCGGGACGTCCCGCAGTCTACAGGAGCCATGCTGTTTCGTTTATACACATAACGTATTCTTTAGCAACTAGAGCATCGCGTGCGTCTCGCCATGCTTTCCGCCTTGTGTTTTCTGACTGCTGTTCCGAGCTGGTGCCTAGCAAGTAAAACCGGCGCCACAAATCATCGTCCACCACCATAACGTCCGGTGGAATATAGTTGCTCGGCGGTGGTGGCTTTCCGTGAGCGCCGAGAGCGCGTCTGAGGGCGTCGAGAGCGATCTTCTGCTTATCGCTGAGTTTGCCGTTGGGCCGCGCTCGGGATGCTGCTGTTTGGTTCTGGCTCGTGCTGTCGACGACGCAGCTATAGATCGGATCCTGATCGAGATTGTAGCCGACCAGGACTTGGCGCAGGCGGAACGTGATCACCGCGCCGGTGACGCCGTCGCGCTGTTTGGTGATCTGGGCGGTACGCACGTCGGTGGTGCCGGTGACTTCGATCTCGGTGTCGAGATTGGCTTTGAGTAGCGAATGGCCGCGAGCGCCGAGTGCGTGGTTTTTGCCGAGATGGTGGACGGCGCTGATATGCGCCCCGAATTCGTCGCGCAGCGTATCCATCGCGGTGACGAAGGCGCCCATGTCGGTGGGTGCGTTTTCGTCGCCGCCGGCTAGCGCCCGGCTGACGGTGTCGATGGTGATCAGCGCGATTTGGTCGCCGGTCGTCTGGCGGATGGTGGTGATCAGCCGATCGAGATCGCCATCGGCGAGATGGCAGAGATCGACGGCTTGCGGCACGACATAGAACGGGATGCTGTGCGGCTGGGGATGGCCAATTTTGAAGGCGGCGACCCGGTTATAGATACTTTTGCCGGCTTCGGCGGCGACATAGACGGCCGTACCCTGATCGACTTTGCGACCGTGCCATTCCTTGCCGGCGCCGACATGCAGGCTTTGATCGAGGGCGAAGAATGTTTTGCCGCTTTGGGTCTCGCCAACGATCAGGCTGAGCTGCTGGTGTTCAAGGACGCCTTTAATCAGCGGTCGAGTGCCGAGTTGTGCCGTGATGTCGTCGAAGTGGACGATTTCGAGCTTTTTGTTACCGAGATCATCGGGAGGAATAATACCGCGCAGACGCAGCGTGTTGCCGATGACGCTATCGTGGCAGCCGCTAGAGCAGTGCCATTTCAGACCGACTAGGGCATTGTCCCACAGCACCAGGCTGACCTGACCGCACGGACCGGGACAGCGGCAGCGCCAGTCGGTGCCGTCCGGATGGGCGTCGCCGAGTATTTGCGCGGCATCGGTGGCGAGCGGCCAGCTGGTGGGTCCGGTGCCGCTATTGCCTGGCGGTGGCTGAGCGCCGTTGTGCTGGCTCATGATTGCCGCCCGCGGTCGAGGCCGCTGTCGACCGTCTTCTGCGCTTCGCGTGACGACAGGCCTGTTGCTATGGCGGCGGCGACGAGTGCGGCACCGGAACTTCCGCCATCACCGGCGCGACAGGCGGCCCAATGCAACCCTGTGTTGCGCTCACCGCGCGGCAAGCGTCGGACGAAATCGGCCAGTCGCGTCTCGGAAACCTCACCGCGGCCAGATCTGCGATAGCGCCGCACTATCTCGGCGAGGCGCTGTGCTGCCAGCCGGTCGAGCCAGGCCAGCGAGCCGAGCACGAATTCGGGAAAATCGGCGATAGGACTGCGGTCGACCACCGCATAGCCGGGACCGGCGATGATGATGCAGCCGCCGTCGGCACGGATATCGATGCCGGCGCTGAGTTTCCCGGTGCTGCAGCGCAGACCGGGCGGGTGCCGGAAGAACAGATGTCGGCCGCCGCGCGGTGTGGAGTGCGTGCGGGTCGGCGGCAGGCGGTGCAGATTGCCGTCCAGCCATTTGAACCCGGCCGGGTCGACATCGATCACGGCAATCCCGGTCACAGCACCGGTTGGCATGCCGATGCGGTCGGCTGATGGCGCTCGCTCAAACAGCCACCGGACTATCGCCTCGTCGCAGGACGCGTCTTTAAACCCGTTCCGGCAGGCTGGCGCTTTCGACGGCAATGCCGGATAGACCATGACCCCGAGGCGCGCCAGGCCTAGGGCTTGTTCGAGCAGGCTGCGCGCCTCGGTCATCGCGGCGGCCCCCTGCCGTTCAATCGGGCGCGGGCTTGGGCCTGGTGCTCCGGGGAAACCTCGCCATCGGCTGCGCCATCGAGGCCGTATCGCAGGCCGCCATCGGCGAGCGTCCGCTGATAACTCCATCGGCTGCACCACCAGCCGATGGCGCGGTCGAGGTCGCGGGAATGTCCGCCCAGCTGCTCGGCGATGCGCCGTCCGATACCAAGAGCCAGCGGCTTGGGCGGCAGGCTGAAGGCTGCGGGCCACTGCTCGCGCAGCCTGGCGATGATGTCGGCGGGGTATTGTTGGCGCCGCCGGCCGCTCATGCGTTGCCCTCCGTCACCAGATCATCGCCGTGCGAGATGCTATCGACGCGGCACCACCGCCCGTTCGTCGGGTGTCTCAGGTACAAGCCCGGACGGAAGTCACTGCCGTCCCAGTAATCCGCGTAACTGAGCGGTCGGTCCGGGTCGGGGTCGGCCGATTCGCCAGGACCCTCGCGAGACACCACACGCGGCGCGCGCCGTCGCCGTGGCGTGGCCATCTTATGCGGGCGCGGCGATGGCCCGCTCTGCGGAAGACAGCTATCTGGCGGGCTTTGGCGCGGGTGCTGGCGCGCTCTGTGAGTGGCTTTATGGTTTCAAAACATTCCCGAAGTGCAGCACCTTTGCCGCGGCCGGGCGCCGCCAGCGACTCGTCGCACCGCAGTATCGCACGGCACATCACCCGGCGCTCAGCCGGCGTTAGGAGCTTCCAGCACCGAAGGATAAGTTGGGCTTGCCTACGCCGCCACTCGGCTAGCAGGACCGCTAGTTCAACTTGATAGTGTTCCTGGTCCATTATGCCCCCTCGATGCCAGCGAGGCGGGCGAGCACTTGACGGCGACGGCCGATTTCCCTACATCCGGCCGTACTGAAGCGCTCCCCGGTGCTTCGGTCTGGAAAGACAACTCGCCCATCGGAGCCCGTCCGGTGGGCGTTGTTTTTGTGCCGCTCACGGCCGCGCCTCGGCCTGCGGCTTGCGCTTGCGCCGCGGGCGCCCATGATTTGTATTGTGCAATACAATATCGGTCGCAACCTGCTGCTCGTCGCGATCCATCGGCTGATTACAGTCCCGGCAATCAATCCGCAGATCCGGCTTGCCCCAGGCATTGGCACCGCAGACAGGACAGGAATATTTGGTGCGGGTGTTGCGCGTCACCGGGCGCTCACTCCAGAGATCCACGTAATCGATCTTTGCTCCATCCTTAAGCAGCTCGGCACAAGCGATAGCGAAGGGTCCACCGGGAACAATGTGATGAGAAACCCCCTGACCGGTCTCGCGCCCGTTGCCGTTGTCGGGTTGTAATCCAACCGCTTTCATCTTCTTCGCCCATTCCTTGTTGTGATAGCCACCGCGGCTCGGTTTGCCGAAGTGTTGTTGCCAGCAATGGGTTTGCTCATGAACCAGCGTCGACAACGTCTCCTCGTCGGTGCGGATTCTGAAGGCTGTCGGGTTTAGCGCGATCTCGTCGACGATCTCGACCTCGCCACGGGTGCCGAAGCGCTTCGGGGCAAAGTAGCCATACGAGCCTTTGCGCCGTTGCATCGTGATCAGCGCACGCGGCAACTCGCCGGCAAACAGCCACGCATTGAACCAGTCGTAGGCCTCGGTCAAACCGACATACGTCACCCGCGTCGGGTCCTTTGTTTTGTGCAATACAATTTCTGCTTGGGTCATTCGTCATCCTTTCATGCCCGCGCCTCGGCCTGCGGCTTGCGCTTGCGTCCCTTGGGCGGGTTCGGCACCGGCGCCGATGGCAATAGCTCTGGCACTTTTGCCGGCTTGTAGCCGCGCGCCTCTTGCTCCTCCTCGCGCCACGCGTCGAGCTTGTGCGACCAGCCGCAGACCTGCCCGCCCTCATGATAGACCGGAAATGTCGGGTCGATGCTGGCCAGCCTATAAACCCGCTTGGCCCGCTTGGGCGTATTCCACATGTGCTGTGAGATGGCCCCCGCGGACCACAGCAGCTTGCCAGGTGCTCGCATAAATCCTAATCCTCTCGGTGGTGTTTCCTTTCCCCCATTATTACCCGTGCGTCACCCGCGTCAACACTATTTCAGCCGTTTACTGAAAATACAACCTCGTCGCACGATATATTCAAATGGATATAGAACTTATACTTCAGCGCATACTTTCCAACCCAAAATGTCTGCGGCGAGCCCAGCGTTTCTGCGGCATTCAGCGGATAGACAACGTTTACGGGTGCTGTTAGGATTACATACTTCAGCGCATAACCACGCCTTTGGCGCGGGCCTAGCATGTCGCATTTCATGTCGTAGGAAAATTTGGGCGCCTCCGGGAAAATCGGGAAATTACAAGCATTCCGGCGACACCAGAACAAACGGGTCCTGGCCGCCTAAGTGCTTGATTTGCCGGGAAAGCAGGGTTTATCGGGCAAGGGGAGGAAGAAGATCAACCTTCATCCCGCCGACAACATACCTGGTCTCGTTGCCGATAAGCCGACGCCCGGCTCGGGCGATCTCTGCTTCATCACCAAGATCCCGCTCGACGACGTGACCGCGCATCTCGAAGGATGCGGCGTGCCGATCGTCGCGGGTCCCGGACCGCGCGCCGGGGCGATCGGCACGATCCAGTCGGTCTATATCCGCGACCCCGACCAGAACCTCGTCGAGATCTCGAACTATTGATCCGTTAATCCTCGACCGACGCCGCAAGGATCAGGCTGAGCTGACAGAGCGGGCGGCCGGTTTCGGCGGCCCAGGCATTGAAGCACGACTGGACTGCCGCACGGTCCTTGCGGTTCTTCGGCGGCGTGTCGGCCGCGCCCCAGCGCTTTAGCGCCGCGGTCACCGAATGGGTGAAGACGAAGGTGTCCTTGCCGACCATGCGCAGAAAGCTCGGGCCGGAGTTGCCGCCCATCTGGCTGAAGAGCTTTGCCAGTGTCTCCCACAACTCGACGATGTTCGTTCCCGGCCAGTCAGAAAGCCACGCGCCGAAGCCGCCATGCTCCTCGGCCACTTCGATCATCGCGGCGGCGTTGTCGCGGACTGATTTAAGCTTGCCCCAGTGGCGGATCAGCCGCCGGTCGCCGAGCAGCCCTTCGAGCGCCTCGTCGGACATCGCCCGCACCCGGCGCGGCGCGAAACCATCGAAGACCTCTTCGAAGGCTGGCCATTTCGCGTCGACAAGACTGTGCTTGAGACCGGCGCGAAAGATCCTGAGCTCCATCTGCGACAGATAGCGGTCGTCCGTCACCGCCTTGAGCTCAGCTGGCGAGCGCGGCTTGGTCAGGCGCGCTTCAAGCGCCGCCGCGCCGAGGCGACTGCGGGCCGCCTCGTAGATCGGTGCGAAGGGGGGTGCGGCCATCAATCTCTCTCCGTTCGAGTCACGCTCTGCGGACGCCGTAGAAGGTCGCGAAGCAGCCGGGTAGCACGTCGAGCAGATCCTTACGATAGGCGGTGGATTGCCAATATTCGTCCATCGGAATGTACGGCACGTCCTGCCATAGCCGCATCTGGAGCTCGGCACAGATCCGCCGTTGCTCATCGAGGCTGCCGGCGTCAAGCCAGGCGGCGCGCAAGGCTTCGATGCGTGGGCTAGCCGGCCAGCCGTCCCAGGCGGCGAGCCCGTCCGTGCCAGCAGCCTTAAAGAGATCTCTTCTGTGCATGACGGCCTCCTCCCTGTTTAGCAATGACGATAGCGGATAGCAGCGCGACGCTCCACGCTTCCAAATGCCGTCGTGTCGACCCGATTGACGCGGCTCCGGTCACGGGTCAGTCTTCTATCGAGACCAGCCGCGGAGTAAGCAGCCATGAAGTTGATGTGGTTTCATTTGATGCCCTACACAGAGTTGCCCGACGATTTCCGCGACAAGCATCCCTCGGTGTGGGTCGAGATCCACTCTTCGCTGTTCGACCCGCGGCGCGCGCACCACATGTACAACGACTTCATGGACGAGCTCGAATTTGCCGCCGAATGCGGGTTCGACGCGGTCTGCGTCAACGAGCACCACTCGAACGGCTACGGGCTGATGCCCTCGCCCAATCTGATCGCCTCGGCATTGGCCCGCCGCACCAGTGATACCGCGCTCTGCGTGATGGGCAATTCATTAGCGCTCTACAACCCGCCGACCCGGGTCGCCGAGGAGTTCGCGATGATCGACGTCATCTCGGGCGGCCGGCTGATCGCCGGCTTCCCGGTCGGGACACCAATGGACACCTGCTTCGCCTATGGGCAGAACCCGAGCATGCTGCGCGACCGCTACTACGAGGCGCACGATTTAGTGGTCCGAGCGTGGACCGAGACCGACACCTTCGCTTTCAACGGCCGCTTCAACCAGCAGCGCTATGTCAACATCTGGCCGCGCCCGGTGCAGAAGCCGCACCCGCCGATCTGGATTCCGGGCGGCGGCTCGATCGAGACCTGGCAATGGTGCGCGGCGATGGACCACGTTTACGCTTATCTCTCCTATTTCGGCTTCAAGGATGGCCGCGCCACGATGCAAGGCTTCTGGGATGAGATGGACCGGCTCGGTAAGGACCGAAACCCGTACCGGGCCGGCTTTCTGCAATTTGTCGGGGTGGCCGAGAGCCGCGAGCAGGCGATGGAACTCTACCGCGAGCCGGCCGAGTATTTTTATGGCCGCTGCCTGCGGGTCGACCCTCGCTGGGCGATGCCGCCGGGGTATATTACCGAGGCGACCCAACGCGCCGGCATCATCGGCCAAGTCGGCCGTGCCGCCAGCATGCAGGCCCGGCAGCAGGCGCGGGCGACGACCCAAATGGAGGACATCGTCGAGCGCGGCTATGTTATCATCGGCTCGCCGGCCGAGGTCGTTACGCAATTGACTGAGGTGGCGACCGACCTCAATGTCGGACATTTGATGCTGCTCCTACAATTCGGCAGCATGGGCAAGGAATTGGCTGCCTACAATACGAAGCTGTTTGCCGATCGGGTGATGCCGCGCCTCAAGGGCCTGTTTAGCGAATGGGAAGACCGCTGGTGGCCGCAGCCGATGCCGCACCCCGAGCGGGCCCGGGTCGCTCGCTTCGAGGCGCCGCTGGCAGCGGAATAATCTCAGTCGTCGTGACCCTGACAAACCAAGGGGGAGAAACAATGAAACGCACTATTGCAAGCCTGCTGACGGCAAGCGGGTTCCTCGGCGCGTTCCTTTTGACCACCTCGGCCGCGAGGGCCGCCGATGTGCTTACGCTGACGTCGCCGGCGCTTCAGGACAACGGCACGCTGGAGACCAAAAATGCCTGCAGCGACAAGCAGAGGACCCCGAATTGCGTTGGCGAGAACATCTCGCCGCCGCTCGCCTGGTCAAATGTGCCGGACGGGACGAAAAGCTTTGCCCTATTGCTGTTCGATCCTGAGGGTCGCGCCCCGGCCGGCGTGTCGCATATGGTGCTCTATGGAATCCCCGCCGATGTGAAGGGCTTTGCCGAGGGCGAGCTCAGTAAGCCTTCCGACAAATTTGTCGGCGGCAAGAACCTGATGGGGGTGGGGATCTATTTCGGGCCCGGCACACCGCCGAACACCGACTGGCACCATTACACCTTCACCTTGGTCGCCACCGACCTCGACCCAAAGGCGCTGCCGCCGGGGCTGACGCGCGAGGAATTGGCCAGCGCCCTTATAAATCCCCTCCAGAACCATGTCAAAGGTTCGGCGGGCCTAGTCACCCGGTTCAAGCACCCGTCGTAGCGCATGGCTCAATGCCGCCGATTGCCGAGAGTGAGGCGGGGCGTCCCTACGACGTCAGGCAGTGCTTAGGGATGCCGTGCTCGTGGGGTTCGAGTTTGGGCCCGTCATAGGGGACGCCCTCGTCGGGATCGGCGTTGACCTTGGTGATGCCGTCTGCGACCGGCTCGGCATCGGGATCGTTTCCGGCCGCGATAGTACCGCCGGTCACGACCTCGTCACGCCACGGCCAGACCATGCGGAACCGCTCCATTTTGCGGCCGGTCCCGCTGTGAATATAGACGGTCGAGCTCAGTAGAAAGTTACGGTCAGTGATCTCCGGGCCGACCGCCTCGTGGGTTTGCGCCCAGACCACGGTCTCGCCGCGAAACCATGTGTTCAGCGCCGCGGTATCATCGTGCTGGCCGTCACCCCATAAGACAGGCGGCGCGGCCAAACACTTCGACGGCTCGTCGGCCGCTGCTGGCGACACCGCGATCATTGCCGCGACAAGCGAGGCCACGAGGCAGTTAATGTAGGGTGGCCGGCAACCCTTTGGGGCTGTTTTGCCGAAGAACATCTCGTATAGTCGCATGCGATGCGGTTTTGGACAAGACATCATCGGGCGAAGGGGAGGGCAGGATTATGGCGGACCACAACGACCCGAACGCAATAAATTCGACCTTCTCGGATATTGATGTCAGTGCCGCCGATCTCTACGACATCTTCGGCTTTCCGGGCGACGATCGCAGCGGCGTTGAGAAAGTCGTCATCGCTCTGACTTTTGCTGCCGTGCCCCAGACCGGCGTCTTCGACCCCGATATGCTGTATCGCATATTGATCGCGCCCGATCATCGAATCGCTCGTTCGGGCGGAGGTGGTACCAGCCTCGACGACCTTCTGACTTATTTGGAGGGAGTTAAAGAGAAGTACCTGAAAATATTGAGGCCGTCGGAGGTTCGGGTAACGGTCGATCACAATAACCGAGCAAACCTTCGTTTCATTGGTTTTCCCGGCGGAAGCTTTTCGACCTCCATAACGACCAACGAAAGTGTCAGCGTGCAATCGCCCGGCGGTCACTCGATTAATGTGTTTGTCGGTGGACGCGACGACGCCTTTTTCAATGATCTGCCGGGTTTTTTCCGATCGATCAACTACGCACCGCAGTTTTATCACGTTCCGCATGCGATGGCGGATGTACGGGAACTGAAGATTCCGAAGACGTTTCTCGAACTGGAAGGCAACGACCTCTTCAATTACGACCCGCAACTCCCGCAATGGGGCCACGGCATGAAGAAGGAGTTGCCGGTGGGCCCGCTGACATGGAACGGTACTCGCTTTAAGAAGGACCAGAACGGTAATTTTCGGTTCGTTTACTCGGGCCAAGACGCGCGAGCCGGACAAAATTGCAATGCGATCATCCTGGAATTGCCACTGAGTTTTCTGACGGCTATTTCTGGGGAGCACCGCATCGTCAATACCTGGGGCGAAAGCTGGGTACTGAAAGCAGCTCACAAGGTCGAAACAATCCCCGACGATCCGTTATGGATCGAGCACCCGCATGTGCTCCTTGAGGCCTTGACCTTCGACGAGGAATTGAAGAAATACAAACTCGTCGATACCGATGGGCAGGCCTTCGCCGACGCAGCCCTCAGCGAACGGGAGGACAATCGTCAGTTGGGTGCCAACAATTTCTGGCTGGCACCACATTTCATCAAGCGGCTGGGTCATCTCGGCTGGGGTTTTGGTCCGTCTATCACAGCACTCGGACTCGCCTGCGCCTTTGATCACGACAATTCGCCGGTCTCGGTTCATCGGACCTATTCGAGTGTCGTGGAGGCCTTCCCGCGGGTCAGCAAGATCTTGTTTCAGGAGCTCAACATGCCGGACAATTCCTGGAACAGAAAGGGATTGCCGATACCATTGCGGCGCGCCGTTGACGTCTTCATCCCAAACGTGAATTCGATCGATATGGACACAACCGGCACTTGGCCATTCGGTCGCCGCCTGGAGGACCAAGTGGCGACCCGCTTCCTGTCCACGTTCTTGGATATGAGCGCCAGCCTCAACGGGAAAAGGTATCATGTCGAATTGCTCAACGACCCGGCGCTGTGGAATAACGCCCCGATCGAGCCGAAAACGCCGCCTAATCCGCTGAAGAACGACAAGGAATTCCTGACGGATTTCCCGTATCTTGCCGAACCCTGGTGAGCCGATGATGGCCGCGGGTGGGTACGCCGCCGAGATGCGGCGCATCGACGAAGATATCGCCAAGACCGAGGACGCCGCAGGCGCGGCGTTAAGCAGTCCGGAACGCATTACCCGGCACGTTTATAGACTCTATCAGAAGGCTTCTATCGCCGGTGATCTGGCAGGATTGACCGCGGTCGAACATGCCATCGACGACACGATACCGTTATTGTCGAACCCAGCCGATCTCTACTTACTGAAGGCCCATGCCGCATTCAAGCTTCACAAGCTCGCGGACGTCGATTTCGCGCTGCGCGCCGTTCGGTCGGTTTATGACAGCGATGAGGGGCGACTGATCCGGGCGGATCTCGACTTCCAGCGCGGGCATTATTCGGCGGCGGAAAACGGCTATGTCGACGTCCTCGGGCATGAGCGCTCCTGGGATGCTCTGGCTCGGTTGGCACATCTCCGCGGTAAGATGGGCGATTTGGCCGAAGCGGACCGTCTTTACGAGGAGGCAGAAGACCAACTGACGGCAAAGGAAATGCGGGCTTACGCGTGGCTCGAGGTGCGGCGCGGTTTTCTGGATTTCGTCCATGGTCGGTTCCGCGAGGCGCGATCGCATTACTGCCGGGCTGAGGCAGCCTACCCCGGATATTGGCTGGTCGAAGAGCACATCGCCGAACTGCTCGGGGCAGAGGGCAGATACGAGGAGGCGGCCGGGATCTTTGAGCGAGTTGTCTCGGTGATTGACCGCTCTGAGCTCGATCAGGCGATCGGCGAGCTTTACGATCTCGGGGAGCAGCGCGGGCCCGCGGTTTACTGGAAACAGCGCGCCCTTTCTGCGTACCTGCAATCTGTGCAACGGGGCGAGGTCCATTATTATCACCACCTCGTTGATTACTATACGGACGTGGCAGAAAACGGTGGCGAAGCTGTTAAATGGGCATATAAAGACCTGCAACTAAGAGAAAATTTTTCAACTCAGGCGGCGCTCGGCTGGGCATTTTACCGTGATGGACGGTTTAGCGACGCGGTCCACTGGATCGAGCGCGCTTTGACCTCGGGGGTCGTCGATGCATTGCTCTATTTTCGCGCCGGCGAGATTTACAGTGCCGCCGCCAACGAAATTGAAGGCCGTGGCCTCCGGGAGCGGGCGTTAAGCCTCAACCCGACGGTTGCCGGTTTTCACGTGCATCACTGAGAGGTCACGAAGCTAGGATCACATCTGCAGCCTTCTCGGCGATCATATAGACGGCACTGGCGATAAAGAACCCGGGGATTCGCGGGAAGACTGAGGCATCGACGACGCGCAGCCCCTCGGTCCCGTGGACCCGGAAATCGCTGCCGAGCACGCCGCCGCCCTCGCGCGGCCCGATCGCGCAGGTGCAGGAGGCGTGGTGGCCCCACGCTGTGCTGCGCACGAAGTCCCGGAGGTCGTTATTCGTCTGCAGCGCTTCTCCTGGCTGTTCTTCCTCGGCAATGAGCCCCTGCGCTCTGAGCTTGGCCGTGAGCTGACGGACAAAGCGGATGCCCGCGACAACCGAGTCGAGATCTTGGCCTGCAGTATCGCTGCCCTCGTCGAAATAGTGGAAATTGATCAGCGGCGTGTCCAGCGGATCGGTCGAACGGAGCACCACTTCGCCGGCGCGGTTCTGCGTGTGCCCCTTTAGGATCGCCCAAGTCAGGTAATTCGGCTTGGTCACCTCGGCGGCGGAATAGCCTGGAAAATAGCCGCCGAAGAGGCCCAAAAGTGCAAAGCAAAACAGGTCCGGGAGCGGGCGTTCGGGCAGTGATTTTAAGATTGCCGCCAATACCGCTCCGTTGCTGGTGTAGAGGCCCTCGCGCCGCGTCGCCCATTCCTGATAGGCAGGGTCGCGGCGGCTGAAAGTGACGCCCTTCAGGATGTTCCAGCTGTCGAAGCTCATGCGGTTGACGACGCCGACCTCGTAACGGTCTTGCAGGTTCTTGCCGACCCCGGACAGTTCGACGCGTACCTGAACGCCGAACGGCTCCAATATCGAGCGCGGCCCGATTCCCGACAGCATCAAGAGTTGTGGCGTATTAAAGGCGCCGCCGCACAGGATCACCTCGCGCGTGGCCTCTGCGGTGGAGAGGACGCCGGGGGCGGTGCTGGGCTGACCATGGGCCCGGTATAGCCGCTCACCCTTGAGATACTCGACGCCTGTCGTGCGATTCTGCTCGTCGAGAATGACGCGCCTGACCAGAGCGTTGAGCTCCACCCGGAGGCGATCGGGATATTTCTGCGCGGTCTCGAGCACCCGCTCTCGTGTCCCCATCCGAGCGTGGTTGCGCGTCGTCAGCGGCGTGTAGCGCACCCCGATGGCGTTTTCGGTCACCAGCCGCCAGTCATTCGGATCGGCTTTTGCTTCCAAGAGATCGTGCACGCGTTCGATCGGTTCTCCGATATCGTCGAAGGCTGTGGCTGCGGATTCGAGCAATACCTGGACCAAGCCGTGATCGCGCAGGGCGGCCGCGGGGGGCATTGCTTTCTCCACCTGCAGCCAGCCATCCCAGCCGTGACGCGACGGATTGGCGCCAAGTTTTGCGACCCAGCGCTCGATCGGGCGGTGATGACAGTTCTCCAGCTTCGTGAAATAGTGCCGCATCGCCTCGGCGTTCCACGATGCATCGCCGGTGAGCTGCGCAATGCCGTCCCAGTCGGCATTGTGCGGGTAGACGAAGATCATCGCGTTGTGCGCAGTGCAGCCGCCCAGTGTTCCGGCGCGCGGGTAGAGGACGCCGTTGACCGGCACCCCCCGGTAGTCGCGCACATATTTCGGATCCTTCGCCTGCTGCTCCTCGGAGGCATAGTGCCGGACAAAGAAATCCCACCGCATCGCGTCGTTCTCGCTAGCGAAGCCGTGAAATGTGGGTACCTCATAATCATCCGGCAGCCGGTTTATGCCTGGTTGGTAATCGTTTGTACCCGACAGCTGACGGGGATCACCGCCGGCTTCCAGCAGAAGCACACTTCGCCCGGCCTCCGCGAGTCGTGCGGCGAGCGTCCCGCCACCGGCGCCGGACCCGACTACGATGTAATCGAATGCGTCTGCCATCGATCCCGTCTCCCGTTAGAGATGCCGTTCGTCAAGAAATCTTGTCGTCCTTGAACGGGCAGCTGTTTCGTACGATCGCCGGCTCGGCAGGAGCGGGCTGCACATTCAGATCGAGCAATAGGCGTTGAAAGCAGGGGTGCTGCCGCAGCAAGATCCGCCCAGCTTCGATGGCTTCCTGTAACTGAGTGGGCGAAAGGCTCCAGCTCGTACCGATGTTCTTAACCGCGATCTGCAATTGGTGCTGCTCGGGCAAGAACTGATCAAAATCGACCGAGATGTTGTAGACCCGCAATCCGGCAAACAGCGGCTGACCGGGCGCGCGGACGGTCGAGGCGCCCGCGGCTTTGAGCGTGTCGACGAGATTCTGCAAGCTCGCATTCGAGCGGGCCGTGGTCGAGTCGATCGGCGCGCCGATTACCGTGTTCACGACTTTCAGCAATCCTGGAACCGCTGGATTTCCGCCGACACCATTATCCGCATCGGCCCGAGCATTCACTGCGATCACAACGATGCGCCGGGTGCGACCGCTATTGATTGCCTCGAGGATTCGTGCCGGGCTACGCGGTGACACCAGCACCTCGGTCAGAGACTGAACTCCCTGATTGTCGACCAGCCCGCCGTCGAGCAAGTGCAAATAGTGTTCGTTGCGATAGGCGTCCTTACCGTTGCGCAGCGCGTTGGCGTAACGCGCGCGTTTGTATTCTTCGAGATTGATATAGCGCGGCAGTGGCAAGGTCAGCTCTGCGCTGATCCACCCGCCGCCTGGGATAGCACCCTTACAGTCCTCGTAGCTGAAATTTCGTAGGCTCATCGGCGACAACGCAACCGGAAATGCTGCGGATGCTGCGACCGCTACGGAGAGCGGCAGTTGATCGAGATCGGAGCACAGATCGTCGAAACGCTGCGGCGTAAAGGCGAAAACCTCTCCCGACTCCATGTCCGTAGCGTTCATCACGAGCAGCGGCGCGCCCGGCCGCCGCAAATCGGCGAAACGCGCGCCATGGAAAAGCTCGCGGTCGAGGAGATCGCGAAGCGCGTCGATGCGAGTGTAGCTGCTCAATGACAACCGGGCCAAAGTGAGCGGGTCCTTGGCCTCCCACTCCAGCGTTTTCATATTGTCGCGCTCGAGAAAGTCGGTCTTTAGCTCGTCGAGGCGGGCCGGGCCGACGAGGCCAAACCAGGCGGCGACGACGCTGCCTCCCGAGACCGAGGAGACGACCTTGACGCGATCGATCAGCGCCACCGGTTGGCCGGTCGCCCGGTAGCTCTGCGCGCCGAGCTCATTCAGTACCCCGAGCCCAAGGGCGGCTGCCCTCGACCCGCCGCCGGAAAACGCGATCAGAATCAGCGGCGCCCCGGGATCGGCGCCAATCAGGTCGGCCGGCGGAGGATTCGCAGCACCTGTGGCGAGCGGTCTGTTGGGATAGTCGGGGACCGTATCGCAAGCTGCCAGCGCGAGTGCCAGCACGGCGAGCAG
>Ga0310914_10000390_pt1 | contig 25049 bp, 22 predicted proteins | sample GREbulkMGAN108_FD_203450 | JGI IMG/M metagenome (GOLD analysis project Ga0310914, IMG submission 203450) | Lab enrichment of tropical soil microbial communities from Luquillo Experimental Forest, Puerto Rico - GRE.bulkMG.AN108 | ecosystem: Environmental > Terrestrial > Soil > Tropical forest >... | reverse complement strand
AGCCAACGCACCACGTTGTGCCTCCCACTCGCGCCGCATCCGCGTGATGTTGTCACGGATTTCGTCGTTGCGTGCATTGTAACCCAATGTCCGCTTCTCACTACGCTCGAAATTGATGAGCTAGACGATGTGATGCGTACTAATGAGTGCGGATACCTATGCGCTCTTTTCTTTACGTTCCGGTGGAAGAATATCGGGCTCGAATGGAGATTTTATGAGCAAATTTTCTGTCAGGTATTTGTGGTAGTGGGTCGTGACGAATTTTGCTTCTTTAAGTGTCGCGGGCCTCCATTGAATCTCAAGATTTTCATTTCCGGCGACGCTTTCGACAATTCTACGTTCTTCTACGAGAAGTCTAAATTCACTTGGTAGGTCGGGATCGGCATTGCTTAGTTTGGTGGCAAAGTCGATGCGCCCAGTAGGGACCCAATCCCGCTTTACGACACCCTTGAACTCATTGCTCGTCAGGCTTTTGCCGTTTGCTAAGCTTGCAATCACTGCCAGTGGATTTGCCATCGCTCGCTCCTTTACCCCTTCCCGAAGGGAATATTAGATCGGAGTCGGGCATTTTGAGGAACTCCCCCGATGGGTTGGAATGCGCCTTCGAGCGCGGGCATTAAATCCCAGCGTGCTCCGTGCTGCTCGCGCGTTGCGCGGAGTTGCCCGGAGTGTTTGGGAATCGCTGGAACGCAAGGGGAATTGTTGTTGCCTGTTGCAACACATCACCGGACAGGTTCCGGACGTAAGACTTTGATTTTGTGGCGACCCCGGCTGGATTCGAACCAGCGACCCTCAGCTTAGAAGCCGGAGGAATCGCGAGATCAGCAGGGATCAGCAGGGTTGCAATTTTCAGTGCCGGTCCAATTGTTTGACAAGCAGGCGGCAACTTATCCCGGCCTCTCGCATACGTCTGACGATGGCGACAGCAATGCGCCAGCGCTCAATTTCTAATTCTTGTTCCGATTTGACCTTGGTTTCCTCGCTCGTGGGTGGCCGAACAACGCTAGTTGACATTCAGAAATTAAGAACCTCTCGATGACCGACCGTCCCGGTCCTCCCCTGACAGTCAGCCGGTTCAGCAGCAAGTCATGGCTGATATGAATCCGTTGCCGGTTACCAGCGGTGCCGTGTCGGATTGTCGCAGCCCAGTATTCCTAGCCGGGGGCGCTCAATAATCCCCGCCAACGGGAGGGCCATGTTCAGCCACCCATAGAACGACGCGGTTGATTGACTCAGCGAGCGCTTCCTCAGAAATTTGCGACTTCGCCTGTGCTGCAAGTTCGTCAGGTGACGGCGACCAAAATGCGCTCGGAGTGGCAGAACACAACGTCAACCAGAAGTAAGCCTCAACAAAATCCTGCGAAACGCCTTCGCCCTTTAAATACGCGATGCCAAGCTCATATTGGGCCTCACCCTTGTTGGCTTGGGCGGCTGCAAGTAACGGTTCTATCTCCGGATGAGGCACACGAATGACCTAGCGTTGATGCGCACGCAGAGCAACAATTGAAGAACAGTCCTTTCTGTTTTTCTTTTTGAGATTTTTTGCACTGTCAGGTCGGAGGACAATGTAATCAGACGCGCCGGGGGCGGGAAGCAAACCGGAGCGACGTTCACCATTGTGCTGCAAGCCGAGCCGCACATCGATGCCATTCGCAATCTGCGTATCGCGCTCAAGGTGCTGAAGCGGCGCTTCGGGCTGCGCGTGGTGACAATCCGCGAAGAGCCGTAGGTGTCCACGCCGGGCCAGCGCATGCGCTGGTTTGCCGCAGGGCTTTGATTGCGGATAGGTCAGACGCGCTGCCTCAACCTATACGAGTGGGCTGGTAGCATTTAACCTCCTAACTTCGGGGGCGTAAATGCGCAATATCTTTATCGGACTAATGACCAGCGTCTGCTGTTTGGCCTTGCTCGCGGCCTTTTCGATCGAAGCCAATGCTCAAAGTCGGCCATCCGGAGTGGACACAGGCTACTGCCCGCAGGGAACACACGCGAAAGGCAGCACCGGTGCGCCCGGCCAAAAGGTCAAGAATCCGGCCACCGACTGCGTGCCTGACGGCGGCGGATCATCCGCGCAAAAACAGCAAAAGAAATAGAGACAGCGAGCGGTCTGACAGTTCGCACCTACACGAAAGGAAACTCACCATGAATACAAACTTTAAAATCGCATTGGCCGTCGTCGCCGGTGCGGCGCTTGGCGCAACAGCGATGCAGGGCCTGCACGCCCAGGCCAAGCTCAAGGCCTACAGCATCAGCGAGAACGTCATAACTGACGATGCCGCGGTGGCGAAGTACCTGCCTGCCGTCCGCAAGGCCATTGCCGACAACCACGGCAAGGCGCTTCTCACGCTGCGCGGCCGTGTCGTCCCCATCGATGGCCCAGCGCCGTCCAATGTCGGCATCGTCGAATGGGACAGCGTCGACGATGCTGTAGCGTTCTTCAAGTCGCCCGCCTGGAAGGCCTTCGATGCTGAGCGCGACAAGGCGCAGAAGACCACGACCCGCTTCGTCGTCGAAGTCGAGAAGTAGTCTATTGCGCCATGCGAGGCCGCCTCGTTGGGTGGCCTCGCCTGCTGAGCAGTCATCCTGCTGGGCTGCACAGCTTGGCCTTGCTGGCAGCTAAAATGGCTTGCTCGCTTTCCCACCAAGCAATCCGCGATCTGCGTGTCGCGCTGAAGGTCTTGAAGCGGCGTTACAGGCTGCGCGTGGTGACGATTCGAGAAACGTAACAATCAAAATTCTTCAATGAAATTCATTGGACCATTCCCTTCGGGGAATCCAATTAACGCATCAGCGGGCTTCCTATTGGGTCGTTTGCTGATCGCACGAAGCGCGAAGCGTGCGCGATGCGTGCGAAAAATTCCCCGACACGCCGCGAAGCGAGCGCGACATTTTGACGGGAGAGATCACTGCGGGATCACTACGGATTCGGCCCTCCGAACAGCATCTTCATCGTTCGCTTTAGTGGATCATTGTCAGTGGAGGCGGCGTTGGTTGTAGAGGGGTTCGCTCCTCCCTTGTGCTTGGTCCGTCGCCGCTTCTTTGCCGGTTCATCGGCACGGCTTTGTGCCGCCCGCTCCAGTCCCTTCAAATAGGCCGCGATACTAGCAGCCGATTCAGGAGTGTCTGCATGATGTAGCTCGCCCAGAAAGGTTTCGAGATCCACCCCACCGTGAAACGTGGTCACGTCTTGTGGCGACTTGTGACACGTCTCACACTCAGCTGCGTAAAGTGTCTTGCCCCGCTCCTGCGCCCCCGCAGAGCCTCCGAAACACAACACCAATGAACAAGCTGTTAGTCGGATGCAGCGACCTACCATCGCCAATCTTTTTCTATGCAGCCGCCCAAGCCCCTCATTATATATTCCGCGCCCGGCCTCGCGCCCGGGGTTCTTCTTTTATCCACCGAGCATTTAAGAAGCGATGGCAGCTTTCAAAGCGAGGTGGCTAGCTCGCTAGCGTCTTCCTGTAAAAATTCAATAAAGAAAGGATTTGTGTGAGCTACCTCATAGTCCGGGGGCCCGGGCCAGGCGCAGCTTTCAATTTGCTGCTTCACCCCATCACCAAGGGGGGTCCGCATGCCACGAACGCTTGTCATTACGCTGAGTATCCTGCTGGTCGCGTCTTTGGTGATGGTACCAAAGTTCGTATTTAGCCGGAGCCAGGATACGAAGGCGGAAACGAAGATGGAAACGTGCGATCTGATCGTTACCGCTTCGACGCGATATGAACCGCCCTGCTAATCAAGTAAGTCGGCCTGATCGCTAGAGCCTACGACTATCGCGCGTTCCGTTACGCTCTCGGATTGTAGTTTGACTAACGGCTCAACGCTCCCCAGCGTTGTTTGCCGTCAGCGGGGCCGCCGCTTTTCACCATCGCGGCGGCCCTTTTGTTAATGGGGACGGCTGACAAGTTGAAGCGAGCCATTCATGGCGTATTGGGGACAAGGACCTCTTTGAGCGCCGCCGTTTCCACTCTGCGAAAGCGGACATAGAAAGCTCTACATCACCTTCGCCAACTGCGGAAACTTCGCCCCACACCGATCGCTCATATTGAGTAGGGACTTCTTCTTTGGGACAGTCGGTGGCGAATCGCCACTCACCTAGCGGAATAGTCGCGTCTCGACTCTTGATCAGGGCAAACGGCTGCTATTTTTTTCTCTTGCTGTCTCACGTCAGCGACAACCGATTGCATTTCCTCTCCCGTTTGAATTCTATTTGCAAAAAATCTCAATAAATCGGCTGTACGCCGTAATTCCTTGTCACAGTTTAGGGTTAAGCCCTGCTTGGGTGCTTTTTCTTCCACAGCGACAGGTGGCTTATCCTCGATAGTTACTGGTGGTCCGTCCGGTATAGAGAACGAGAGATAGATCAGATTCAAACTAAAGCCGCAGGCAATGGCAATTACAGTCCAGAAAGCGTCTCTTGATATTTGCCGAGTAATTGCTTGGTATAGAAAAAAAGCTAAAACGCCTGACGTCATCACCAGCAATAAAATACGAAGCATCTGCATTGACCCCACCTCCGGTGCATCGGCCTCGGCAAATTCCGGCCAAGCTAGGACCGGCTCGCGCAGCCCACAAAGGGACGGACTCCCTGATTGTTACTGGCTGGTTAACGGCCTGACCTACTAGTAGGCGTGCAAAGTAAAAAAACGGTTTAGAACCGCAGCGGCCAGTTGGGCAAAATCCGCGCTAGACCTACAGCACCCTCGGCATTTGCGGAAACTTCGCCCCACACCGATCGCTCATATTGAGGAGTGACTTTTTCTTCGGGCAGTCGGCGGTCAATTCCTCCAGCCAATCGACAATCTTGCCGTGGCGGCCCCGCTTATCGATCAGCTTGGCTAAGCCATAACAGCCATCACGACCACACTTGTCACAGGACACGCGCAGCACATCGAGCTTGCCGATGAGGTCGACGAAGATGATTGCGCCGTCGCGGGGCATTAGGTTTTCAGCCATCAAGGACGCGCGTTGCCGCGTCCTTTTATGAGAGCGGAGGGTCCATCTTCTCGATTGTCTTCTTTGATAAAAGGCTTCGTTCTTTTTAATTCAGCCCTGTCCGCCCAATTGTTTCTTCCGAACGTGTCGTCAAAACCAATTCGGTCGTAGGTATCGGCGGCCAAGTGAGTGTGATTGGGAATGAAGTAGACCGAAAACGTTTCGTTACCCATCACGATTTCGTCCCACGCGAACGGTCGGTTCGCAACTTCAATAGACAATCGGTGTAGGCGGTTGTGCCGGGTTGAAGGCCAAAAGATTTACAAACGGAGTCATTCTTGGCGGCGATTTCTTCATCGCTCATGCCTTGTTCACCTATGCCGCGCACTTGGCTGCTACAGCCTGCCAAGACAATCGCTGCGCTGAGCAACGCCATTAGCTTGCTTGTCATGGATATTCGTATCATCATCTTTCAAACTCCATGATGATTGCGCCGTCGCGGGGCATAGTGACTAAAAATCGGTTCGGCGCCGGTTTTAATACGGGCGAGCGATACGTTTCCGGGTCTGCCTTTGCTCCGCGTATCCAGGAACGTAGTAAGGGCTATGATTACAGAAGCCCCTATTGCCTGCCAAAATCATGCCTCTGTGGTAGCAGTCTTCGAACGAGCGATACTGACAGTCCCAATACACACTACCTCTGTCGACCTCGATCATCGCGCACCACGGAGCATTGGCGCTCTCCGCCTGTCCGGGACCGAAGCTCACCGATGCAAGAGCAGCGGCAGCCACCAAAATTTTGCGTGTCATCATCTTTCAAAACTCCATGCTGGATTAGTAATAACACCAAGGACGTTGTCGCTATTGCCGATGAGGTCGCCGAAGATGATTGCGCCGTCGCGGGGCATAGTGACTAAAAATCGGTTCGGCGCCGGTTTTAATACGGGCGAGCGATACGTTTCCGGGTCTGCCCTTGCTCCGATCCAGCGACGTAGTACGGGTTGTGATTGCAGAAGCCGCGCTTTGCTAGCGCGTTGGGGTAGCACTCTTCGAACGAGCGATACTGGCAGCTCCACGCACCCGGTTGGTCCGCCGAGTATACCGCGCACCACGGAGCCTCGGAGGCATTAACGTGTCGTGGACTAAAGCTTGCCAATGCAAGAGCAGCGGCACCCACCAAAATTGTGCGTATCATCATCTTTCAAACTCCATGCTGATTACGCAGTCGCGGGGCATTGCAGGCGCTCATTATATGAGTGCTTCCCAGTTTGCTTCCCAGCCTGTTTTGCAAATCTCGGCCTTTCCGGCTTGCTTCCCAGGTGCTTCCCAGCGTCATTTTCTGGAAAGCAGGCCGACTGAAAATCATCTGTAAGCCATTGATTTAGTTGGCGACCCCGGCAGGATTCGAACCTGCGACCCTCAGCTTAGAAGGCTGATGCTCTATCCGGCTGAGCTACGGGGTCGGCGCACAGGGTTTAGCCGTCGCTGACCGGCGGTGCAAAGATGCCGCGCCAAACATGCATCGCTAAGTCTTAGACATATTCATCGATCCGGCCGAACAAGGCCATGGATACCCGAAAATCGGCAAGAAAAGCTTACCGCGGCGAGCCAAATTCAACCAGAAAATGAAGGCCTTAGAGTGATTTCTCAGGCCGGTTAATGTCGATTCTCAAGATATCAACTGACCTATTTGAACATCGTATCAATTTAAGCAATGGCGCGGCATGCTTGCCTCCAGTTCGCCGCTCCTGCTGCCATGTGCTCGACACCATAGGGACTTGAAATGACGCGGGCGGCGATCCGTTGCTTCCGGAGGATTTGATCCATGCTTCGCTTTGTTCGCGCCGGCCTCGCCGCCGCGTTCCTGGCCTTTGCCATGTCGTCGGCGATCGCGGCCGACAAGCCCCTCAAGCAAAGCGCGCTCGATGAAGCTGCCGTCAAGCTCGAAGCGCAGATCAAAAGCGATGCCGGTACCGTGACCAAGCCGCCGGCGGCGTTGAAACGCGACGCTGACGCAGCCTTCCAAAAGAACGACTTCCGCTCAGGCATGTTGGTGCTGGGCCAGCTTGTCGCCGTTGCGCCGGACGACGCGTCGAGCTGGTTGAGGCTCGCCCGCACCATCCTTCAAATCAAGCCGCGCGATGATCGAGAAAAGGCGCTGCTACTCGATCGTGCGTCGACTGCCGCGTACATCGCGTATGTACGCGCTGGTGACCGCAATCTTGAAGCCGACAGTTTGTCCGTCCTCGGGCGGACTCTTGTCGACCGGCAGCAATGGCGTAGTGCGCTCGACGCGATGCGTGGCTCCCTTGACCTGCGGGAGACCGCCGAGCTGCGAGGCGAATATGAGAAGCTGCGGGCCGAATATGGTTTCCGGTTGCTCGATTTTACCGTCGACGCCGACTCCATCTCGCCGCGTGCATGCTTCCAGTTCTCCGAAGAATTGCCGGGCCGTCGGACTGACTTCTCACTTTTCGTTGCTGTTGCCGGCGTGGATCGACCCGCGGTTTCGACAAACGAGAAGCAACTTTGCGTCGAGGGTCTCAAACACGGCGAACGCTATTCGGTGACGCTGCGTGCCGGCCTGCCGTCCGTCGTGAAAGAAACACTCGCGAAATCGGCTGAATTCACCATCTTTGTGCGCGACCGCAAACCGTTCGTACGTTTTTCGGGCAAAGCCTATGTCCTGCCGCGCGCGGGCCAGAAAGGAATTCCTGTACTCAGCGTCAACACGCAGGCGGTGGTGCTCGCGATCTATCGGATCGGCGACCGCAATCTCCTGGATTCTCTTCTTGGCTACGAATTCCAACGCAATATGAGCCGCTACCAATCACAGCGGCTTGCGAGCGAGCGCGGAGCGAAAATCTGGAGCGGCGAGCTGGCGGTTGAGTCCAAACTCAACGCCGAGGTGACTACGGCGTTCCCGCTAGATCAGGCGGTCAAGGATCTCGCCCCGGGCCTCTATGTGATGACCGCCGAGCCGAAGGACGTCGTTTCGACCGAATACGGGCAACAGGCGACGCAGTGGTTCATTGTCTCCGATCTCGGGCTCACCGCCTACACGACGCACGACGGCATTGATGTTTTTATACACTCGCTCGCGAGCGCGGATCCACGCAGCAGTGTCGAGGTGCGTTTGATCGCGCGCAACAACGAGGTACTCGCTGTCCGCCAGACCGATCGCAATGGCTTCATTCATTTTGAGGCCGGGCTGGCGCGCGGTGAGGGTGGTGTTGCCCCCGCGGCCATCGTTGCCAGCGAGAAAGGCGATTATGCCTTTCTCAGCCTCAAATCGCCGGCGTTTGACCTCTCCGACCGCGGCGTCGCGGGGAGGTCGGTTCCGGCTGGCCTCGACGCTTTCGTCTATACGGAGCGCGGCGTCTACCGCAGCGGCGAAACCGTGGCCGTTACAGCGCTCCTGCGTGATGCACGGGGGGCTGCCGCACCAAACGCTCCTTTGACCATGGTGATCACGCGGCCCGACGGTGTTGAATATCGGCGCGCGCTTGTCGCCGATCAGGGCCTCGGGGGCCGTTCAATGAGCGTACCGCTCGTTTCTTCGGCATCAACCGGGACCTGGCGCGTGGCGGCCTATACCGATCCCAAGCGTCCGGCGGTAGGCGAGACCACGTTCATGGTCGAAGATTATGTGCCCGACCGTCTCGAATTCGATCTTTCCTCGGCCGCGAAAAACATATCGCGCGCCGCACCAGTGCAACTCAGTGTCGACGGACGTTTTCTTTATGGCGCGCCAGCCTCAAACCTAGAGCTGTCCGGAGAGGTAGCGATCGCCTCGGCCAAGGAACTGCCCGGCTTTGCCGGCTACGCCTTCGGCCTGTTCGACGATGACGTGACACCGGTCCGTCAGGAACTCGACGATCTGCCGAGCACGGACGCGGCCGGCAAAGCGAAGTTTCCCGTCAAGCTCGACACGACGCCGGCGAGCAGCCGACCACTGGAAGCGCAGGTCACGGTGCGGATGGCAGAATCCGGCGGCCGCGCTGTCGCGCGCAATCTTACGCTGCCGATCGCTTCGGACAGCGCGATGCTTGGCGTAAAGCCGATGTTCTCCGGCCGATCACTGGCTGACGGCGCCAATGCCGATTTCGACGTGATCATGCTGTCGCCCGATGGCAAAACGCTCGCGAAAAACGGCGTACACTACGACCTGCTCAAGGTTGAGAGCAGCTATCAGTGGTATCGCCAGAACGGCCAGTGGGAGTTCGAGCCGGTCAAACGAACGGAAAGAGTCGCGAGCGGCACGGTCGATCTTGCCGCTGACAAACCGGGACGTCTGTCTCTTCCCGTCAAATGGGGGCGCTATCGTCTGGAAGTTTCGACGGGCGAATCGAACGGACCCATCACGTCGCTCAGTTTCGACGCCGGTTTCTATGCTGAAGCTAATGCCGACACGCCGGATCTTCTGGAAGTCGCCCTCGACAAACCCGACTACAAGCCGGGAGAGGCGATGAATGTGATAATGACCGCGCGGACGGCCGGCCGCCTCACGATCAACGTATTGACCGATCGTCTCGTTGCCAGTCAGTCGCAAGACGTGAAAGCCGGCGTGGCACGGGTCAACATGACCGTTGGCCGCGATTGGGGCACGGGCGCCTACATGGTTGCGACCCTGCGCCGCGCGCTCGATGCGCCGGCACAACGTATGCCTGGCCGCGCAATCGGGGTGCAATGGTTCTCGATCGATCGTGCGGCGCACACTTTGGCGCTCGACATGAAATTGCCGGCGACGATGCGGCCTAATACGCGGTTGACGGTGCCGATCAAGCTGACCGGCCTCTCGGCTGGTGAGGAAGCGCGCGTCGTCGTCGCTGCTGTCGATGTCGGTATCCTCAATCTTACAAACTACAAGCCACCCGCGCCGGATGATTACTATCTCGGGCAGCGCCGTCTCACGGCCGAGATCCGCGATCTCTATGGTCAGTTGATCGACGGCATGCAGGGCGCCCGCGGACAAATTCGCTCGGGCGGCGACAGCGCCGGCAACGAGCTGTCGGGCTCGCCACCGACGCAGGCGCCGCTCGCACTCTATTCAGGGATTGTTGCCGTCGGCCGCGATGGCTCCGCCCAGGTGCAATTCGATATCCCCGCTTTCGCCGGCTCAGTTCGCGTGATGGCCATTGCGTGGAGCAAGGATAGGGTCGGCAAGGCGTCCGGCGACGTGATCGTGCGCGACCCGGTTGTACTGACCGCGACTTTGCCGCGTTTCCTGCGGACCGGCGACAAGAGCGCGGTCCAGCTTGAGCTCGACAACGTCGAAGGCGCTCCCGGCGACTACAGTCTCGCGGTCATGACCGACGGCGCCATCAAGCGTGACGACGACAAGCCGCTGACATTCAAGCTTGCTGCGAAACAGCGCGACCGGGTTTCGCTGCCGGTCGGTGCCAGTGGGGCGGGAGCCGGCACGGTGAGTGTGAAAGTGACAGGGCCCGACAATTTCAGTCTCGAGCGCACCTATGCGCTCGATGTAAGGTCGGCCACTCAAATTCTGACTCGCCGTAGCGTGCGCTCGCTTGCCAAAGGTGAAACGCTCACGCTCTCGAAGGACCTGTTTGCCGATTTTGTTCCCGGCACTGGTCGCGCGGGGCTTTCAGTCGCTGTCTCGACGTCGCTTGATGCGGCGACACTGATCAATGCACTCGATCGCTATCCGTTCGGATGCTCCGAGCAGATCGCCAGCCGGGCAATGGCCATGCTCTACGTGAACGAGCTCGCCCAACAGGCGCGGCTAGCTCCGGACGGTGAAACCGACCAGCGCATCAAGGATGCCATTCCGCGCCTTCTGGCGCGGCAGGACTCGAATGGCTCGTTCGGCTTGTGGTCGGTCGGCGGTGATGACCCGTGGCTCGACGCCTATGTCACGGATTTCCTGACGCGTGCACGCGAGCGCGGCTTCGACATTCCGGCAACGGCCTACACGCTCGCCATCGATCGGTTGCGCAACTACGTCGCTACGGCGCCCGAGCCGAACAAGAATGGCGGACGTGAATTGGCCTACGCGCTCTATGTATTGGCGCGCAACGGCGCGGCGCCGGTGGGCGATCTGCGTTACCTCGCCGATGTCAGGCTTGCGGACTTGGCGACGCCGATTGCGAAAGCCCAGATTGCCGCGGCGCTGGCGATGGTCGGCGACAAGGAACGCGCCGATAACATCTATCTGGCGGCACTCAACGCTATTTCGCCGCAGCCGAAATTCGACCTCGGCCGCGCTGATTTCGGCTCAGCCCTGCGCGATGCTGCGGCGCTGGTGACGCTGGCCTCGGAAGGAAAGGCGCTACAGAAGACGATCGACGACGCCGTGCTGCGCATCGATGCCGCGCGCTCTCTCAGCTCAAGCACGTCGACGCAGGAAGATGCGTGGCTCGTGCTCGCGGCACGTACGGTCACCAAACAACTCAACGCAATCTCGCTTGCGGTGAACGGCGAGCCCCGTCAGGGCGCGCTTTATCGCAGTCTGCGCCCAGACGATCTCGCAAGTCCGCTTGCAGTCGCAAACCAAGGTGAAGGCAATGTGCAGGCCGTCGTCTCGGTCAGCGGAGCGCCACTCACCCCTGAACCGGCGGCGGAAGATGGGTTCAGAATCGAACGCAAATACTACACGCTGGACGGGGAACCGGCCGACCCCGGCAAATCCCGGCAGAACCAGCGCTTCGTCGTCGTGCTGAAAATGACAGAGCCGCAACCACAGTTTGGGCGCGTCATCGTTGCCGATTATCTGCCCGCCGGCTTTGAGATTGATAACCCCCGCCTTGTCTCGTCGGGGGAGACGGGCACGCTGGCCTGGATCACCGACGCGGTTGAACCGGTGAACTCCGAATTCCGCGATGACCGCTTCAGCGCGGCTTTCGATCGCAAGCAGGATTCGTCGCCCGTATTCGGTGTCGCCTACGTCGTACGCGCGGTCTCGCCTGGACGATACGTACTGCCGCAGGCAAAGGTCGAAGACATGTACCGGCCCGATCGTTTTGGCCGGACCGCGACCGGCAACATCGAGATTGCGCCGCGATGAAGCATTGGCGAGCAATTTTGACGGTTGCAGGCGGTGTTGGTGCCACTATCGCACTTGCCGGAGCGGTCTGGGTCCGCCAACTTGGACCGGCGCTTCTGGGCAAGAATCTCGAGTATTCGCACGTGGTTCTCGATCGCGAAGAGCGGCTCTTGCGTGCCTATGCAACGAGCGAGGGACGTTGGCGACTGCCGGTTTCGGAGCGTGATGTCGATCCGCGATTCCTCAAACTTCTCTTCAACTACGAAGACAAACGCTTCCGCGAGCATCACGGCGTTGATCCGCTCTCGTTGGGACGTGCCGCAGTTCAATTTATTTCGCGCGGACAAATCATCTCTGGCGCTTCGACGATCAGCATGCAGGTCGCGCGGCTTCTTGAGTCACGCGAGCGGCGCAGCCTGGGCGCCAAGATGCGTCAGATCGTACGTGCGCTCGAGCTTGAACACGCGCTCGGCAAGGACGGTATTCTTGCGCTTTATCTGGCGCTCGCGCCCTATGGCGGGAATCTGGAGGGCGTGCGTGCAGCTTCACTTGCCTATTTCGGCAAGGAGCCGCGCAAACTGTCGCTGGCCGAAGCAGCGTTATTGGTCGCCCTGCCGCAGTCTCCCGAATTGCGCCGGCCCGATCGTTTCCCGACTGCGGCGCGTGCTGCGCGCGATCGTGTACTCGATCGCGCTGCGTTGGCGGGCCTCATGCCACCCGACGAAATCGCGCGGGCAAAAGCCCAGCCGGTTCCGCACGAGCGCAAGCCTTTGCCCGTGCTGGCACCGCATGCCGCGGATCAGGTGGTCCTGCTCGAGCCCGACCGCCGCGAGCATCGACTGACGCTCGACCTCTTCCTGCAGAAGAACCTGCAGCAGCTCGCGCATGATCGTGCACAAGCTCTCGGACCGGATATTTCCGTCGCCATTCTCGCGGTCGACAATGTGACTGGCGAGGTAAGGGCGCGCGTTGCGTCCGCAGACTATTTTGACGCGCGCCGGGCCGGGCAGGTGGACATGACGCAGGCCCTGCGCTCGCCAGGCTCCACTTTAAAACCATTCATCTATGGCCTTGGATTCGAAGATGGCGTCATTCATCCCGACACGCTGATCGATGACCGGCCGAGCCGCTATGGCAGCTATAAGCCGGAAAATTTCGATCTGACCTTCCAGGGTGTGGTCACGGTTCGACGTGCGCTGCAATTGTCGCTCAATGTTCCGGCGGTCGCGGTTCTCAACAAGATTGGCGTAAGCCGTCTGGGCGCGCGTTTGTCCCAGGCCGGAGCGGTGCTCGTCTTGCCGAAAGGCGAAGCGCCCGGCCTCGCCATGGGGCTTGGCGGCGTGGGCGTCCGCCTGGCGGACCTGGTCATGCTCTATGCCGGCCTCGCGCGGCAGGGTGAGGCGATCGCTTTGACCGAGCGTCGGCTGGCCGACCTAGGGATGCCGCACCGGCTACTTGGTCCCGTGGCCGCCTGGTACGTCGGCAACATCCTCCTGGGCGCGCCGCCGCCCGATAACGCACCTCATGGCCGTATCGCTTTCAAAACGGGCACCTCGTACGGGTACCGCGATGCTTGGGCCATCGGGTTCGACGGCCGCATGACGGTCGGCGTATGGGTCGGGCGTCCCGATGGCGCGCCAGTACCTGGTCTTGTCGGCCGGACTTCAGCCGCGCCAATTCTCTTCGAAGCTTTCGCCCGCTCGGGCTTAGCGCCCGAGGCCCTCCCACGTGCGCCGACAGGTACAATTTTTGCGGCGAGCAACAAGCTGCCGCCGCCGCTGCAACGTTTCGGCATCACCGGTCCAGGCGAGGCGGTCGAGGCGCCGCGCATCATATTCCCGCCGGACGGAGCGCGACTTGAAATCGCCACAGGCGCGCAGCGCGATCCTGTTGCACTAAAAATAAGCGGTGGGCGCGGGCCGCTCACGGTTCTGGTCAATGGCGTGCCGACCACGGCTGCGAGTGGCCGCGGGACGCTGTTCTTTCAGCCTGACGGGCCCGGATTTGTCCGGCTGACCGTTATGGACGCCCGTGGCACCTCCGACAGCGTCACAGTAAGGCTCCAATAGCCGCGAATGACATGCTAGGGCCTTGGCCCTATTGTCCGGAGAAATCGACGGATCAAGGTTCTTGACGGCGTGAGCACGACCACTGAAGCGGCACATTCCCAGCTTGGCCTGCGGCGCAGCCTGACGGCGGCGCTGGATTTCGCCGTGGCCTCGCACCGGCGTGCGCTGGCTCTGCTTGTGGTGTTTTCGCTGTGCGCATTCCTGCCGGGTTTCTTCCAGATACCGGCGGTCGATCGCGACGAGGCGCGCTTCGCGCAGGCGACAAAGCAAATGCTGGAGGCGCGCGACTACGTCGATATCCGCTTCCAGAACGAGGTTCGGTATAAAAAGCCGGTGGGAATTTACTGGCTGCAGGCAGCCGCGGTGAAAGCCGGTGAGGCCCTAGGCGTACCGCGGGCACGAACAACCATCTGGCTCTATCGTTTGCCGTCACTGTTCGGTGCGATCGGCGCCGTTCTGCTGACCTACTGGACCGCCCTCGCTTTTGTTCCCCGTCGCGCTGCCGTTATTGCTGCCTTGATGATGGCAAGCTCCGTAATGCTTGGCGTTGAGGCGCGCCTCGCCAAGACCGATGCCATGTTGTTGCTGACCTCGGTCGCCGCCATGGGAGCGCTGGCGCGCATCTATCTCGCCAGCCGAAGTGAACTTGAGGCCAAGGCTGGCTGGATCGAGCCCGCCATTCTGTGGACTGCGATCGCCGCCGGTGTGCTGCTCAAGGGACCGCTGGTCCCCATGTTCGTCGGGCTCGCGATCATCGTCCTCTCCGTGGTCGACAAATCGGCGCGCTGGCTGTGGTTGCTACGGCCGGTCGCCGGCGTGATCTGGTTCGTTGTGCTGGTATCGCCATGGTTCGTGGCGATCATCGCAAAATCCGGCGCCAGTTTCTTCGTGCAGGCGATCGGGCACGACATGCTCGACAAGGTCGCGAGCAGTCAGGAGGCACATGGCGCGCCTCCCGGATACTATTTTCTGCTGTTTTGGGTGACCTTCTGGCCCGGCGCCGTGCTGGCGGGCTTGGCGGCACCGATCGTGTGGCGATTTCGGCACGAACCCCGCACGCGGTTTCTGCTCGCGTGGCTATTGCCTTCGTGGCTCGTTTTCGAAGTGGTCATGACCAAGTTGCCGCATTACGTTCTGCCGCTCTATCCGGCGATCGCAATCATGATTGCCGGCATTCTTGAATCCTACGGTCTGACAAAGCAACGCTGGATGGTGCGCGGTACGATCGGCTGGTTTCTTTTGCCGGGGGCCATTTCGATTGCGACGGTGATCCTGTTCATCTTGTTCGGTCGGGAACTCGGGTTGATCGCCTGGCCCTTCGCAGCGCTAGCCGTGATCTTCGGCCTGTTTGCTTGGTGGCTCTATGAAGTGGATGGCGCCGAACTTTCGCTCTTGCGTGGGATGATTGCTTCGGTGTTTGTCGCAATTACGGTCTACGCAATCACATTCCCTCTGCTGCCGACATTGTTTCCCAGCGCCTTGATAGCGCAGGAAATCAACGCAAGCGATTGCGCGCGTCCGCACGTCGCATCGACATTTGCCTATCAGGAGCCGAGCCTTGTGTTTCTCCTCGGCACGGAGACTCGCTTTACCGATGGAGCCAGCGCTGCCGATTTCCTGCGGGCGGGCCCGTGCCAGTACGCGCTGATCGATCCGCGCAGCGAGCGTGGCTTTGTGCAGCGCGCTGAGACGATTGGCCTGCGCTATTCGCTCGTCGGACGGATCGAGGGCTATAACATCAGTATCGGAAAGCCGGTATCGCTGTCCGTCTTCCGTTCGCAGGCAGGATCATGAGCGTTAGCAACGGGATCAGTCGAATGGAGAGCGAGGCGGTTGCCACGCTGCGGCGCTGCGTCGCCAATGTCAGGACTGCACTCGGCCTGCTGACGCGCGCTTCGGGCAAGGCGCCGGTGCGGGCGTGGCCGCTCTCGCCGCGCGATCTAGCGATCGCGGCGGGTATGTCCGTTGCCGCGATCCTGTTCCTGATGGTGTTCGTCGACGCCGCCGTGACGCGGTCTGTCGCCCATCTGCCCCGATGGGTGGTGTCCGTGTTCGATGAAATCACCGAGTTTGGAAAATCCGGCTGGTTCCTCTGGCCGCTTGGAATTTTGTTTCTTGTGCTGGCCGCACTGCCGCCCGTGCTGACCCCGTTCTCGCAACGGGTCCTGGCAACGATCATGGTCCGCGTCGGTTTTCTGTTCACGGCAATTGCGGTCCCTGGCCTGTTCGTCACCATCATCAAGCGGATGATCGGGAGGGCGCGGCCTTACGTCGGGGGCAGTCTCGATCCCCTCCTGTTCGATCCTTTTAAGTGGGTGCCTGCCTATTCAGGGATGCCGTCCGGACATGCCACCACAGCCTTCGCGGTGTTGGTGGCTTTCGGCACGCTATGGCCGCGCGCCCGGACCATCCTGCTTGTCTATGCATTGCTTATCGTCGTCAGTAGAGTGGTGCTGGTGGCACATTATCCTTCCGATGTGCTGGCAGGGGCGCTGGTCGGCATCATCGGGGCGGCGCTCGTCCGGCGTTATTTTGCACAGCGCCACCTTGGCTTCACGATCGGGCAGGATGGTCGAGTCCATCAATATCCGGGGCCTTCCCTGAGGCGCATGAAGGCGGTTGCCCGAGAGCTTCTGGCCCCATAAGACATCCCGTTATGACGAGTATCGATCCGGCGGTCTCCGTTGTCGTGCCGGTACGCAACGAGGCCGGCAATATCGCTCCGCTTGTGACGGAAATCGCCAAAGCCCTGAACGGCAAATGGCCGTTCGAGGTCGTTTATGTTGACGACGGTTCCAGCGACGCTACAGAAGTCGAGCTTCAACAGCTGATTACCCAGCATGCCTGGCTTCGTCGTGTCCGCCATAAGCAATCCTGCGGCCAGTCGGCCGCGGTGTGCACTGGTGTTGCCGCTGCCCGCGCGCCGATCGTGGTGACACTCGACGGAGACGGACAAAACGATCCGGCTTTCATCTCGGCGCTGATCCGCACGCTTGAGGCGGGCGCGCCACGTACCGGCCTCGTCGCTGGACAGCGCGTCGGTCGCAAGGCGAGTGGTTTCAAGAAGTTTCAGTCGCGCATCGCCAATGCCGTGCGCGGTGCTGTCCTGCGGGATGGAACGCGCGACACGGGCTGCGGCCTGAAGGCGTTCCGCCGTGACGTGTTTCTCAGTCTGCCGAGCTTTGATGGACTTCACCGGTTCCTGCCGGCACTAGTGCGACGCGAAGGTTACGACATCGGCTACGTTGATGTCGTCGATCGTCCGCGCGCGCATGGCGTGTCAAACTACGGGATGTGGGACCGACTGTGGGTAGGGGTCCTGGATCTGGCCGGCGTGTGGTGGCTTATCCGCCGCAAAAAACGAATTCCGCAAATTGAGGACTAGCGCACGATCCCGAAAATTGAGGCCCGTTTTTCGGAAAAATTCATGCGCGTTTAAAGGACCGTACAAATGCTGATCGATATCGCACAGGCGGTGGGTGGGTATCTGCACGACGTGTTCGTCGGTACAGCGGATTGGGGAATTCTGGTCGGCTATATCGCGCAGGCAATGTTCGCCATGCGTTTCGTCGTGCAGTGGATTGCGTCGGAACGCGCCGGCAAGAGTGTCGTGCCGACGGCGTTCTGGGTTTTCTCGATCGGCGGCGGTTTGATGCTGCTCGGCTATGCGCTCTATCGTAAGGACCCCGTGTTCATCATAGGGCAGGCTTTTGGTGTCTTCGTTTACTTGCGCAATCTGCAATTTGTCTTGCGCGGCGGAGGTACGGCAGCCGCAGCCTGACAATTTACGAGGCGCGCCGACCCGCGGCCGCGGCCATAGCCGAAAATCCTCGTTCGAGATCGGCGATAAGGTCGTCCGGATCTTCAAGGCCAATATGGAGCCGCACCGTCGGCCCGCCCGGCGCCCATTTGGTGGCGGTCCTGTATTCGGTGCAGTCAAACAGTATGGCCAGGCTTTCGAAGCCGCCCCATGAATAGCCGAGGCCGAACAGGGCTAGCTCATTCAGGAAAGCGTGCACCGATTGTTCGCTTGTGGGCTTGAATACGACGCTGAAGAGGCCGCAGGCGCCGGTGAAATCCCGTTTCCAGATTTTGTGTCCCGGGTCGCTCTCGAGAGCGGGGTGAATCACGCGCAGGACTTCCGTACGCTGTTCGAGCCATCGCGCGACGCGCAACCCCGACTGGTAGTGGCGATCAAGACGAACACCGAGCGTGCGCAGTCCTCGCAGCGCGAGGTACATATCGTCGGGGCCGACGCACAGGCCCATCGAGTAGACTGTATCTTTCAACGGCGGCAGTGTCGCCGCATTGGCTGATACGCAGCCGAACATGATGTCCGAGTGGCCGCCGATATATTTGGTCCCGGCCTGAATTGAGAGGTCGACGCCTTTCTCGAAGGCGCGGAAATAAAGCGGCGTCGCCCACGTATTGTCCATCAGAACGACCGCGTTCCGCTCGTGGGCAATCTTCGCGATGGCCGGAATGTCCTGCATCTCGAGGCTTTGCGATCCAGGGGCCTCGACGAAAACAACCCGCGTGTTCGGCTTGAACAGCCTAGCGATATCAGCGCCGACGAGAGGATCATAATAGGTTGTCTCCACGCCGAATCTTTTGAAGACGCCATTGCAGAAATTGCGTGTCGGCCGGTACACGCTGTCGGGGACGAGCACGTGATCGCCGGCGCGGGCGGTGGCAAGCAAAGCCGCAGATATTGCTGCAAGACCGGATGGCAGCAGGGCCACGCCTGCGCAGGCGTCGCCATCGATCTCGCGCAGGGCGTTTTCGAGCGCTTCGGAGGTCGGTGTGCCGCGGCGACCATAGTTGTAACGCGCGCGATGGGCGACCTGATCCTCGGCAGTCGGGTAGAGCAGGGTCGAGGCGTGATAGACGGGAGGGTTTACGAAACCATGGTAGGCCTGCGGGTCACGGCCGGAGGTGACGAGGCGGGTATCGCTTTTGATCGGACCTTTGGGCTTCTTCGACATACGAACGCGGCATCCTGTTGATCGCGAGTTTCGCGCGGCAGACATATCGTCCGCACAAGACGCAAGCGTCAACCCCTTGACCCGGCAATCCGATCGTTCTGTGATGCCCGAAATAGGGGGCTATCGCTAAGTGAGGGCGTGAAACGGATAGTTGTTACTGCCGAATCCAGCTCCGGCGACGGAATTTTGGGTGTCCCGAAAACGTCCGCACCTCCCAAGAGTGTTTGAAGGAACAGTCACATGAAGCGAATTACCACAGTACTTGTATTGTTGCTTGCCGTCGCAGCGCAGAGTGCGTCCGCTCAGACACTAAAAGCCGTCAAGGATCGCGGTATTTTGAATTGCGGTGCCAACGGTACGCTCGCGGGCTTCGGGCTCCCCGACGCGCAGGGAAAATGGACCGGCCTCGATGTGGATTTTTGCCGAGCCGTCGCAGCTGCAGTGCTGAACGATGCCGAGAAGGTCAAATACGTCCCGCTGTCGGCCAAGGATCGCTTCACGGCGTTGCAGTCTGGCGAAGTGGACGTCCTCGCCCGCAACACGACGTGGACCTCGTCGCGAGACACCTCGCTCGGCCTGAATTTCACCGGCGTGAACTACTACGACGGTCAAGGCTTCATGGTACGCAAGACACTGAAAGTGAACTCGGCGCTCGAGCTCAACGGGGCTTCAGTTTGCGTTCAGCAGGGCACAACAACCGAGCTGAACCTCGCGGACTATTTCAGCGCCAACAAGATGCAGCTCAAGTCCGTGACCTTCGCCACCGCGAATGAGGCCGTGAAAGCCTACGACGCCGGGCGCTGCGACGCTTACACCACCGACGCCTCCGCGCTCTATGCGGAAAGGCTGCGCGTCACCGATCCGAACGAACACATTATTCTGCCGGAGATCATCTCCAAGGAGCCGCTCGGTCCTGCGGTGCGTCACGGCGACGATCAATGGTTCGACATCGTAAAGTGGACACTGTTCGCGATGATGAACGCTGAAGAGCTCAATATTTCATCCAAGAATGTCGATGAGGCGCTGAAGTCCACCAATCCGGAGATCAAACGCTTTGTCGGAACCGAAGGCAATTTCGGCGAACAACTCGGCCTGAGCAAGGACTGGGCGGTGCGCATCGTCAAACAGGTCGGCAACTACGGCGAATCATTCGAGCGGAATGTTGGGTTGGGCTCGACGCTCAAGATCGAGCGGGGATTGAACAAGTTGTGGACCAAGGGCGGAATCCAATACGCACCACCAATCCGCTGACCACATGCCGCGGAGATTGACCGCGGGCGGCGCGCCCGCGGTCATGTCGTTGGGAAAGTTATTGCCGCCACACGTCGGACGAGGGGGACATGGCGACTGACCTGCCGGCGTCGGCGCGCCCCGCATCCGTCGTTTTTTACAATGATCCGCGGGTCCGCAGCATTGCCTACCAGGTCGCGCTATGTGCCGTGGTCGTCTTTCTCGTTTACGGCGCCGCCAGCAATGCGATCGAGAATCTCGCGCGCGCCAGGATCGCTTCCGGCTTCGGATTCTGGGATCAGACCGCGGGCTTCGATATCAGCCAGACTCTGATCAAATACTCTTCGCGCAGCTCGACTTATGGGCGCGCATTCTGGGTCGGCTTGCTCAATACCCTGCTGGTTGCCGGGATCGGCATCGTGCTTGCGACCATCCTTGGTTTCGTTATCGGCATATCGCGGCTCTCAAGCAACTGGCTGCTGGCCAAAGTTGCGGGTTGTTACGTGGAGATCATTCGCAACCTGCCGCTCCTGCTGCAATTGCTGTTCTGGTACAACGCAGTGCTCAAGGCATTGCCGGACATCCGCGATAGTCATTCGATCGGAGGGCGGGTCTTTCTCAACAATCGTGGCCTGTTTTTGCCGACTCCTATTTTCAAACATGGGTTCGGCGGAGCGGAAATCGCCTTGCTCGCCGGGATCATCGGTGCGATCGCCTATCGCGTCTGGGCGCGTAAACAGCAGGAACGAACCGGGCGACAGGCGCCGGTATTGTGGGTGACATTGGCGTTGGTCATAGGACTTCCGCTCGCAACCTTCATTCTCTCGGGCGCCCCGCTCAGTTTCGAATTTCCCCAGGCTGGACGCTTCAACATCACTGGCGGGACCGAGGTGCTGCCGGAATTTGTCGCGCTTCTGTTCGGCCTGACGATCTACACGGCGGCATTCATCGCTGAAGTGGTACGCGCAGGCATTCTCGCGGTCTCGCGCGGCCAGAGCGAGGCTGCCTTTTCCTTGGGCTTGCGGCCGGGGCCGACCCTTCGTCTGATCGTGGTGCCGCAGGCGATGCGCGTGATCATCCCGCCATTGACCAGCCAATATCTCAACCTGACCAAAAACTCTTCGCTGGCCGTGGCGATCGGGTATCCCGACCTCGTGCAGGTTTTCACCGGAACCGTGCTCAACCAGACCGGTCAGGCGGTTGAGGTCGTCGCCATCACGATGCTGGTCTATCTCGTCATCAGCCTCGCCACCTCTTTGCTGATGAACATCTACAACAGCCGCATGGCTCTGAAGGAACGGTGAGGGTCCTTTCATGACCATGGCTGAGGGCGATCTTGCCGTAACCGAACTGGCCTTCGTGCGCCACACGCCCATTGCGCCGAGGCCGCCGCCGGCCACGATGACGGGTGCGCTCGGCTGGCTGCGTGCGAATCTTTTGTCGTCGCCATTCAATATCGCACTCACGATCCTGATCGGCCTGCTGCTGGCATGGGCGATTCCGGAAATCGTGAAATTCCTTTTCATCGACGCGGTGTGGACCGGTAGCGATCGCGAGGCGTGCCTCGAATTTGTGCAGCATCGCGCGATCGGCGCCTGCTGGCCGTTCGTCTGGGAACGCCTGCCTTACTTCATCTATGGCTCTTACCCGATCTCCGAGCGTTGGCGCGTCGACGTATTCTTCGTGATGCTCGCAATCGGAATAGTCTGGCTCCTGTGGCTCAACGCACCCCGGCGCGATCTCGGCGCCATCTATTTCTTCCTAATCCTCCCGGTGACCTCGTTCATTCTGCTGACGGGTTGGTCGGCGATCGGGTTACGTCCGGTAGATACGGTGCTGTGGGGCGGCGTACTGGTGACCATCGTGGTTGCTGCCGTGGGCATCGTGTGCTCGTTGCCGCTAGGTATTCTCCTGGCGCTCGGTAGGCGCTCGCGGATGCCGACGGTGCGTTTGCTTTCGGTGATTTTCATCGAATTTGTGCGCGGCGTGCCGCTCGTCACCGTGCTGTTTATGGCGAGTGTGATGTTGCCATTGTTTATTCCCGAGCAATGGTCACCCGACAAACTGGTGCGTGCTCTCGTCGGTATTGCGTTGTTTGCCTCGGCCTATATGGCGGAGGTTGTGCGTGCGGGACTGCAGGCCATTCCCAAAGGTCAGTATGAGGGCGCGATGGCGGTCGGTCTGCGCTACGCGCAGATGATGCGTCTCGTTGTCCTTCCGCAGGCGCTGAAGGTGACGATCCCGAATATTGTCAACACATATATCGGCTTGTTCAAGGACACCACCCTCGTCTTTATCGTCGGCATATTCGATCTGCTGCGCACGATCGAAGTTGCGCGGATCGACCCGAAATGGGCGACACCGGTCACCAGCACGACGGGCTATGCGGTGGCTGCTATCTTTTATCTGGTCTTCTGTTACGGCATGTCGCGATATGCGCGTGCCATGGAAGCCCGGCTGACGAAAGGCGATCGACGGTGAACGACAGCACTGACAGCCATGGATCGCTGCTCAAGCCGGCAAAGCTCAACACTGCGGTCGCCGTCCAACTCGTGGACCTGAACAAGTGGTACGGCGATTTTCACGTCTTGCGCGACATCAACCTTAAGGTCATGGGCAAAGAGCGCATTGTCATTTGCGGGCCGTCGGGATCCGGCAAGTCGACTATGATCCGATGTATCAACCGTCTGGAAGAGCATCAGGCCGGGCGCATCGTTATCGATGGCGTGGAATTGACCGCGGACTTGAAAAAGATTGACGAGGTTCGCCGCGAAGTCGGAATGGTCTTCCAGCATTTCAACCTGTTTCCCCATCTGACCGTGCTGGAGAACTGTACGCTGGCGCCGATCTGGGTGCGCAAAATGCCGAAGAACGAGGCCGAAGAGATGGCCTCGCACTATCTCAAGCGGGTGAAGATTCCAGAACAGGCCAACAAATATCCCGGCCAATTGTCGGGCGGTCAGCAGCAGCGTGTCGCCATAGCTCGCGCGTTATGCATGAATCCGAAGATCATGCTCTTCGACGAGCCGACTTCGGCCCTTGATCCGGAGATGGTCAAGGAAGTGCTCGATACCATGGTGGAGCTCGCCCACGACGGTATGACCATGCTGGTGGTGACCCACGAAATGGGCTTTGCCCGGCAGGTGGCGGACCGCATTGTGTTCATGGATGAGGGGCAGATTGTCGAAGCCAACGTTCCAGAGGAATTCTTCGCTCACCCGCAACACGAGCGTACGAAGTTGTTCCTGAGTCAGATTCTGCACTGACGAAAGTGTGTCAGTCCTTTTCGACTGCGAGATCCGGTCGTCCGCCCCATTCCGCCCACGACCCGTCGTAGACGCGTGGCAGCTTCTTGCCGATCGCGTCGAGGCCCATCGCAAGGATCACGGCGGTGACGCCGGAACCGCAGGTTGTGATGATCGGTTTGTCGGTATCGATGCCCGCTTTCTTGAACGCATCGGCAATCTTTTCCGGCGACGCCAGACGTCCGTTCTCGACGATTTCCGTCGAGGGTACGTTGCGTGCTCCGGGCATGTGACCGGAGCGCAGTCCGGGGCGGGGCTCGGGCTCGGTACCGGCAAAACGCCCGGCCGAGCGAGCATCGACGACCTGGTCGCTGCTGTTGTTAAGCGCCATCTGCACGTCGCTGAGCATTGCGACCGCACCCGTATCCATGTTGGCGTTGAAAGTGCGCGTCGGGCGTTTGACCTCGCCAGTGTCGAGCGGCCGCCCTTCCTGCTTCCAGGCGGGCAGACCACCGTCGAGAATGAACACGTTGCGCGCGCCGAAAATTTTGAATGTCCACCAGACGCGTGGCGCAGAGAAAAACCCGCTGCCGTCATAGACGACGATCGTGTCGTTCTCTGTGACGCCGAGGTTTCCAGCCGACTCAGCAAACTGACCGGGGCCGGGGAGCATGTGCGGCAGGTCGGTCGAATCGTCTGCGATGGCGTTGATGTCGAAAAAGATTGCGCCTGGAATATGCCCGGCAAGGTACTCGGCCTTGGCGTCCCGCTTTTGCGTGGGCAGATAGTAGGAGCCATCGACAATGGAGACGCCCGGTTTGCCGAGTTGACCGGCCAGCCATTCGGTCGATTTGAGCCAGCGGCTCGACATTGATGCTGCCATTACAAACTCCGTATAACGCAAGCCTGTGCGATCTTGCGCCCGAGTGCAACGATTGAGGCTGCACTAAGGTTGCATGATTGCAATACCGGGGAGCCGTGATGATTGGGAGAATTTGCTGCGGCTATACGACCTTAGACAATGCCGACGCTTTATGAGGCCTTGGTGAAGACTGAGATTTTTCCGGGCATTCTCGCGCGCAACGTCGCCGGATTCCGGCGCATTGAGCTGCTGCGTGGGCCAGCGGGTGAAGACGTCGAGTTTGCAACCGTGATGTGGTTCGACTCGCTTGAGTCGGTGAAAGCTTTCGCCGGCGTCGACTATGAGACCGCGGTGGTGCTGCCCAAAGCGCGCGCCTTGCTTAGGCGTTACGAGCCCCGGTCACGCCACTATGAAGTGCGCGAAGAACGAATCGCGCATTAGGCAAGCGCAAGCCGTACACGACGATTCTGCTTGCCCTTCTTTTCGATCTGGGTAACCCGCACGGCGCCGATCTCGCCGGTCGCACGCACATGCGTGCCTCCGCAAGGTTGGAGATCGAGGCCAGAGATATCGATAAGGCGGACGCGACCCGTGCCGATCGGCGGTTTCACCGACATGGTTTTGACAAGACCGGGGTTCGCTTCAAGCTCGGCATCTGTGATCCATCGGCTGCTGACCGCGGCATTGCTCGCAATCATCTCGGCGACTTTCGCAG
>Ga0310914_10000387_pt1 | contig 25189 bp, 18 predicted proteins | sample GREbulkMGAN108_FD_203450 | JGI IMG/M metagenome (GOLD analysis project Ga0310914, IMG submission 203450) | Lab enrichment of tropical soil microbial communities from Luquillo Experimental Forest, Puerto Rico - GRE.bulkMG.AN108 | ecosystem: Environmental > Terrestrial > Soil > Tropical forest >... | reverse complement strand
TCCTTGAAGATCGCCAGAATCTTGGGGCGGCGCTTGGGCTTGGGCAGATCCTCGGCCAAAACCGCCTCCAGCTGGGCGAGAATCGCCTGCCGGTCAATGATGCCGCGCTGGTTCTTGATCTTGGAGGAAGTGGACATACCGTGCCGCCAACGTCGAAAAGGGCGGATAGTATATAGCCATCAATGCCATCCATGGCGCGGAAAATCTCATTCTTTCCGCGCCATGGGACTTTGCTCAAAAGTCAGGCGGCCTGGACGTCGGTCAGGAAGCGGCTGATCAGGGCCCGCAGATCGCCGGCCTGACGCTCCAGCTCGCCCACCGCCTTATGGACGCTGCCGGCGGCGGCATCGGTTTCGTTCACCGCCTCGCGCACGCCCAGGATATTCTCGGTCACCTGCGAGGTGCCTTGCGAGGCCTGCTCGACATTGCGGGCGATCTCTTGGGTGGCGGCCCCTTGCTCCTCCACCGCCGAGGCGATGGCCGCCGAGATTTCCGAGACGCGGGCAATCGTCTCGCCGATGGCGCCGATCATGGTCACCGCCTCGCGGGTCGAACCCTGCACCGAGGAAACCTGACTGGTGATATCCTCGGTCGCCTTGCCGGTCTGGGTGGCCAGATGTTTGACTTCGTTGGCGACCACCGCGAAGCCCTTGCCGGCTTCACCGGCGCGCGCCGCCTCGATGGTGGCGTTCAAGGCCAGCAGGTTGGTCTGGCTGGCGATATCGTTGATCAGATTGACCACCTCGCCGATCCGCTCGGCGGCTTCGGCCAGGGTGCGAATGCCTTCATTGGCCTGTCGGCTGCGCTCGGCGGCCTGAGCCGCCACCGAATTGGCCTCGGCGGTTTGGCGGGAAATCTCGGTGATCGAAGAAGACAGCTCTTCGGCGGCGGCGGCTACGGTCTGCACATTGGTGGCGGCTTCCTGAGCCGCGGCGCTGACGATCGAGGCCCGCTCGGCGGTATTCGACACCACCCGCCCCATGGTGGTGGCGGCCCCCTGCAGATCGGCGGTGGCATGATCGACATGGGCGATGATGGCGGCGACCTGCGTATTGAAGCCGTCGGTCAGTTGCTGCACCCGCAATGACCGGCGCTCACGCTCCAGCCGGGCCTGTTCCTGGGCCGCGCGCATATCCTCGTTCTGGCGCAAGGCATCGCGGAAATCCGCCAGGGCGGCGGCCATATGACCGATCTCGTCGCCTTTGCCTAGACCGGGGATCTCGACGGCGAAATCCTTATCGTGCAGACGGCCCATGCAGGCGGTCAGATCCTTGATGGGCTTGCCGATGGCCTTGTTGCCGATGAAGCCGGTGGCCAGGAAACCGACCGCCAGGCCAATGGCCAGCACCCCCAGACAAAGCTCGACGGCATGGTTGTAGAAGCTGGTCATCGCCACATTGGAATCGTGGATTTCCGTGGCATAGCGGTTGGTCAGGGACTCGATGGCGGCATTCAGCGCCTTGCGGTTGGCGCGGTTTTGGTCGTTGTCGCCTAACTCGCGGGCGGCGTCGGCACCCTTGTCACGGCCAGCCGCAACGGTTCGCAGCCGGAAATCAATGAACTGGTCGATGGATTTGCTCATACCCTCGAACTCGACCATCTCGGCGGCAGGCACCAGCTTGCGCCAGTCATCGCGCTGGGACTTCATGACGGCAAGGCTGGCGGTCAGGGTCTTGGCGAACTTCTCGACCTCGTCCGGCGTGCGGGCCATATAGATGCCTCGCGAATCCGCCACCACCGACATCACCTGAGTATTGACCGTCGCGCAGATGATGGCCCGCGCCGACAGATTTTCCATCACATCAAGCAAGGCGTCATAGGAGCGGATCGAATAATAGCCGATGCCGCCCACCACCAGGGCGATCAGAGCCATCAGACCCGCCAGCAGTCTAATCTTCGAAAGAACTCGGATATTGTCGAGCATGACCAACCCAGCGCCTTTGGCGCTCCTCCCATACATTTTTCATAAAATGCTACGCCAATTGATTAGGGGAAACAAAACCGCTTCAGGATAAGTCCTCTCACACTTTCGATAGAGCCAATCAGGCAATGCCATCAACTGACAATCACGAGCGATCCCAAGAACAACCTATTCTCAGCTTTTAAAAGAGGCGCTCAACCATGAGCGCCTCTTCACAAAATTTTGGACTTCTTAGAGTTTTCCTATTTGGCCAAGGCCTTGTCGATGGCGGCGCCGGCGGCATCGGAAGCTTTTTCCTTGGCCTTGTCCTTGGCGGCATCCTTCATGCCCTGGGTGGTCGGCATGGTGCCGGTCGCACCCGAGCTCATGCCATTCATGTTCATGCCGCCCATCGAAGAGCTGCCGGACATGCCATCCATCTTCTGCTGCGCCTTGTCCTTGCCGGCCTGCATGGCGGCATCCTTGGCGGCGTTGCCGATATCGGTCATGGTGCTGTCGGCGGCGATGGCGGCCGAGGCGGTCAGACAGAGGCCGACACAAGCGACGGCGATCACGGTTTTAACGGACATCCCAAGACTCCTTCCCAGGGTTTTCTACCGGGGATAGGATAACCGAGCCCCCGCCTAACCCGCCAGCCCCTTAAGCTTGTAAAGCTCTTCCAGCGCCTGTTTCGGAGTCAGTTCGTCGGGATTGATGCCCGATAACGCCTCTTCCACCACCGACGGTCCCGCTGCCTGAGCCTGCGCCACGGCGGGTGAGCGCACAACGGCGGCGGCGAACAGCGGCAAATCGTCGGCCAGCTTGGAGACCGCCGAGGACTGCTCGCCCTTCTCCAGCGAATGCAGGATGGTTTCCGACCGGGCGATCACCGCCGACGGCAGACCCGCCAGCCGCGCCACATGGATGCCGTAAGAGCGATCCGCCGAGCCCGGCCCGACTTCATGCAGGAACACCACATCGCCCTGCCATTCCTTGACCCGCATGCAATGGCAAGACAGCGACGGCAGCTTGGCGGCCAGGGCGGTCAGCTCGTGGTAATGGGTGGCGAACAGAGCGCGGCAGGAATTGACCTCGTGCAGATGCTCGACCACCGCCCAGGCGATCGACAGGCCGTCGAAGGTGGCGGTGCCGCGTCCGATCTCGTCCAGGATCACCAGCGCCCCCGGCCCGGCCTGATTGAGGATGGCTGCCGTCTCAACCATCTCGACCATGAAGGTGGATCGTCCACGCGCCAGATCGTCCGCCGCGCCGACGCGGGAGAACAGCCGGTCGACCACGCCGATGGTGGCGGCGTCGGCGGGTACGAAGCTGCCCATCTGGGCCAGCACGGCGATCAAGGCATTCTGGCGCAGGAAGGTGGACTTACCGGCCATGTTGGGACCGGTGATCAGCCACAGGCGCTGGGCGTCTTCCAGATTGCAGTCATTGGCGACGAAGCTTTCCGAGATCATCGCCTCGACCACCGGGTGCCGCCCGCCTTTGATCGAGAAGGCGGTGCCGGCCACCACCTGCGGACGGGCATAGCGGCGATCCACCGCCAGCTCGGCCAGAGACGCCGCCACATCCAGCGCCGCCAAGGCGCGGGCGGCCCTGGCGATGTCGTCGGCGCGAGCGACCACGTCCGCCAGCAGGTCTTTGAACAGTTCCAACTCCAGGGCCAACGCCTTGTCGGCGGCGCCGCGGATCTTGTCCTCCAACTCGCCCAGTTCGACGGTGGTGTAGCGCACGCCCGAGGCAATGGTCTGGCGATGGATGAAGGGTTCGCCCATCCGCTCGGCCTGCTTGGGCGGCACCTCGATATAATAGCCCAGCACATTGTTGTGCTTCACCTTCAGGGCCGGCACGCCCGAGATGTCGGCGTACTTGGCCTGAAGCGCCGCCACCAGCCGGCGGCCCTCGTCGCGCAGCGTGCGCAGTTCGTCCAGTCCGGGATGATAATCGGTGGCGATGAAGCCGCCGTCGCGGGTCAGCATCGGCAGTTCGGCGGCCAAAGCGCGGGAGAGGCGTTCGACCAGGGCGTCATGCTCGCCCATATCGCGGGCGGCGGCCTCCAGCAGCGCCGGCACCGAGGCGATGCCGCCGTCGGAGCGCAGCAGAGTGCGCAGGCCCGGCACCTCGGCCAGGGCGTCGCGCACGCTGGCCAGATCGCGGGGCCCGCCGCGCCCCAGGGTCAGGCGCGACAGAGCCCGTTCTACATCCGGCACCCGGCGCAATTGTTCGCGCAAGGCTCCGCGCAGGCCGTGGCGGTCGGCGAAGAACTGCACGCCGTCCAGACGCTCGCCGATCTGCTCGGGGTCGGTGAGGGGAGCCGCCAGATGCTGGGCCAACAGACGCGCCCCGGCCCCGGTCACCGTGCGGTCGATGGCATGCAGCAGACTGCCGCGCCGCTCGCCGGTCAAGGTTTCCGACAGTTCGAGATTGCGCCTTGTGGCGGCGTCAATCTCCATCACCGCGCCTTCGGCCAGACGACGGGGTGCGCCAAGGCGCGGCAGCTTGCCCTTCTGGGTCAGCTCGACATAGTCGATCAGCGCCCCACCCGCCGCCAGCTCGGCCCGGCTGAAAGTGCCGAAGCCGTCCAGCGCCTTGACGCCATAGACATATTCCAGCCGCTTCCTGGCATTTTCGGAATCGAAGCGGGCCGAGGGCAAGGGCGACAGGGCGCTGCGGAATTCGCGGAACAGCTCGGCCAAGGCCTCGTTCGCCATCAGCCGGTCGGGAATCAGCAGCTCGCCGGGGGCCAGCCGCGCCACGGCGGCGGCGGCGGTCTTGATCGTCACCGGCTGCACCTGGAAATCGCCGGTGGACATATCCAGCCAAGCCAGGCCCAGCGAACCGGCGGCATCGGCCAGGGCGGCCAGATAGTTATGCCGACGGGCGTCCAGCAGCGCGTCTTCAGTGATGGTGCCGGGAGTGACGACGCGAATCACGCCGCGCTCGACCACCGACTTGGCGCCGCGCTTCTTGGCCTCGGCGGGGTCTTCCATCTGTTCGCAGACGGCGACCTTGAAGCCCTTGCGGATCAGCTTCGACAGATAGCCTTCATGGCTATGCACCGGAACGCCGCACATGGCGATGTCCTGGCCGCCATGCTTGCCGCGCTTGGTCAGGGTGATGTCCAGCGCCTCGGACGCCCTCACCGCGTCTTCGAAGAACATCTCGTAGAAATCGCCCATGCGATAGAACAGCAGGCAGTCGGCATGCTCGCGCTTGATGGACAGATATTGCGCCATCATCGGCGTGGCGTCTTCGAGAGAGGGGACGGTGGAATCGTCCGTATCAGGGCTGCTCAAGGCGGTCTCGGCGGGTTGCAGAAGCGTGAAGAGGGGGCGCACCTTACCATGAAGGCATGTGCGGGGCTATGAATCTGCGGAAGGCTGTAGCACAATGAAGCTCAGTCCAAGAAGGAAGAATCCCAGTGACGACGCAGAAAAACACCCGCCGCGAAGTGACCGGCATCATCAGCCGCCGCGAAGACTTCGACACCGCCGTGCAGGCCTTGCAGGCCGCCGGTTTCGGTCACGCCGACATCTCGGTGCTGACTTCCCATGAATCCCTTGACGCCTCGGACCCCAAGAACGCCTCTTGGAAGGAATCCCTGGTCGGCCTGCTGGGCGAGCTTCGCTATCAGGGCCCGCTGGTGGCCGCCGGCTTCATCGCTCTGATCGCCGAGCCGGTGGTGGCCGCCGCCGCCGTGGCCGTAGCCGCCGGCATCGGTGGCGCCGCCATCAAGGAGCTGCTGGACGAGGTGACCGCCGTCCCCCATGCCGACGCCTTCGCCAAGGCATTGGCCGAGGGGCAGCTGCTGCTGTGGGTCTATGCCGCCGACGAGGCCCGCGAGGCCGAGGCCAAGCGCATTCTCGCCGCCGCCAACGCCAGCCAGATTCATACCAACGAGCGTAAGGGTTGAGGGTCTAAACCGACCCTCCCCTTTTTTCTCAAAGAGAGACCGATACCGATGGACGATTCCTCCCGCTCCAAGCTGGAACGCGATTCCCTGTTGATGCATGCCCAGGGCCGCCCCGGCAAGATCGAGATTTGCCCGACCAAGCCGATGACCACCCAGCGCGATCTGTCGCTGGCTTACAGCCCCGGCGTCGCCGCCCCCTGTCTTGAGATCGCCCGCGATCCGTCGCTGGCCTATGACTACACCGCCAAGGGCAATCTGGTGGCGGTCATCTCGAACGGCACCGCCGTGCTGGGCTTGGGCGATCTAGGCGCGCTGGCCGGCAAGCCGGTGATGGAGGGCAAGGCCGTCCTGTTCAAGCGCTTCGCCGATGTGGATTCCATCGATCTGGAAGTCGACACCAAGGATGTCGAGGAATTCATCAACGCGGTCCGCTATCTCGGCCCCAGCTTCGGCGGCATCAATCTGGAAGACATCAAGGCCCCGGAATGTTTCATCATCGAGCAGCGCCTGCGCGAACTGATGAACATCCCTGTCTTCCATGACGACCAGCACGGCACCGCCATTATCTCGGCCGCCGGCCTGATCAACGCCCTGCATCTGACCGGGCGCGACATGAAGGACACTCGTCTGGTGGTGAACGGCGCCGGTGCTGCCGCCGTGGCCTGCGTCGAGCTGGTCAAGGCGCTGGGCATCCCGCATTCGAACGTCATCATGTGCGACACCAAGGGGGTGATCTACAAGGGCCGCACCGAGGGCATGAACCAGTGGAAGTCGGCCCATGCGGTGGAAACCGACCGCCGCACCCTGGAAGAAGCCTTGAAGGGCGCCGACGTCTTCTTCGGCCTGTCGGCCAAGGGCGCGGTGACGCCGGAAATGGTCGCCGAGATGGCCGACAAGCCGATCATTTTCGCCATGGCGAATCCGGACCCCGAGATCACCCCGGAAGAGGTCAAGCAGGTGCGCAAAGACGCCATCGTCGCCACTGGACGCTCGGACTACGCCAACCAGATCAATAACGTGCTGGGCTTCCCCTATATCTTCCGTGGCGCGTTGGATGTGCGGGCCAGCACCATCAATGATCAGATGAAGATCGCCGCCGCCAAGGCCATCGCCGCTCTGGCCCGCGAGGATGTGCCCGACGAAGTCGACGCTGCCTATGTCGGCCGCCGCCTGCGCTATGGCCCGGAATATATCGTGCCGGTGCCGTTCGATCCGCGCCTGATCTCGGCGATTCCTCCGGCGGTGGCCAAGGCCGCCATGGATAGCGGCGTCGCCCGCAAGCCGATCATCGATATGGACAATTATCGCCGCGAACTGTCGGCCCGTCTGGACCCCACCGCCGCTTCGATGCAGACCCTGTTCCAAGAGGTCAAGTCGCATCCCAAGCGGGTGATCTTCGCCGAGGGCGAGGAAGAAAAGTCGATCCGCGCCGCCGTCGCCTTCCGCAATGCCGGCTATGGCACCCCGATCCTGCTGGGCCGCGACGAACAGATCATGGCGACCATGAAATCCGCCGGCCTGGGCGGCGCCATCGAAGGCATCGAGATCGTCAATGCCCGCCTGTCGGAAAAGACCAAGGACTATACCGACCTGCTCTATGCCCGGCTGCAGCGCAAGGGTCTGCTCTATCGCGACGCCCAGCGTCAGATGAATCAGGAGCGCAATGTCTTCGCCGCCGCCATGGTCGAAGCCGGCGATGCCGACGCCATGGTGACTGGTCTGACCCGCAACTATTACCAGGCCTTCGACGATGTGAAGCGCGTCATCGATCCGTCGCCCGGTCAGCTGGTGTTCGGCACCACCATCCTGGTCAGCCATGGCCGCACCGTCTTCATCTCGGACAGTGTGGTGCATGAGACTCCGACTTCGGAGCAGCTGGCCGACATCGCCTGCCAGACCGCGGCCAAGGCCCGCCAGCTGGGCTATGAGCCCCGGGTGGCGCTGCTGTCCTATTCCAACTTCGGCAACCCCACCAATCTGAACTCGGAACGGGTGAACGAGGCGGTGCGGATTCTCGACGAGCGTCGGGTGGATTTCGAATATGACGGCGAAATGGCCGCCGACGTGGCTTTGGATGCCGAGCTGATGAAGCTCTATCCCTTCTGCCGTCTGTCGGGTCCGGCCAATATCCTGGTGATGCCGGGTCTCTATTCCGCCAACATCGCCTGGAAGCTGATGCAGAAGCTGGGTGGCGGCACCGTTATCGGGCCGGTGCTGACCGGTTTGTCGAAGCCGGTGCAGATCACTTCGATGGACGCCACCGTCAACGATATCGTCAATATGGCCGCCCTGGCGGCCCATGACGCGATTAAATAGCCGGGGTAAGGCGGACGGTCGTTCTTAGGAAACGAACTCGTCCGCCTTATAGCCTTGGGCGAACAGCAGCGCGGTCAGATCGCCATGATCGACGCGGGCCTGAGCCTCGGCGGCCACGATCGGCTTGGCGTGATAGGCCACGCCCAGACCGGCGGCCTTGATCATCTCAAGATCATTCGCCCCATCGCCCACCGCGATGGTCAGAGCCAGCGGCAGCGAGAATTCGGCGGCGGCGTTGATCAGGGTTTCCAGCTTGGTCGAGCGATCCAGAATCGGTTCGATCACCTTACCGGTCAGCTTGCCGTTCTCGATCTCGAACTGGTTCGACAGATCGCGGTCGAAGCCGCAATGGGCGGCGACGCGGCTGGTGAAGAACTTGAACCCGCCCGAGACCAGCACCGCCATGGCGCCATTGGCCTTCATGGTGCGCACCAGGGTTTCGGCGCCGGGCATGAATTGCAGATGCGCGTAGGTCTTGTCCAGGCAGTCGGCGGGCAGGCCGGCCAGCAGGCCGACGCGTTCGCGCAAGGCTTCCTTGAAGTCCAATTCGCCGTTCATCGCCCGCGCGGTGATGGCGGCGATATGGTCCTTGATGCCGGCAAAGGCGGCCAGATCGTCCAGCGTCTCGCCCACCACCATGGTGCTGTCCATATCGGCCACCAGCAACTTCTTGCGGCGGTTGGCGGCGGATTGGGCGATGATGTCGATCGGCGCGTCGCCCAGCAGATATCGGGCGGCGGCGTCGGCCTGTCCGGGGCTGAGCATGGCGAAGGGCAGGTCGGCGGCGCGGCCCTTGTCCAGCCAGGTGGGCGCAAGGGTGTCGGCCCCCAGATCGGTCAAAGCGGACCGGACCCGGGCGAGCATGCTATCGTCCAGCCCGTCGGGCGGTGCGATGAGGGTAAGGACATGTTCCATGAGCCGCAGTTCTAAGGTCATGAAGGGGCCGTTGGCAAGTACGGGAAGATGAAGAAAGCAATCACAGTCGCGGGTCCGACCGCTTCGGGCAAATCCGCTTTGGCCCTGTCTCTGGCTGAAAAGCTGAACGGCGTGGTGATCAATGCCGATTCCATGCAGGTCTATTCCACCTTGCGGATCGTCACCGCCCGTCCGTCCGAGGAAGACGAGGCGCGGGCGCCGCACCGGCTTTATGGGGTGTTGCATCCCTCCGAGCTCTGTTCCGCCGGGCGTTGGCGCAGCTTGGCGGTGGCGGCGATGGAAGAGGCTTGGGCTGACGGAAAGCTGCCGATCCTTTGCGGCGGCACCGGCCTTTATATCCGCAGCCTGATCCAGGGACTGTCGCCCATTCCCGATATCCCGGATGCGGTGCGGGCCGAAGCCCGCGCCTTGTTCGAGCAGATGGGCAATGATGCCTTCCATGCCTTGCTGGCGACCAAAGACCCGGTGATCGCCGAACGGCTGCATCCCGGCAACAGCCAAAGATTGGTCCGCGCCTGGGAAGTGGTGCAGGCCACCGGCAGACCGCTGTCCGACTGGCAGGACGAGCCCGCCGAGGGCGTTCTCGACGCCGCCTTCTACACCGTCGCCATCACGCCCGAGCGTCAGGCGCTGTATGAAGGCTGCGACCGCCGCTTCCGTCTGATGATCGAGCAAGGGGCGTTGGACGAGGTGGAGGCGATCCTCGCCATGAACCTCGACCCGGCACTTCCCGCCATGAAGGCGCTGGGCGTGCCGGAGCTGGGGGCCTATCTGCAGGGAACCTGCTCGCTGGACGAGGCGATTGCCCGCGCCCAGCAGACGACACGAAATTACGCGAAACGTCAGCTGACTTGGTTCCGACATCAGCTAAATACGGATTTCTGCCTCGCCACGCAATTTTCGGAAAGTTTTTTTGAGGAAATCTTTTCTAAAATTCGTCAATTCCTATTGACCGGCGACAGTTGAGCGTCTAGTTTGCCCGTTCGCGTAATCTGCCCGTGTCTGCGGGCGGGGTGCGCCTGTGTCTTAGAAGCAGAAATGAAAGGCTCGTGTCATGGTTCAGGAAGCGATGTCCGGAGCGGAAATCGTCCTCAAGGCTCTGCAGGATCAGGGCGTCGAGGTAATTTTCGGTTATCCCGGCGGCGCCGTACTGCCCCTCTATGACGAGATTTTCAAGCAGAACAAGATTCGCCATATCCTGGTGCGTCACGAACAGGCCGCGCTGCATGCCGCCGAAGGCTATGCCCGTTCGACCGGCAAGGTCGGCTGCGTGCTGGTGACCTCGGGCCCCGGCGCCACCAATGCCGTCACCGGCCTGTTGGACGCCATGTGCGATTCGGTTCCGCTGGTCTGTCTGTGCGGTCAGGTGCCGACGCATCTGATCGGCAACGACGCCTTCCAGGAAGCCGACACCACCGGCATTACCCGTCCCTGCACCAAGCATAACTATCTGGTGAAGGATGTCGGCAATCTGTCCCGCGTGCTGCACGAGGCGTTCTATGTCGCCCGTACCGGCCGTCCGGGTCCGGTGGTGATCGATCTGCCCAAGGATGTGCTGGTCAGCAAGGCCGAATATATCGGCCCGGCCAAGGTCAAACATAAGAGCTACAAGCCGCAGGTGAAGGCCGAGGTCAAGCTGGTCGAGCAGATGGCCGAGCTGATCTCGAAGGCCAAGAAGCCGCTGTTCTATATCGGCGGCGGCGTGGTCAATTCCGGCCCGGCGGCGGCCCAGCTGCTGACCCAGTTCGTGCATGCCACCAGCATCCCCTGCACCCAGACCCTGATGGGTCTGGGCGGTTTTCCCGGCACCGATCCGATGTCGCTGGGCATGGTCGGCATGCATGGCACCTACGAAGCCAACATGTCCATGCATGGCTGCGACCTGATGCTCTGCATCGGTGCTCGCTTCGATGACCGCGTGACCGGCCGTCTGAACGCCTTCTCGCCGAATTCGAAGAAGGTGCATGTCGATATCGACCCGTCCTCGATCAACAAGAACGTGGCGGTCGATCTGGCGATTGTCGGCGATGTCGCGCATGTGCTGGAAGACCTGACCAAGATCTGGAAGGCCAAGCAGTACCGCATGGACGAAAAGGCCATGAAGGGCTGGTGGTCGCAGATCGAGCAGTGGCGCGCCAAGGATTGCCTGCGCTTCACCCAGAGCAACAAGATCATCAAGCCGCAATACGCCATCCAGCGTCTGTACGAACTGACCAAGGGTCAGGATGTCTACTTCACCACCGAAGTCGGCCAGCATCAGATGTGGGCGGCTCAGTTCCTGAAGTTCGACAAGCCGAACCGCTGGATGACCTCGGGCGGTCTGGGCACCATGGGCTATGGCCTGCCGGCCGCCATGGGCGTGCAGCTGGCGCATCCCGATTCGCTGGTGATCGACGTCTCGGGCGAGGCCTCGGTGCAGATGAACATTCAGGAGCTGTCGACCCTTTGCCAGTATCAGCTGCCGGTGAAGGTGTTCATCCTGAACAACCAGTATATGGGCATGGTGCGCCAGTGGCAGGAACTGCTGCATGGCGGCCGCTATTCCCAGAGCTATTCCGAGGCTCTGCCCGACTTCGTGAAGCTGGCCGACGCCTATGGCGCGGTGGGCTTCCGCGTCGATCAGGTGGGCGATCTGGACGGCACCATCGAAGAGATGATCAAGCTGAAGCGTACGGTGATCGTCGATTGCCGCGTCGATGGCTCGGAAAACTGCTTCCCGATGATCCCGTCGGGCGCTGCGCATAACGAAATGCTTCTCGGCCCCGCTGACGAAGCGGAGAAGCCCGTGTCCGAAGACGGCATGGTTCTGGTCTGAGAAGGAGGGGAAATAAAGTGAGCAACCATCATCAAGATCCCATCCGCCGCCACACCATCGCCATTCTGGTGGACAACGAGGCCGGCGTTCTGGCCCGTGTCATCGGCCTGTTCTCGGGCCGCGGCTACAATATCGAAAGCCTGACGGTGGCCGAGGTGGACCAGCGCGAACAGCTGTCGCGCATCACCATCGTCACCTCGGGCACGCCTATGGTGATCGAGCAGATCAAGGCGCAGATCCGTCGTCTGGTGCCGGTGCATAAGGTGTCGGATTTGACGGTAGATGGGCCGTCGGTGTCGCGTGAACTGGCGCTGGTCAAGGTGCAGGGCACCGGCGAGAAGCGGGTGGAATCCCTGCGTATCGCCGATATCTTCCGCGCCCGCGTGGTCGATTCCACCAATGAAAGCTTCGTCTTCGAGATCGTCGGCGCCACCGAGAAGCTGGATGCCTTCGTCGGGCTGATGGAGCCTTTGGGCCTAGTGGATGTGTCGCGCACTGGCGTCGCGGCCATTGCACGCGGACCGAATCCGATTTAAAGGAACTATCGAAATTCGCGCCCGGCGGAAAAGCCGGGCCGTCAGGCGTTGCCGCCATGAGACGTGCGGGCGCCCTGCTTACATGCGAAAGGAAGTGTCATGCGCGTTTATTACGATCGGGATGCCGACGTCAATCTGATCAAGTCGAAGAAGGTTGCCGTTGTCGGCTACGGCAGCCAGGGTCATGCCCATGTGCTGAACATGCGCGATTCCGGCGTCAAGGACGTTGTCGTCGCCCTGCGTCCCGGCTCGGCCACCATCAAGAAGGCCGAGGGCGAAGGCCTGAAGGTCATGAGCCCGGCCGAAGCCGCCGCTTGGGCCGACGTGGTGATGATCCTCACCCCCGACGAGTTGCAGGCCGATCTGTATTATGCCGATCTGGCCAAGAACATGAAGCCGGGCTCGGCCCTGGTGTTCGCTCATGGCCTGAACGTGCATTTCAAGCTGATCGAGCCCCGCGCCGATCTGGACGTGTTCATGGTCGCCCCCAAGGGCCCCGGCCACACCGTCCGCGGCGAATATCAGAAGGGCGGCGGCGTCCCCTGTCTGGTGGCCGTGCATCAGAATGCTTCGGGCAATGCCCTCGAGATCGCTCTGTCCTACGCTTCCGCCATCGGCGGCGGCCGTTCGGGCATCATCGAGACCAGCTTCCGTGAAGAGTGCGAAACCGACCTGTTCGGCGAGCAGGCCGTTCTGTGCGGCGGCGTCACCAAGCTGATCCAGAAGGGCTTCGAGACCCTGGTTGAAGCCGGCTACGCTCCCGAGATGGCCTATTTCGAGTGCTTGCATGAAGTGAAGCTGATCGTCGATCTGATCTATGAAGGCGGCATCGCCAACATGCGCTACTCGATCTCGAACACCGCCGAATACGGCGACTACGTGACCGGCCCGCGCATCGTCACCGACGAGACCAAGGCCGAGATGAAGCGCGTGCTGGAAGACATCCAGTCCGGTCGCTTCGTCCGCGACTGGATGCTGGAATGCAAGGCTGGTCAGCCTTCCTTCAAGGCCACCCGCCGTATCCAGTCCGAGCATCCGATCGAAGCCGTCGGCGAGAAGCTGCGCGGCATGATGCCCTGGATCGCCAAGAACAAGCTGGTGGACAAGAGCCGCAACTAAGGCTCTGCCCCCAACCTGTTTTACCAACGGCAAAACCCCGGAAGGCGACTTCCGGGGTTTTTGTCAGGAAGATGGCAGGGATGCGCTGGGCAGCTAGAACGACTCCGCATGCATGCGGATGTCGCATGATGGTTGACAAAGACACCCCTTCCATACTTCCTATTGCGCTGGCGGGTTTCCAGGGTGCAAAACAGACACCCAGCCGCATCTTCATGAACAGTCTGTGACGACACGAGAGCATGGCCAGCAATCGCATCACGATCTTCGACACCACCCTGCGCGACGGTGAGCAAGCCCCCGGCTGCTCGATGAACCTGGAGGAAAAGCTCCGGGTCGCAGCCCTTCTGGAAGAAATGGGCGTCGATGTCATCGAAGCCGGCTTCCCCATCGCTTCGAACGGTGATTTCGAATCGGTGCAGAAGATCGCCCAGCAGGCCAAGTCGGCCATCATCTGCGGCCTGTCTCGCGCCACCAAGAACGACATCCAGCGTTGCGCCGACGCCGTGCGCCCCGCGCCGCGTCACCGCATCCATACCTTCATCTCCACCTCGCCCTTGCACATGAAGTACAAGCTGCAGATGGAGCCCGATGCCGTGTTGCAGGCGGTGATCGACAGCGTGAGCTTTGCCCGTTCGCTGGTGGATGACGTGGAATGGTCAGCCGAGGACGGCTCGCGCACCGAGCATGATTTCCTCTGTCGCTGCGTCGAGGCGGCGATTGCCGCCGGCGCCAAGACCATCAATATCCCCGATACCGTCGGCTATACCATCCCCGACGAATATGCCGCCTTGATCGCCATGCTGATCAACCGCGTGCCGAACATCGACAAGGCCATCCTGTCGGTGCATTGCCATAACGATCTGGGTCTGGCCGTGGCCAACTCACTGGCCGCCGTCGGCGCTGGCGCCCGTCAGGTGGAATGCACCATCAACGGCCTGGGCGAGCGTGCCGGCAATGCGGCGATGGAAGAGATCGTCATGGGGCTGCGCACCCGCAACGACCGCATGCCCTTCCAGACCGGCATCAAGACCGAGCTGATCACCCGCGCCTCGCGTCTGGTCTCGTCGATCACCGGCATCACCGTGCAGCCGAACAAGGCCATCGTCGGCAAGAACGCCTTCGCTCATGAGTCCGGTATCCACCAGGACGGCATGCTGAAGAATGCCCAGACCTACGAGATCATGACCCCGGAATCGGTGGGTCTGAACAAGTCGACCCTGGTGCTGGGCAAGCATTCCGGCCGCGCCGCCTTCAAGTCGAAGCTGAAGGATCTGGGCTACGAGCTGTCGGACAACGCCCTGCAGGACGCCTTCACCCGCTTCAAGGATCTGGCCGATCGCAAGAAGGATGTGTTCGACGAAGACATCCTGGCTCTGCTGGACGACGAGTCGGGTAATGCCAGCCAGAAGATTCGCTTCATCTCGCTGGACCTGCATTGCGGCTCGAAGCAGCCGCCGCAGGCCGAGCTGGAGCTGGAAATCGACGGGCAGGTCCAGTCGGTCAAGTCGACCGGCGACGGCCCGGTGGACGCTACTTTCAATGCCATCAAGGCTTTGTTCCCCCACGAGGTCAATCTGCAGCTCTATCAGGTGCATGCGGTGACCGAGGGCACGGACGCCCAGGCGGAAGTGACGGTGCGTCTTGAGGAAAACGGCAAGACCGTGAACGGCCAGGGCGCACACACCGATACTCTGGTGGCGTCGGCGCGGGCCTATGTTCACGCCCTGAACAAATTGTTGCTCAAGCGGGAAAAAACAGCCCCCGAAGGGCTTTCCGCCTGATATATATGTCCGCGCCGGGTGGAAAAACGGCGCGGATGGTGACGAATTTCGCCGCTCAGGCCATTGGGGCCGGGCGGATCAACGCGTAACGCATGTGGTCGAGTGAGGTCTTATGTTTTCCAAGATGACGGGGATGTTTTCCGCCGACATGGCGATCGACCTGGGCACCGCCAACACTCTGGTGTATGTGAAGGGTCGAGGGATCGTCCTCAATGAGCCCTCCGTGGTGGCCATCGCCGAAGAGAAGGGCAAGAAGAAGGTTCTGGCCGTCGGCGACGAAGCCAAGATGATGCTGGGCCGCACGCCGGGCTACATCCAGGCCATCCGTCCCTTGCGCGACGGCGTCATCGCCGACTTCGAAGTCGCGGAAGAGATGATCAAGCATTTCATCCGTAAGGTTCATAACCGCCGCAGCTTCGCCAGCCCGCTGGTCATCGTGTGCGTGCCCTCCGGCTCGACCGCCGTCGAGCGCCGCGCCATTCAGGAATCCGCTGAAAGTGCGGGCGCTCGCCGCGTCTTCCTGATCGAGGAACCCATGGCCGCCGCCATCGGCGCCGGCCTGCCGGTCACCGAGCCCACCGGCTCGATGGTCGTCGATATCGGCGGCGGCACCACCGAGGTGGCCGTGCTGTCGCTGGGCGGCATCGTCTATTCCCGTTCGGTGCGCGTCGGCGGCGACAAGATGGACGAAGCCATCATCGCCTATATCCGCCGTAACCATAACCTTCTGGTGGGTGAAGGCTCGGCCGAGCGCATCAAGAAGGAAATCGGTTCCGCCTGCCCGCCGGAAGACGGCGAAGGCCGCACCATGGAAATCAAGGGTCGCGACCTGATGAACGGCGTGCCCAAGGAACTGATCATCTCGGAACGCCAGATCGCCGAGAGCCTGGCCGAGCCGGTCGGCGCCATCATCGAAGCGGTGAAGGTCGCCCTGGAGCATACCGCTCCGGAACTGGCCGCCGACATCGTCGATAAGGGCATCGTTCTGACCGGCGGCGGCGCTTTGCTGTCGAACCTGGACTTCGTGCTGCGTCATGCCACCGGCCTGCCGGTCAGCATTGCCGACGATCCGCTGTCCTGCGTGGCGCTGGGCACCGGCCGTGCGCTCGAAGAGATGAATAAGTTGAAGAACGTCCTGACCAGCATGTACTAATTCCAGTATGCCCCTGAATTGGGGTATACTGTGGGTCGTTAGGTCGGGCCAAAGGAAAGGCAGCAGGTGAAACCGCATTCGGGAGCGATGGGACGTTTGGCGTCGCTGAAGCTTTTGGCGCAGCGATTCGCCTTTCTGTCTCTGGTGCTGGCCTCGTTCGCCCTGATGGTTCTGGGCAAGGCCGATGGCGCGTTGGTGGAGCATATCCGCCTGACCCTGGCCGATGCCGTGGCCCCCATTCTGGAAGTGGTGTTCCGCCCCGCCTCGACGATTGCCGAGGCGGTGAACGGGGTGCGCGAGCTGGGAAGCCTGCGCGAAGATAATGCCCGTCTGCGCGAAGAGAATGCCCGGCTGATGCATTGGCAGACGGTGGCCCGTCATATGGACACCGAAAACCGTGCCTTGCGCAGCCAGTTGAACTTCATTCCCGATCCCGATCCGTCCTTCATCACCACGCGCGTCATCGGCGATACCGGCGGCGCGTTCGTGCATTCGATGCTGATCAATGCCGGCGGCAATCAGGGTGTGCGCAAGGGCCAGGCGGTGATCGCCGGCGAAGTGCTGGTGGGTCGCATCACCGAGGTGGGCGAGCGTTCCGCCCGTGTGCTGCTGCTGACCGATATCAATTCCCATTTGCCGGTGATGTTGGAGGGGTCGCGGTCCAAGGCGATCCTGACCGGCGACAACACCGACCGTCCGCGCCTGAACTATCTGTCGGCCAGCACGCCCGCCGCCCCCGGCGACCGGGTGGTGACTTCGGGCCATGGCGGCGTCTTTCCGCCCGGCATGCCGATCGGCGTGATCTCGTCGGTGCAGGACGGCATCGTCCGGGTCGAGCCCCTGGTCCATCGCCACCAGCTGGAATATGTCACGGTGGTTGATTACGGTCTGGCCGGCATTCTTCCCTCCGACCCGCCCGAGGGACGCGACCGGTGAAGACCTCATGGCTGCAGCGGATGGACCTTTGGGTGCGCCATCTGCTGCCGGCGGGGCTGACGCTGGTGCTGGTGCTGATCGGCGCTTTGCCGACCCACCTGCCGGCTTTCGCTGAAATTTCTCCGCAGATGCCGCTGATCGGCGTGTTCTATTGGGCCATCTATCGTCCTGACCTGTTGCCGGCCTCGATGGCTTTCGCGGTGGGGCTGATGACCGACATCCTGATGGGCACGCCCTTGGGTGTTTCGCCGCTGGTCTATCTGCTGGTGCATGGGCTGACCCTGTCGCAGCGCCGCTTCTTCCTGGGCAAGCCGTTCGTGGTCACCTGGAGCTGTTTCGGGGTGATGACGGCGGTGGCTTTGCTGCTGGAATGGCTGCTGGTCAGCATGCTGGTGGATGCCCTGGTGCCGCTGCGCCCAGTGATGTTCTCGCTGTTGATGAGCGTTTCCATCTATCCGGTCTTGAGCTGGCTGTTCGGTCGCATCCATGCGGCCATGCTGCGGGCGGAGTAGGGCGGCCATGGCCAAGGGATTTAAATCAGGCGGCAGCTTCAGCTCGGGCAGCATCAATGCCGGCAAGGAAGGCACCGAGCGCGGCAAAATCATCAGCCGCCGGGCGGTGATGCTGGGCGGCGGCAAGCTGGCGCTGCTTTCGACCCTGATCGGGCGCATGTATTACCTGCAGGTGGTCGAAAGCGACAAATACACCGTGCTGGCGGACGAGAACCGCATCAATCTGCGCCTGATCCCGCCGCCGCGCGGGCGCATTCTCGATCGCAACGGCGTGCCGATGGCGGTCAATCAGCAGAACTACCGTGTGCTGCTGGTGTCCGAGGAAGCCGACGATCTGGACGATACCCTGGACGCGCTGTCCAACATCATTCCGGTCAATGACCATGACCGCGCCCGCATCCTGCGCGAGGCCAAGCGGCATCGCTCCTTCGTGCCGGTGACGGTGCGCGAGAATCTGAACTGGGAAGACGTTTCGCGCATCGAGATCAATACCCCCGACCTGCCGGGTATCGAAATCGATGTGGGGCAAAGCCGCAACTATCCCTTGGAAGGGCTGGGGGCGCATCTGCTGGGCTATGTGGCGGTGCCGTCCGAGCAGGATTTGCAGAATTCCACCGATCCCTTGCTGGAGCTGCCGGGCTTTCGCATCGGCAAGGCCGGCATCGAGCGCGTTTATGACGCGGCCCTGCGCGGCAAGGGCGGCACCAGTCAGGTCGAAGTCAATGCGGTGGGGCGCACCATCCGCGAACTGAAGCGCGACGAAGGCGAGCCGGGCCTTGATCTGCATCTGACCATCGATCTGGAATTGCAGCAGTTCGCCGCCCAACGTCTGGGCGATGAAAGCGCTGCGGCGGTTTTGATCGACATCCATACCGGCGATATCCTGGTGATGGCCTCGACGCCCAGCTTCGATCCCAATGCCTTCAATCGCGGTCTGTCGCCCGATGAGTGGAAGGATCTGATCTCCAATCCCCGCGCGCCGCTGACCAACAAGGCGATTGCCGGCCAATATCCGCCGGGCTCGACCTTCAAGCTGGTGACCGCGCTGGCGGCGCTGGAAAGCGGCATCATCACCGCCGACACGCGGGTGCTCTGCCCCGGCCAGATGAGCCTGGGCAACATCACCTTCCACTGCTGGAAGAAGGGTGGTCACGGCTCGCTGGACATGGTCAACGGCCTGAAGAATTCCTGCGACGTCTATTTCTATGAAATCGCCCGCCGTGTCGGCTTCGAGCGCATCGCCGAAATGGGCAAGCGCTTCGGGTTGGGCGCACCCACCGGTCTCGACCTGACCGGAGAGCGCCCCGGCACCATTCCCGACAAGGCCTGGAAGCGCGCCACCATGGGTCAGCCCTGGCATCCCGGCGAGACGCTGATCAACTCGATCGGCCAGGGCTATGTGCTGGCGACGCCGCTGCAGCTGGCGGTGATGGCCGCCCGCGTCGCCAATGGCGGTTATGCCGTCATGCCGCATCTGGCCCGCGATCAGGTGGAAGGTATCCATGCCGTGCCGCGTCAGGCCCCGGATTGGCCCGATATGGGCCTCTCGCGGCAGAACCTGGCGACGGTGCATAAGGGCATGTTCGCCGTGGTGAACGAACCGGGCGGCACCGCCTTCGGCGCCCGCATCAAGGACGAGGCCATGGCCATGGCCGGCAAGTCCGGCTCGGCCCAGGTGCGACGCATCTCGATGCGCGAGCGCGATACCGGCGTGAAAAAGAACGAAGACCTGCCCTGGAAAGAGCGCGACCATGCTTTGTTCGTCGCCTTCGCTCCGGTGAACAATCCACGCTGGGCCTGCTGCGTCACCGTCGAACATGGTGGCGGCGGCTCGGTGGTCTGCGCCCCGATGTGCCGCGACATCCTGATCGAGGTGCAAAAGCGCGATCCCCAGCGGGCTGCCCTGCGCAGCGGAGCCGATGACAAGCATCAGGCGATGATGCAGCAGTTCAGCGATTGGAAGTCTCAGGCCGGAGCCGGTGGCGCCGCCGCCGCTCTGGTCACCGAGATCGACCGGCGTTTGGGGGCGGGCGCGGCCTCGCGGATTTGCGGCTGCGGCGGCGATCACGAAGACGGGAGCTGCGGCGCATGATCGGAAGCCGGCATCTGCATTTCCGCTTCAGCGGTTCCGAGATGACCCTGCGCGAGAAGCTGTGGCATGTCAGCTGGTCCTTCGTGGCGCTGATTACCCTGGTCTGCTGCGTCGGCTTCTTCACCCTTTATTCCGCCGCCAACGGCTCGATGGAGCCCTGGGCGGATCGTCAGATGATGCGCTTCCTGATCGGCATGGTGGTGATGCTGGCGGTGTCCATGGTCGATATCCGATCCTGGATGCGCTGGGCTTACGGGCTTTATGCCCTGGCGCTGGTGCTGCTGGTGGCGGTCGAGGCCCATGGCACGGTGGGCATGGGCGCACAGCGCTGGATCGATCTGGGCTTCATCCAGATTCAGCCGTCCGAGATCATGAAGATCGCCATGGTGCTGGCGCTGGCCCGCTATTTCCACGGTGCCAGCTATCAGGATGTGGGGCGGCCGTTGTTTCTTGTCCCGGCGCTGATCATGGTGTTCCTGCCGGTGGGGCTGGTGCTGAAGCAGCCTGACCTGGGCACGGCGATGATGCTGACCCTGGCTAGCGGCGCCATGTTCTTCCTGGCCGGCGTGCGGCTGTGGAAGTTCGGACTGTTGATCGCTGGAGCCGGAGGGGCGATCCCCATCGCCTGGCGGTTCATGCGCGAATATCAACGCCAGCGCATCGTCACCTTCCTGAACCCCGAGAATGATCCCTTGGGCTCGGGCTATCATATTCTGCAGTCCAAGATCGCCTTGGGTTCGGGCGGGCTGTTCGGCAAGGGCTTCATGCTGGGCACGCAAAGCCATCTTAACTTCCTGCCGGAAAAGCAGACCGACTTCATCTTCACCATGCTGGCCGAGGAATGGGGCATGATGGGCGGGGTGGTGCTGGTCAGCCTCTATGCTCTGATCCTGGTCTATGGCTATGTGTTGTCGATGCGTTCGCGCAGCCAGTTCGGGCGGCTGGTGGGGCTGGGGATCACCTCGACCTTCTTCCTCTATGTCTTCATCAACATCGCCATGGTAATGGGGCTGGTGCCGGTGGTGGGCGTGCCGCTGCCGCTGATTTCTTATGGCGGCACCGCCATGCTGACCCTGCTGTTCGGCTTCGGATTGGTGATGAGCGTCTATATCCATCGCGACGTGATCATTGGTCGGCGCGGCGCTTCGGACGATGTTTGATCGGGTTTTGAGGAAAAAACCATTGACGGAGCCCTGCCGTCATTGCTAGAACGCCCGCCTCGCAGTTGCGGGCGTATAGCTCAGTTGGTAGAGCAGCTGACTCTTAATCAGCGGGTCCAAGGTTCGAGTCCTTGTGCGCCCACCAAATCTAAAAAGCCTGGTCGTCAGACCGGGCTTTTTTGCTGTTTGGGGTCAGGCGCTTGTTCCCAAGGCTGTGGAAATCCAGGCCTTGGGAAAATTTCTAAATTCCCCCTTGCCAACCCTATGCAAGGCTGTTACAAAGCCGGCCTCGCGGTTGCGGGCGTATAGCTCAGTTGGTAGAGCAGCTGACTCTTAATCAGCGGGCCCAAGGTTCGAGTCCTTGTGCGCCCACCAAGATTTGGTGGGAAACCCAACCACCGCAGGAAAGGCCAGATCGAAAGATCTGGCCTTTCGCTTTTCTACTCCCCCATCACCGCAGCGGCGGCGGATAGAACAGTCCGCCGTCGCTCCAGAGCGCATTCTGGCCGCGTTCCAGATTGATGGCGGTGCCGGGGCCGAGATTACGGTTATAGATCTCGGCGTAATTGCCGACCTGAGCGATCACCCGCCGGGCCCATTGCGGGTCCAGGCCGATGGCCTTGCCGAAGTCGGGGTCGTGACCCAGCAGGCGGGCCAGTTCGCCGTCGCCGCCGTCGTTCAGGCTGTCCAGATTGGTGCTGTCGACACCTCGGGCCTCGGCGATCTGGGTAACCAGCGCCACCCAGCGGACGATCTGAAACCATTGCTCGTCGCCGGCGGTCACCACCGGGCCCAGCGGCTCGCGCGAGATGGTTTCGGGCAGCAACAGCCAGCGCTTGGGATCGGCGGCCATGGTGGCCCGGCGCGAGGCCAGCTCGCTGCGGTCGCCGGTGACCAATGCGCATTTATGGGCCGAAAAGGCGTTCCACTTCTCTTCGCTGGAGGGCAGCTCCAACAGGGTCAGGGACAGATGATTACGGGCGATGGTGCTTTTCAGGGTGTCGATGCTGGTGGTCTGAGTCTGGACGCAGACGCTGGCATTCTTGGCGTCGGACAGATGTTTGACCCCGCTGTCGCCCCAGGCGGCGAAGCCCTGGCCGTCATTGAAGATCACCGCCGGAAAATGGGTGCCCAGAGCCGTGTCGCGGTTCAGGGTCCAGGTGGACATGCCAAGGCCCAGATCCACTTCGCCGCCGCTGACGGCTTTGTATTTATTGGCGGTGCTGATGCGCTGGGTGGAAATCTTGCGGGCATCGCCCAGCGCGGCGGCGGCCACCGCCCGACAGAAATCCACGTCGAAGCCGGCGGCCTCGCCATTATCGTTAATCTGGCTGAAGCCAGGGGTCAGATCGACGGCGCAGCGGACCTGATTGTTGTGGCGCACCCGCGACAGCACATCCTCGCCGGCTTGGCTGGCGGAGGACATGGCGAAAAAGCCGCAGAAAAGAGCGGCCCCAATGATGAGTGCTGACCGGGGATGCATACCAATAGCCTCTGGTGGCCTGAAGGAAGACGGTTATTATGAGGCCTGAACCCAAGGCCCCGCAAGTTCGTGAGTGTGACGATTGTCCGTGGAAAATTCGCCGCGTCCTTCTGCGCCACGCAGCGTTTCCCGATATTTTTATTGGTCGGCGGCGGGGTTCTCGTTTCTGATCTTGCTGCTGGCGAGCCTGTCTCTGGGCGCGGTCGAGATGGCGCGGCAGAAGTCCGACGATGTGTCGGCGCAATTGCTGCCCCGCGCCAAGGCGACCCAGCATCTGGCCATGGAGGCCGGACATCTGGTGGCGCTGGGGGCCGATCTGTCGGCGGCGGTCAGCGAGGCCGAGCGCCATACGGTGATGGACCGCATCCTGTTTACCCGCCAGGAAATGGTGCGTGATCTGGACGAGATGGGCCGCAGCGGTCTGGACGAAGGGGCCTTGACCAAAACCTCGGAAACCATCCGCTCGCTGTCGGTCGGGATTGAAAGCCAGCGCCAGTTGCTGGCCCAGCGCGATCAGCTGACCCGTAATCTGCCGCAGTCGCAGGAAACTCTGACCGATGTGAACCAGCGACTGGAAAACATCGCCCGGCGGCAAAGTGAATTGCTGGGCCGTCTGCTGTTCGTCGCCAGCAGCCAGTCGGAAGACGCTTCCGCCGAAAGCATCCGTCAGCAGCGCGACACCGCCAACTGGGCCGCTCGCATCGAATGGCTGCTGGGGCTGACGGTGGTGTTGTCGCTGATGCTGCTGTTCGGGGTGCGAAGGCTTTACCGCCAGAACATCGACAGCCGCCTGCAGGCGCTGGAAGGGGCGATCATCCAGTGGCGCGACAATCGCGACTGGCCCGAGGCCTTGAAGACCAGGCCGGGCAGCCGGCCCGACCAAATCGACGCCATGTACCAGGCCCTGCGCGAGGCGCTGGACGAGGTGGATCGCCGCGCCGAGGAATTGCAGCAATCGAATGTCGAGTTGGAACAGTTCGCCTATGTCGCCAGCCACGATCTGCGTCAGCCTCTGCGCATGGTCTCCAGCTATCTGACGCTGATCAAGCGGATGGTCGGGCCAGAGCCGCAAGGCGAGATGGCCGAATATTTTGCTTACGCCATCGATGGCGCCAACCGCATGGACGAGATGATCCTCGATCTTTTGGATTATTCCCGGATCGGCCGGGTCGGGGTCGCCTTCGAGCCGGTCTCGCTGGGCGAGGTGATGGGGGATGCGCTGCAACATCTGAAGCCGGCGATCGACGATGCCGAAGCCCTGGTTCGCCTGCAATCGGACCTGGGGGTGGTGGTCGGCTGTCGGAGCGAACTGACCCGTTTGTTCCAGAACATCATCGGCAATGCGGTGAAATATCGTCTTGAAGACCGGCCGGTGCATATCGAGATCACCGCCAAGGATGACGGTGACGAACGGGTGATCTCGGTGCGCGACAACGGCATGGGCATCCGGGCCGAGGATTTCGAGAGAGTGTTCGGCATCTTCCAGCGCCTGGTGTCGCGCAGCCAGTTCGAGGGAACCGGCATTGGTTTGGCCGTCTGTAAGAAGATCGCCGAACATCACGGCGGGCGTATCTGGATCGAATCCCAGCCGGGAATGGGCAGCAGTTTCTTCGTCGCCTTGCCGAAAACCCAGGAAACGGCGGCGTAATCCTTCTGCATCGGGATGAAAATGTTGCGATTTGCGGTCATCGCGGTGTAGTGTGCGCTCCAATGGCCCTATGGGCCGGCGGGACGATGGTTCCGCATTTTGCTTCCGCGACGATCCGGTGGTTTCCCCATCACAGGCAGAAGTCTCCCAGTCCGGCGATCCGGTCTGGCGCGACGCTGTTCCATCGGTTCCTTGGCGACACCCTGAAAGATTTACGCGACCATGCATCCCTTTACCCCCGATCATCCCATTTCCCGGGCCTTGGCCGAACGCGGCTATGCCGATCTGACCGCCGTGCAGACGGCGGTGCTGGAGCCCGGAACCGAGGGGCGCGACCTGCTGGTCTCGGCCCAGACGGGATCGGGCAAGACGGTGGCCTATGGTCTGGCCTTGGCCGACACCCTGCTGGGCGAGGGAATGGACTTAGGCCCGGCGGAAGCGCCGCTGGCGCTGGTGGTGGCTCCGACCCGCGAGCTGGCCTTGCAGGTGCATACCGAGCTGTCCTGGCTCTATCGTCAGGCCGAAGCCAAGGTGGTGGCCTGCGTTGGCGGCATGGACCCGCGCGCCGAGGCGCGTCGCTTAAACTATGGCGCCCATATCGTCGTCGGCACGCCGGGCCGTCTGCGCGACCATATCGAGCGCGGCGCCCTGGACGCCAGCCAGCTGCTGGCGGTGGTGCTGGACGAAGCCGACGAGATGTTGGATATGGGCTTCCGCGAAGATCTGGAAGCCATTCTGGATGTGACTCCGGCCGAGCGCCGCACCCTGTTGTTCTCGGCGACCATGCCGAAAGAGATCACCGCCATGGCCAAGCGCTATCAGCGCGACGCCTGGCGCATCGCCCTGGCTTCGGGTCGTCAGGGCCATGCCGACA
>Ga0310914_10000378_pt1 | contig 25310 bp, 14 predicted proteins | sample GREbulkMGAN108_FD_203450 | JGI IMG/M metagenome (GOLD analysis project Ga0310914, IMG submission 203450) | Lab enrichment of tropical soil microbial communities from Luquillo Experimental Forest, Puerto Rico - GRE.bulkMG.AN108 | ecosystem: Environmental > Terrestrial > Soil > Tropical forest >... | reverse complement strand
CTACATCTTCTGTTTTTCCTCAATTGGTATTGAGTGATGTTTTGGATTTAAATGAAAAACAAAAAGCAGATATTGAAAGAAATATTCGTGTGGGTATTCAGAAGCTGCAAAACTTTCAGCAAAATGATGGCGGTTTTAGTTATTGGCCCGATGGCGGCAACAGCGACGAGTGGGGCACCAATTATGCAGGCAACTTTTTATTAGAGGCATCTGCACGGGGATACAATGTTCCGTCCGGTTTATTACAACAATGGCGTACTTACGAAAGAGCAAAAGCTTTGGCATGGAATGTTACAACAGCACCATGGTACGGAACAGATCTATCACAAGCTTATCGTTTATATTTATTGGCTTTGGCAAAAGCACCCGAAATAGGTGCCATGAACCGGTTAAAAGAATTTAAGTTTTTAACACCCGAAGCCAAATGGCGTTTGGCTGCTGCTTATCATTTAGCAGGGCAATCGCAAACGGCATTGCAATTGATTAGTGGCTTACCAACTTCATTCCCTGTAAGAACTTCCTGGGGCATCAGTTTTGGAAGTGATTTGAGAGATCAGGCAATGGTTTTAGAAACATTAACGCTGATGAACCGCAGAGCAGAAGCAGAGCAATTGGTAAGAGCTGTTGCCAATAAATTATCGCAGGATAGCTGGTACAGCACACAAACAACTGCATACAGTTTAATTGCTATTGCCAAATTTAGCGGTGCCAACAAAAGCGGTAAAAAAATGGATGCTTCAGGTAAAGCAGGCAATCAAACTATTACTATCAACAGCAGCAGTACTATTGCACAAACTGCAGTTGCATTTAAAAACGGCAAAGCAGATATTGCTTTAAAAAATAACGGTACTAATGTTTTGTATGTTAGAGTTATTAATGAAGGAAAACCATTCGTTAATCAGTCTGTAACTATCAACAACAACCCCAATATTTTGCAGGTAAATATTAGCTATACAAACACAAAAGGCGATGCGATTGATGTAAGCAAAATACAGCAGGGAACAGATTTCATGGCAAAAGTATCTATCAAAAACCCGGGTACAAGAGGCATCTATAATCAAATGGCATTAACGCAAATTTTCCCAAGCGGATGGGAAATTTTAAATACCAGATTGTACAACAGCGAAGGTGCATTCAAATCATCTGCCAGCGATTATATGGACATTAGAGACGACAGAGTATATCATTACTTCAATATCAAACCCAACGAAACACTTACTTATTTTGTGCAGCTTAATGCAGCATATACCGGGAAATATTATTGGCCCGGTGTGTACTGCGAAGCCATGTACAACAACAGTATCAGCGGTGGTATCAATGGTAAATGGGTAGAAGTAGTAGAATAAAATTTCACACAAAGAAACAAAAATTCCGAAGCCTCAGAGAGTAATTTATTTGTGTCGTTGTGTACTTTGCAATCTCTATCGCTTCGTGTGAAAAAAAGTAAAAATTATGTTACAAGCAATCGTAACTCCGGTTAAGCTTTCGTTGCGTCGCACTCTTGTACTGTATCACTATATTCATCTTTTTTTTGAACCGCAGAGACACAGAATACACGGAGTATTCACAGAAGCTTCGTTGTGTTACTTTGTGCCTTTGTGGTTCAAGCCTAAAGGTTGCACATTTGTGCTGTATTAATATATATTCATTTTTTTATAAATAAAAAATGCTGCATAAAATCACTCAAAAAATATTTTCACATTTTAAAACCCTTTCATTCAAATCCAAAATAAAATGGATCATAACCATCGTTTTGTTATGTTGGTTTTGGTTCTCGCTTCCATCCACGTTATTTAATGCACCAACCAGTTTTGTAATAACAGATAACGATGGCAATTTATTAAATGCATCTATTGCAGAAGACGGTCAGTGGCGTTTTCCCTACAATAAAAATGTTCCGGAAAAATTTATACGATGTATTACCGCATTTGAAGACAAACGTTTTTTTTATCATCCTGGCGTAGATCCAATTGCTATTACAAGAGCTTTTAAGCAAAATTTTTCCAACAAAAAAACAGTAAGCGGCGGCAGTACCATTACCATGCAGGTTATTCGTTTACACAAACAAAATAACAAACGCACTGTTTTCAACAAGATTTCGGAAAGCCTGCTGGCATTGCGTTTAGAATGCTCTTATTCTAAAAAATCTATTTTGGCTTTATATGCTTCTAATGCACCGTTCGGCAGTAATGTGGTTGGTTTAGATGCAGCAGCATGGCGTTATTTCGGAAGAAGTGCCGCACAATTATCGTGGGGAGAAATGGCTGCTCTCGCAGTATTGCCCAATGCACCATCGTTGGTTCATCCCGGAAAAAACCGTGAAACATTATTGCGTAAACGAAACGAGTTACTCAATAAACTAAGCAACAATAAAACCATTGATGCATCCACTTGTGCATTAGCCAAATTAGAACCATTACCCGGCGAACCAAAAGCCCTCCCTCAATTTGCGCCGCATTTATTAAACAGGTTTAAAAAAGATTTTTCATCATTCAAAAAAGAAAACAATCATCAATCAACAGCAATTCAAACAACCATTAACGGCAATTTGCAAAAGCAAGTGAATAGTGTTGTGTTGTTGCATCACGATCAATTAAAAGGTAATCAAATTAAAAATATTGCAGCACTTGTTGTAGAGGTAGAAACCGGAAACGTGTTATCGTATGTTGGCAATATTTATAACACAACAGATTCCTCTTTAGAAAGCAATGTTGATGTACTTGCCTCACAACGCAGTCCCGGCAGCACGTTGAAGCCTTTGTTATATGCGTCTTTATTAACGGAAGGAACTATCTTACCTAAACAATTAATTGCAGATATCCCCACAGAAATTGGCGGTTACACACCACAAAATTTTGATTTGGGTTACGATGGTGCGGTGCCTGCCAACAGAGCATTGGCAAGAAGTTTAAATATTCCTGCAGTAAAAATGTTGCAGCAATTTAAGTATCAGAAGTTTTATGATGTGCTGCAACAATGTGGTGTCAGCACCTTAAATAAGCCTGCGGATTTTTATGGTATGAGTTTGATTTTAGGAGGATGCGAAATCAATCCATTTGAATTGGCAGGTGTGTATAGCAGCATGGCAAGAATGTATAATCATCAACAAAAAAATAAAGGCGAGTGGAATACTGAAGATTGGTTTATGCCAAGATATTTGAAAAGTACGGATAACAGAAAACAGAAGGCAGGAGAGCACAAACCATCATCATCTCTTTTTGATTATCCTTCACTTTGGCACACATTTAATGCGATGAACGAAGTAATGCGGCCGGGAGAAGAAGGTTTGTGGAATTTATTTTCATCGGCGCAACGTATTGCATGGAAAACCGGAACCAGCTTTGGTTTCAGAGACGGATGGGCTGTTGGCATTACCACAAAATATTGCGTACTCGTTTGGGTGGGCAATACAACCGGCGAAGGCAGACCGGAATTAACCGGCATTAATACTGCGGCTCCAATTCTGTTCGATATTTTTCGTTTATTGCCTGCAGCCAATTGGTTTGAGCCGCCTGTATCTGGCTTCGCATATCTTCCTGTTTGTAAAAATTCAGGCTTTAAAGCTTCTGCAGATTGTAAAGAAGTGGATACTCTTTTAGTGAGTGAACATGCAAAAAATGCAGGTACTTGTCCGTATTGCAGAAAAATACATTTAGATAAAACAGGAATATTTCGTGTAAACGAAACTTGTGAATCTCCATCGAGTATGATACACACGTCATGGTTTATTTTGCCGCCAACTATTGAATATTATTATAAACAAAAACATCCTGAATATAAAATATTACCCGCTTATAAAACCGGATGTTCAGAAGATGCTGCAAGAATTTTAGATATTATTTATCCTGATGAAGATGCAAAAATTTATGTGCCGCTCGAAATTTCAGGCGAAAAAGGAAGAACTGTTTTTACAGCTACGCATAAAAAAACAAATGCAAAATTATTCTGGCATTTAGATAATGATTTTGTTGGAACCACAGAAAATTTTCATCAAATGGCAATGAATCCATTTCCGGGAAAACATGTATTAACTGTTGTAGATGAAAACGGAAATTCAGTAAGCAGACGATTTGAAATATTAAAAAAAGAATAAGATGTATTATTTATTGGAAGATGCATACCATTTAATGGCATAATACCAGCATGGTTCTGTTCCCGTGTTGGTAAGGTTATGCATTATGTTTGGTCTTACAAAAATGACACTGCCTTCTTTTGTTTCGATATTTTCATTGGCGATATGCATGGTTACATTTCCTTTCATCAAAAACATAATTTCCTCTTGTGGATGCATATGTGCAGCATGACTTTCCTGCCCCGCATTTAAAGTAGTAGCATGTACTTCAAATCTTTCAAACATAGAAGTAGGTTTATCAAACACTTGTCTCGCTTCGCCTTTCGCTGTTTGTTTTACGGTTAATTCATTCCAATCTTTCAACAACGATCCTCCGTTATTTTTTCCTCGAATAATATCAACCGGAGATATGGCAGTAAATCCAATCACATAATAACTCACGGGTTTATCAGAGTTATTGGTAAAGCTTTGCGTATCGCCTGCAACAATCAAAACGATACTATTACTATTCAAAGTTTTACTGCTGTCATTAATCATTACCGTAAGCGGCCCTTGTTTTACAATCACTAACTCTTCCCTATCTGTTAATGCTCTTGACGGGTGATTTGTTTTACCCGGAGCCAATGTTGATGCATGAATATTAAGTATTGCTAACCCACTCGTTTTTCCTTGTAGTTTATTATTTGTTATTGGATAAACACCGGATATGATTGAATCGCTCTGTGCATAAGAAGAAGCATTTACACATACGATAAAACAGGTAATGCAAATTTTGATGAGAAACGAAGGTTTTATTTTAAAAATCAGCATGGTAATTATTTTCACTTAATAATAAATCGTTCTGTTAAAATTAAGGCTTAGCAAATAAACATTGCACCAAACGAATATTATGACACTTCTTTTCTATTTTTATAATCATCAACAGAAAAATCGTTATAATGAAAAAGATTACACCACTACTTATTCTATTCATTTTTGTGTTTAATACTTCTTTTGGTGATAATATTTTTAGCACAAAAAAAATAATCGTTGTTTGGCAACCATCTCATCAAACAGATACCGGAAAAGATTTTAGTGAAGCAGCAACCTGCAATGCCATTGTTAATGCGGCAATGAAACTGAAACCTCATTATAAAGAATACAAAGTTTGGAGTTTTGGTAAAAAGAATCTACACCATGCCGACATTGGCAGCAACACAGCCATTGAACATACATCTGCCATTATCGATGGTAAAATATCCGGATATGCTTACGAATTAAAAAAAGCCAATAAAAAACATCCGCAAATATTTATTGCCGTGCATAATAATGGCGGCACTAAACGCAATGCCGTTTGGGGTTATATTCATTACGGAGATAAATTTGAAGCCGATAACAGAGAACTTGCAGCTCGCTTAATAAAGGCTATTGCCGGTGCAACTAATTTAGAAAACAGAGGTGTATTAGTAGACAGTACAACCGGGCGTAACGATTATCGTTGTAAAACCACCGGAAAGCTTGGTTTTTATAGTTTAGATGAAAATGTTAATGCCGCTCCATATCGTGTATTACTCGAAATTGGCGATAATGTTGTTAGTCGTGAATTATTACAAAGCAGTAAAGGTCAACAAAAAATTGGCGAAGCACTAAAAAGAGAATTAGATGCCTGGATTGTTGAAAAACGTTTGAAATAAAATCGTTGTTATTTTTTTGTGAACGCATCCATCCAACGCATAATGCTTAACCCATCTTCTACACTGCAAGGATTTTCACATTTATTTAAAAAATAAGAAACCACCTGTTCAATCATCGGCTGCTGCACATGTTGAAGCATTTCAAATTCAATGATTTCTTTTGTATCTTCTTTTTCGATATTTATAAACCGATTATCAAATACACTGAAATTTATTTTCCCTTTGGTTCCGATGACTTCAAAAGTATCTTTTTCTTCTGCGGCATTAAAGCACCATACTCCGTTAAATGCAATTCCGTTTTTCAAAATACTATTCCCAACAACCACATCATCCGCAGAATAGGCTTTTGATTGGTTCAATGAAAATCCTTTTGCAATTTTCCATTCTCCAAATAAATACAAAACCAAATCTAATTGATGCGGTGCCAAATCGTGAAACAAACCGCCACCGGAAATCGAAGGATCAACCCTCCATGAATTTTTCAGCTTTTCCAATTCATTTTCAATTGCAGCTTTTTTAAAATAATTGACCTGAACCAATCTAACATCACCTATTATTTTAGCATCAATCAATTCTTTCAGTTTAAGAAAAAAAGGTTGTACTCTTCTGTAATGTGCAACAGTTAATTTAACACCTGTTGTTGCTGCTGCACGTAACATTCGCTCTGCAGATGCAGTATCTACCGTCATTGGCTTTTCCACATATACAGGTTTGCCTGCGGCTAATGCAGCTAATGTATACTCTTCGTGCGACGATGGTGGTGTTGCAATGTAAATTGCATTCACCTCTTCATCATTAATCAAATCATTTGCATTGGTATACCATTTAGGAACAGCATGCCGTTGCGCATAATCTTTTACTTTCATTTCATCTCTACGCATTACTGCAACTAAAGATGAGTTTTCCACTTTATTAAAGGCAGGGCCGCTTTTAATTTCTGTAACATCACCGCAACCGATAATGCCCCAGTTAATTTTCTTACTCATAATAATTGTTTCTCCCTTTTTACCATAATCCGGTAATGCTAATCTAATTCAATCTTTATTTATCTATAGAATATTTTAGGATGCTGTTTATAAGTTATTAAAATAAAACAACTTGCTAATTTACCTGAACAGTATTATTCAATTTCGACATTAAAAAAATTATAAAGAGAATTATTAGGGTTTGAAGCATCAATTAAAAAAGTTGCATATTTATAAGCCAGATAAAAAAGTAGTTTTCGGAAGAATGGTTGCGGCGAAATATAAATGAAGTGACTACTTTCTGCTTGTTAAATACAAGAACATGGATAAAACCTATTTTACCTGAAACAATGCTGCTCTTTTAAAAGATTATTTTTTATGCCCCAAGTACATTAGCCGGAGTTGGTATTCTATTTAAAAGAAAAAACCTGATACCAATAATCGATAATCAGGCTTTCAAGTGGTGTGGGGCGGGATCGAACCGCCGACACAAGGATTTTCAGTCCTTTGCTCTACCGACTGAGCTACCGCACCTTCCGTAAAGGGCTGCAAATATAAGCTCTCATTTTAAATTGCAAAAAACAAATTCTAAAACTTAACTAAAATCACAATTTTTCGGGCAAATCAAGCAAAAGATAAGGCTCGCAACCTTTTATTTTAGATTTTCACCCCACAGAGCATGATGATTCATTTGTTTGAATACCTGAATTTTACGTAGAAAGCTTGACCAAAAATCAATTCATGAAAGTAGGTTTATTTATTCCCTGTTATATCGATCAGTTTTATCCGCAAGTTGGTATTGCTACACTACAAATTTTGGAAAAAAACGGATGCGAAGTAGTATTTCCACTCAATCAAACCTGTTGCGGGCAACCCATGGCAAATTCTGGGTTCAATCATTTATCCAATGGATGCAACGAAAATTTTACGGAAAATTTTGTGGGCGTAGATTATATCGTTTGCCCTTCGGGGAGTTGTACGCTGCATATTAAAGATCATCTTACATCAGCAAAAAACCCGGAACAAGCTGTAATTATCCGAAAACAGGTGTATGAGTTAACAGAGTTTTTAGTAGATGTGCTTCATCTTACAAAAATATCTTCCCGTTTTCCTTACAGAGTTGGATTTCATTCCAGTTGTCACGGCCAAAGAGGGCTGCATTTATCTTCTATGAGTGAACAGATGTTACCGCATTTTTCAAAGCCCGAACTTTTATTAAATACGATTGAAGGGATTACTGTTTTGAAGCCTGAACGAGTGGATGAATGTTGCGGCTTTGGCGGTACATTCAGCATATTTGAAGAAGCTGTTTCGAGCAAGATGGGGAAAGACAGAATTCATCAACATGCTCAAAATAGTGTTGATTATATAACGGGTGTTGATATGAGTTGTTTGATGCACATGGAAGGAATTTTAAAACGGCAAAACAGCTCTATCAAAGTAATTCATATCGCAGAAATTTTAAACGCCGGCTAATATGAATACAACTGCACAAAAACACGCAACCAATGCTGCTACATATATTGCAGATGAACAGCGCACCAACTGGCACGACGAAACATTATGGTTTGTTCGTCACAAAAGAGATTTGGCTGCAACAAAGGTTCCTGAATGGGAAGCATTAAGAAATACTGCATCAAACATTAAAGAACATACACTCTCCAATTTGGATTTGTATTTAGCCGAGTTTGAAAAAAATGCTTTACAAAATGGCATTATTGTTCATTGGGCACCGGATGCTGCAGCTCACAATCAAATTGTTCATTCCATTATTAAAGAAGCAGGAATAAAACAAATTGTGAAAAGCAAATCCATGCTTACGGAAGAATGTCATTTGAACGAATATTTAATACAGAACGGAATTGAAGTAGTTGATACAGATTTGGGCGAAAGAATTGTTCAGTTTAGAAAAGAAATTCCGAGTCATATTGTTTTACCTGCTATCCATTTAAAGAAAGAAGATGTAAGCGATACATTTCATCAACATCTCGGTACAGAAAAAGATAATAACGATCCGCAATATTTAACATCAGCAGCAAGAGTTCATCTCCGTAATAAATTTATCGAATCATCATTAGCCATTACCGGTGTAAATTTTGCAATTGCAGAAACCGGTGGCTTTGTAGTTTGTACCAACGAAGGCAATGCAGATATGGGCACACATTCTGCCAATATTCATATCGCTTGTATGGGTATCGAAAAAATAATTCCGCAACAAAAACATTTGGGTGTTTTCACGAGATTATTGGCTCGCAGTGCAACAGGGCAAGCTATTACAACATATACCAGCCATTTTCACAGGCCACAAAAAAACAAGGCAATCCATGTCGTGATTGTTGATAATGGGCGAAGTACTCAATTGGGAAGAAAAGATTTCAGAAACTCATTAAAATGTATCCGTTGCGGTGCTTGTTCCAATACATGTCCTGTATTTAGAAGAAGCGGCGGGCATAGTTATCATATTGCAGTCGCAGGTCCAATCGGTTCTATCTTGGCACCGAATATTGATATGAAAAGATATGCAGATTTACCTTTTGCATCTTCGCTTTGCGGGTCGTGTTCCAATGTATGCCCTGTAAAAATTGATATACATGACCAACTCTGGAAATGGCGGCAGGAATTAATGAAACAAGGTTATAGCAATTGGTATAAAAAGTTAATGATGCAATCCATGGCATTTGTATTATCCAAACCAAAACTGTATCGCTTTACAGGTAAAACAGCAAGAATATTTTTACGCACTGTTCCATTTTTATTCCAATCCAAATCATTAAATCCCTGGTATAAAAACAGAGAATTTCCTGCAGCACCCAAACAAAGTTTTACTGAATGGTATAAACAGAATAAAAAATGAGCAACCGAAATATCATCTTAGATAAAATCAAAAAAAACAAACCTGAATTTATTGCATTGAGTGAATTCAATGGATTTGACAATCAACAAAAATCTATTGATTTACTGATTGAAACATTGAAAACCATTAAAACAGAAACTACTGTTGGTAATAATATTACCCCCATTCAGGATAAAATCAATCTTTTAAAAAAAGAGGGAAATGTGGTGCTGAATTTATTGGATGAATTGAATGCCGATGAAAAAGAAGCACTAATCTTGAAAACTGCAGCAGATCTGGCTTCGCTGGATTATGCATTTATCAGAGGACAGATTGCAGTTGCAGAAAACGGTGCTATTTGGTTATCTGATAAAAACACAATTAACAGGCTTGTTCCTTTTATCTGCAAGCATTTGATTTTAGTTATTGAAGAAAAAAATATTGTTGCCGATATGCACGAAGCGTACGCAAGCATCAATATTAATGAAGATGGTTATGGTGTATTTATTTCAGGGCCTTCTAAAACTGCAGACATTGAACAATCGCTGGTAATTGGTGCACACGGTCCGCTTAGTTTAAATGTGTTTATTCTTCAATTTTGATGATAATTTTTTCTAACCGGAAGTAAAAAAATTCATTCTGTGAGAAATTATTTTTTCACTTGAAATATTTCAAGTGTATTTACTACAACACCATTTGCGGGTAAATAAATTTTAATGCTCGCTTTGTTATTACTAACCGTGAAAGGTAACTCGCAACTTACAAATCCCTGCACTACTGTTTTATCCCAAGGTACTGTGTCTGCAAGCCTTTCTACAGTAATAAATGTTGGTGAGTTTTTATCAATTGCAATGCCTATTTGTTGCTCATTTTCTTTATTGATGGAATGTGTTGGTAAACAATTTACACGCAATAAATAATCGCCTTGTTTTACATCAACAATATATTCCGTAATAGCCATTGTTTCTACATTTTTATTACTGGCCGATATGCTGATAGGCACAACAGTTAAGCCTTTCCCGTTAACACCTAATCCATTGATTACAGTAATTTTTGCTACTGATTCTTTTTTTGAACTGAATCTATCTGCATCAATCTGCAGAATTAAAGAATCATTTTTTTGTTCAACAATGGAATAATTCACATTTTGCTGTACCATCTTTTCATCAGCAACAGCAGGCATTTTAAACACATCTAAATTTCTCGGATGCCAACTCATTATTCCGTTCCACTTACCGTTTTCCAGTTGGTTGTAATGATTGGCTAAAACAATAATACTATCATAAGCTGATTTTGATTTTGCACTAAACTGTAACGCGATTGAATTCCCTTGCTTCGCTAATTCCAAACTTTTATTGGCAAACAATATTTTTTCATTCATTAAAGATGCACTTACAACAGGATACAAAATCAATTCGTAATAAGCAGATTGCAATCTTGCAGGAATTAGTTTTTGTATTGTAATTGCTTTTTGTGCAATGGATTGATACTGCTGTAACCTGTATGCAGCTTCGCTTTCGGTAAACTGTAATTTTTCAAGGTGCTCAGGTTTACCCGATGCAGCTAATTGATAATAACTGTTTTTTATAACTGCAATTTCTTTTGATACCGGCTTACCAAAAATTTCTGCAGCCCAGCGTTCTGTAAAATCAATAGCATGTTGCGGTTGCCATGCATTAATATCAGCAGCCAATTGCATAGAAAAATCAATCTCTGCTTCTGCAGGTTTTAAATCTCCTACATTAAATACCCACAAATTGCGGGCATTAAATGTATATGCTTTATTCATCTCAAAACTAATCAGCGAAGGAGAAATAGTGGAGAGCCACAAATAATCCTGCGGCCTACCCCAATACGACAAATGATAATACACGCCCGAACCACCTTTGCGTTGTTGTTCTTGTGCATTTGACAACTGACGAATGTATCCGTGATTATCATCGCTCCAAACAATAGTGACGTCATCCGGCAACTTTAATCCTGCATTATAAACATTCAGCACTTCTTTATAAGGGCAAAATATTTGTGCAAGTTCTTCTGCTTTTTTTTGATAGGTTGAAGCAAGAATATTTCTTTGATCATTAATAACTTCTTCTAACAACTTCACTTTACCATTGATGTCTTTTGGGCCGGGCATGCTTCCGTCGTGAATGCCACGCATACCAATGGTTGTAACGGTCGGATAATTTTTTACCTGTTGAATTCTATCGTTCCAGTACTGATAAATCTGTTCTTTATTCACATCATATCGCCATTCCTTCGGGTCAACATGATATTCGTTTTTATAATTTTCCGCCCACTCAAAAACATTGTTACGCATCATCGGTTCACAATGACTGGTTCCTACAACAATAGCATAATCTGCAGCCACTTTTCCATTTTCCGGATAATAGTAAAATGCTTTAGTACAAGGATGCATGGCCGGCCATATATAATTTGCTTTTAACCGTAATAGCAACTCGAAAATATGAGCGTATGTTTTGGGTCCGATGTCTTTTATGTCCGTATCCATTTTAGTGGCTGCCCAAGGTTGTAATCCCCAATCCTCATCGTTCAAAAAAATGCCGCGATACTTTACAGACGGGCCTTTGAACAAGATATTTCCTTTTGTAAAATAGATCTCACTTTTCTTTTCAGGCACAATATCAGCCCACCAATAAAAAGGGTGAACACCCATTATTCTGCTCAATTCAAAAACGCCATAGGACGTTCCTCTTGCGTCGCTGCCAACAATACACAATGCTTTATCAATATTTTTAAAAGGGTGATTGATGATTATGACTTTATAATTTTCCCATTGGCCTTCAATATTGCTAACATCAACTTTTTTTGCCTGAATAAGAGATTGAATAAAAGAGGATTTACCAATTGTTCCGATAATAACAACAGGGCTATTTGTAGCTGATATCCGATGTTGAATATTTAATGATTTTCCTGTAATTCTTGCGGCATCTTCACTAAAACAATTGGCTGTAATATGAATTACTTTTTCTTCCGCTGAATCGAACAGAATAGTTGCTGTTGAATTTGTTGCAACTAACGGAAAACTTTCAGCAGTTTTTACAGAAGAAGCCTGAATCCCTTGTGCCATCAGGTTTTGATGCAATAGTGTAAAAACAAAACAAAATATCGAAAGCTTAATTTTCATAAAATCTTATTGTATCAAAGAGCCATAAATTTCTGCTTCAATAATACTTAATCTGCCTTTTGCATTCATATCATTCCTTACAACACCATCATCTAACTTTTTACCGTTAACTTCTACAGCATTATCTTTTACATCTGTTGCAGCAGCTAATAATTCAATCTTCAAATGCTTTCCTTTTGTATTATTGAATTTAATATTACTGTATCCTAAAGTTTGCTTGGTGCTACCTTTCCACACTTCTCTACCATCTACAGAAATTTTTAAAGCATAAGACCTTGTTCTGAAATTATTCAATTTTAAAACCACTTCATTTATTAATGATCCTTCCTTCAATTCATATTCAATCCATGCCGTATTCAGTTTGCCATCATTATACCAGTCTGTTGATTCATCATCATCAATACTTTTATAAGCACTATCTGCATTACTTTCCGCTTTTATGTTGATGATCTGCAAAGCTTGTCTTGTAGCTACAAACGAAGCTGTAGCAGGCGTTTCACCTTTCTGCAAGTTGCTTTTTAAATTTTCTGAAGGAAATGAATTAGACAACCCATTGTTTACTGCAAAAGGCTTTGCTATAATATTTATGGAAGAAGATTGCAATCCTTCTGCACTTGCATTAATTCTAATAGTTCCCGCTGTTGTGGCAGAACGGATCATTACCCTGTTAACACCACATTCAACGGGAAGGTCTTTGCTTAAAATAAAGTTATCAGGGCCTTGTGCCATTCCCCCACGCCATTCTGCAGGGCCATCCACATCAAAATGAATCATATCCAATGCAGTTGGGCAGCGATACCCGTTTGCGTCTACAACTTCTGCTTCTATCAAAGCAATATCTGCACCATCGGCTTTTAATTCTTTGTGTTCAATAATATTTAATCTAACTGCAAAAGGCTTACCTGCAGTTTTGATTTCATCGGAACAAATCAGTTTTCCGGTTGCATCAAAACCTTTGGCAGTAATAGTTCCTGCAACAAAGTGAATATCTTTAAACGTAAATAAAAAATTCTCAGACGGTTCTCCAAAACCCAATGATTTTCCATTCACTAACAACTCCACTTTTGCTGCAGATGAAATAACGTACATATTTTTTGTAATGTTATTATCATAATTCCAATGCCCAATAATATGTATACCGGGTTTTTCTACATCCACCCAACCGGCCCACATAATTTTATTAGCGTAATAATTTTGTTTGATAATTCTTAACGCATCCACTTCACCGCTTCTTCTAAAATTTTCTGCGCCGCGATGGTGCGTATTGCTTTCAGAAAAAATAATGTTCACGCCACCGCCGTTTACACGCTTACCCGTTCCAGGTCTTTGCGTATAGTATTCATTCCAGCGAATAACATTTTCAATAGCATGGCTTTCCTGATTACGGTTGTATTCTTTTGCTGATTGCCCATTATGTAACGGGCCATCACCATCTTTATGAAACGGGGGTGTATAATCATCCCAATATTTACGTAAACCCTCGTCACGACTATATTCCATCTGCCACATGGGTTTTGTTGCACTTTTATTAATATACAACATTTCACCACCATATTCTGCTTCTTTACTGTTCAACATATTACGGCTTCCGATTGCTCTTCCTCCAAACGGATCAAATGCATCACGTATCTTTTTCATTTCTGCCATGTGCGTTTCACCGATCTGATTATTGCCGCATTCGTAAAAAACAATACTCGGATTATTTCTATTGTAAATAATCGCATCACGCATTACTTCTGTGCGTTGTTTCCACCTTCTGCCATCTACATCTTTTTCGGAATCGCCTGCAGGCATTGCTTGCATCAACCCAACACGATCGCAACTTTCAACATCCTGTTTCCACGGAGTAACATGCATCCATCTTACCAGATTTGCATTGCCGTCTACCATTAACTTATTGCTGTAATCGCTCATCCATGCAGGAACCGCAGAACCCAACGCAGGCCACTCGTTGGTGGTACGTTGTGCATAACCGTGCACCTGAATTGCTCTATCGTTTAATGTTAAATATCCAAAAGAGAAATCTGTTTTTCTAAAACCTGTTGTTGTTTTTACAACATCCGTTACAATTCCATCTGCAATAACAGAAGTGTACACATGATACAAATAACCATAACCCCAACTCCAGAAATGTAAGCCTTCTAATTTGTTTTTTGCATGAAGAATAATTGTTTGATTGGGTTGAATAATTTGCTGCTCTCCTTTAAAAACGCCAACAATTTTTTGGGTAACGGCATCTTCAATTTTCACTTCATATTGCAATGAATGCGTTGCTGTTGTTTCGTTTTTAATTTGTGATTCTGCATGAATGATAGCAGCATGTTTTGCAATTTCAAAATCGGTAGCATACACATAAACGCCTGTTGTACCTAAGTTTGAGAACAATGGCAATGTTTGATAAATTTTATCTGTAAAATGCAGCCAAACATTTTTATTGATACCGCCATAATTGGCATAGAAATTTTTATCGTTCCACTGAAAGCCGCTACCGGTAGCTTTTTCATGATAGTTCCACGAGTTATCAATACGGGCAGCAATAATATTATCTTCTCCGAATTTGATATCATCCGTTACATCAAAACCAAAAGCCATTACGCCGTTTTCATTTAGTCCGATTGATTTTCCATTGATAAAAAATTCGCCACCATGACGTATCCCTTCAAATTCAATAAATACTTTCTTATTGCTTTTATCTTTTGCAATGCTGAAATGTTTTCTATACCAAACAATGCCTGTTGTTAATTCATCAATAGAAACTTTAAAAGCATCATCTTCATTAAAAGCATGAGGTAATGTTACCGGTTTCCATTTGCTATCATCAAAGTCAATTGCTTTTGCAGTGGAATCATCACCCACAAACATTTTCCATGATGGATTAAAATTGTATTTCTCTCTGCTTGATAAAGTTGTTTGTGCATTGAGTAAGGCTAATAAAAAAAAAGAAGCACTCAAGAACAGAAACTTAATTTTCATATTCTAATTAATTTATTTTAATTCAAATGCACCTAAATCGGGTGCAGTACCACGAAACGGAAAACCAATATCCACCCCTTTATCAATGAATTTGCTATTGGGTTTTAATTTCATAAATCCGTTATTGGGCAAATCGCCATTCGGTTGACGTGCAGCTACCAAAAGGTTTTCATCCAAACTAACAAAATCATCTGCAGTTGCTTCTAATGCCAAATCAAAATAATTATTGGCAATCGTACAATTGCTTTTATCAATATTCAGTAATTCATTCTTCCCTTTATAACCAATATTGTTTTTTAGTGTATGATCATACCCAGGCACATCCTGGGGAGAATCTCTTAAACGATTAAGCATATTGTAATTAACCGTGTTTTTGTATGCCGTATTATTATACCAATTACTGCCGCCAATATGATGGTTTGAATAAAAACCATTGGCTTTATTATGAACAGCTACACAAAACTGAATAATCATTCGGGGAACAGGATTAGGAATTTCATTACCAACTTTTTTTAATCCGTATCCGCCACTTTTAAAACCATTTCCATCACCAAGACTTTCAAAATTTTTGGAGAATCCGTTATAAAAAGCCCAACAATGATCGAATGTTGTAGCTTCGGAAGAATTAATTAAATCAAATCCGTCATCGCTGTTAAACCATGCCCTGCAACCTCTGAACACATTATTCTTACTACCTTCTCTGGGATGACAACCAAAGCCATCTGTGTTACCGCCTTTACCATTTTCAGAAAAATAATCCCAATTATTATAAGCATCGCAATTAAGAATTAAATTATCAGAACCTTCAAGCAAATAAAAACCTATTGCCATACCATCGTGCATACTCAATTGTTCATAGATATTATGGCTCCCATGATTTTCAAAACATTCAGATTGTGTATGTGTTTTAATAGTTACCTGTACACCAATAATTTCAAATCCTTTCAGGTGAATATAAGAACCTGTAACATAAAACGCAGCCACTCTTAAGTTAGCGGGTTTTACATCCGAATAATCAAATATTGGTGTTTCATTAGGATAATTGATATAGCTGATGAATTTGCCCGGCACACCGCTTTTATCTAAATAACTAACACATGCGTAAACTCTTTCTGTTCTGGCAATTTGAGTTTCTGACAAATGATAAACGCCGCCACGTATATATACCGTATCGCCTGCACTTACCAATGATTGTGCTTTTTGTACAGTTGCTAAAGGGCTTTCAATTGAACCGCTATTTTTATCATTACCATTGGGAGCAACATAAGATATTTTTGCAAATGCTGCTACTTGAATGATTGAAAAAAATATGGAGCTGATTAAATATTTCATTTGTTTTATTTCCGTAGTTGATATATTTCGCTGCCTGCCAATAAAAAGCAGCCCAAACCATAATCTTCAAAATCGGGTGTACTGTTAAAATTTACAGGCTGGCCATCTTTTGGTTCCTTGCCTGTTCCCTGTACATAACCGAGTTTACCATCTTCATGCACACAATCTTTTACCATTGCGTTCCATGCTTTTAATACAACAGGTAAGTATGTTTTTTTATCGATGATTTTATGGTTGATACCCCAAGCCATTCCATATACAAACAAAGCAGTGCCTGATAATTCTCTACCGCCATAATTAGTAGAATCTTTTAAACTCACATTCCAGAAGCCATCTTTACGTTGCAGTGGCAGCAAGGCTTTCAGCATATCTTTATAATCTTTCAAAAATTCGTTGTAATGATTATTTGCTTTAGGAAGCAAAGACATTGTTCTTACCAAAGCAGCAACAACCCAACCATTTCCACGGCTCCAGTAACAATTACCGCCATTCGGTTCTTTGTATGGCGGAACAAAATCTTTATCCCTCCACCATAAATTTTCTGCAGCATTATACAAACCTTTACCACCATGATTATTTTTTGAGAAAGCATACATCGTGTACATTCTTTCAAAATAAGATGTGTCTTTATAAATTACACCCAACTTCGCAAATACAGGCATTGCCATTTGAATGGCATCAATCCAATGCCAATCATCTATTTTATCGGTCTTCATCATATTATCAATACCCGCTTTAATATTTTTAATATGTTCTTCATTTTTGTCTATCAAATACAAATCAATATAGGTTTGCCCACATGCCTGATCATCTGCATTTCGGGTAGTAATTCCATTACGCAAATTCCATTGATGTTTGGTTGCCCAATCAACAGCATAATCATAATAAAGCTCTTTTTTATCAACAGAATACAATGCCATCAATCCTTCATAATACACGGCCCTTGTCCAAATATTTGCAGGGCGTTCTCTGTTGGTTACAATTGGTTTTCCCGGATCGGGCCACTTGTTCATGAAATAAGCATTGGTTAATTCCAATGTTTTCAATACCTGTTTTTTATCGGGGATATTTTGTGCTGAAACAGTATTGATTTGAAATAGGATAATTGGTACTGCGTAGAATAAAAATCTGTTCAACATGCAATCGGTTTTATCATGCAACCTAATAAAAAGATGAATGGAAACCATCCTGCCAAATCGCAGGATAGTTTCGAAAAGCAGTTTTGTACATTTATATTAGATGAAAACGATTCTTATCACTTTTATGTACTGCTTAGTACTTACGCTTTCAGGTTCCTCCCAACCTGTTCAAAAAAAAGTAAGCAACGATTCTCTTTTTAGGATTGAAAAATTGTTGTTCCAAGATGATTTTGCATCGCTTGATACCAACAAGTGGCGGATTGAAAAAACTGCATCGGACAGCGAGATTGTAACGACTAAAAATAATCGTTTGCTTATTGATACTTATGGCGGGGCAACCATTTTTTATACGAGAGAATTAAGTGGGAATGTTTATATCAGCTATAAAAGAACTGTTTTAATAAATAAGGGAAAGAATGATAGGCTATCCGATCTCAATCAATTCTTTATGGTTAGAGAAGTCAAAACTGATAGGCTCTCTAAACGAAACGGCGGATTTGCAGAATACGATTCTTTAAACATGTATTATGTAGGAATGGGCGGCAATTACAATACAACAACCAGATTTAGAAAATACGAAAACGGCAATAAAAAAATTATTGCAGAATATACAGATGCGGCACATTTATTACAGGCCAATCATGAATATTTAATTGAAATTATTTTTTTAAACGGAACCATTATCTACAAAGTTGATGGAAATATTTTCTTTGAATGGAAAGATAATAATCCATATACGAAAGGTTACTTTGCTATTCGCTCAACAAGGTCAAGACAAGAGATAAATGATTTAAAAATTTATAGTATACAAACAAGAATACAATAGCTAAAGAGAAAAACCTTATTCTATTTTCCTATCTCCCAACTCCTGTTTTAATAAAGGCCAATCTTTATTTGATTGATGCGCTTGCTGAATAAACAATTCAAGCTTTTCAATGATATCTTTATGTGATGAAGCAATATTGTTTTTTTCAGATGGATCTTTTTCTAAATCATACAATTCAATCGGAGCATTAGTATTGATGCTAACATTGTATTTTACACCTTTCCATTTACCATAACGAACTGCTTGCCTACCATTGTTTTCATGAAATTCCCAATATAGATATTCGTGCTGCTTTTGCTGCTTATCATTCCCTGTTAATGTTGGTAAAATAGAAATGCCATCTATTTTTTTATTTGATTTTATTCCTGCTATTTCTTCAAATGTTGGAAACAAATCCCAAAACGCACCCACATAATTATTTTTTGTTCCCGGCTTAATCGTTCCTTCCCATTTTGCAATAAAGGGCTCTCTCATCCCACCTTCATATAAATCTCTTTTAATACCTTTGTAAATACCACTGCTATTAAAAAATTCCGGATCGTTGCCACCTTCACGGTGCGGTCCGTTATCACTTGTAAAGATGATGAGTGTGTTTTTTTCAATTCCTGATTTTTTAATAGCATTCATTACATCACCCACATATTTATCGAGCCTTGAAACCATTGCTGCATAAGCAGCATGGGGGTATGGCTCAAAAGAAGCACCTTCAAACTTCTTCCATTTTTTTTCATCCAAAGCCGATTCATTAAACATTTTCACATATTGATTATACACTGCATCATGCGGTACGCTTAATGCCGCATGTGGTAATGTATATGATAAAAACAAAAAGAAAGGTTGGTTTTTTTTCTGTTTAATAAATTCCAATGCCTTTTGATGAATTAAGTCTGCCGAATAGATTGTTTCTCCGGCTTTATTTGCATCAAGTAATACTTTTGTTTCATTATCCCATAAATGATCCGGATAATAATTATGTGCCAGTGTTTGGCAATTATATCCATAAAAAGTTTCGAAGCCTTTTTTTAACGGCACACTGTTAGATCCAACAAAACCCAAACCCCACTTACCAAAATCGCCGGTAGCATAGCCATTGTTTTTTAAAATCTGTGCAATGGTAATTGTAGAATCTGCCAATGGATATTGCCCTTCGGGTTTAAAACTTTTATTACCCCTAACATCGGTATGGCCGGTGTGCATTCCCGTCATTAAACTTGCTCTGGATGGTGCACAAACAGCAGTGCCTGCATAAAAATCAGAAAACTGCATCCCTTCTTTTGCCAATAAATCAATAGATGGTGTTTTAATTTTTTGCTGACCATAACAACCTACATCTCCATAACCCAAATCGTCTGCAACAATTAAAATAATATTTGGTTTTTGTTGAGCGAAAGAAAAATTGGCAAGCAATAAAAAAATTATTACAAAAAAAATTAGTCGTTTCATAATCATTATCTCGCTGTTTAAAGAACGATGAAAATATTTTATTTAGAAGTATATGCTGTATTGAATTCGTATTTACCCGAACCAAGTTTTACAATTAAATACTCTTTTTCTCTTTTAATAATTTGTATTGATTTATCTGCCGAAACCAATTGAGTATTTTCAAACACATCGTTTGTTTCTGTAACAGGAATATAAACCGTTGCTGTTATGTTAGCAGGAATTTCTACTTGCAAAATCAATTGTTTATTTTCTATTTTCCATCCTGTATTTATTTTTCCATAGAGTGTTTGGTATGTTGCATGGGCATTGGTAAAATTGCCGCCAATATGAGGATGAATAGTAATTTTTTTATATCCTGCTCCATCTTCATCAATATCCAAACCTATCATCACTCTATACATCCAATCGCCAATAGCGCCATAAGCATAATGATTAAACGAATTCATTTCTGCTGTTTGAAAATTGCCGTTTGTTTTTATTCCATCCCAACGTTCCCAAATAGTTGTAGCGCCTTTGGTTACAGGATATAACCATGACGGATAGGTTTCTTGCAATAATAGTTTGTATGCAATATTTGTGTATCCATAATTACTAAGCACATGGCACAAATAAGGTGTGCCTAAAAATCCTGTTGTTAAATGATTGCCGTATTGTTCAATATTGGCTACCAACCTATCTGCTGCCTGTTGTTTTAAATGATTGGGCAACATATCAAACTGCAATGCCAATACATACGATGTTTGTGTATTAGACATGGTTGCTCCGTTTGCAGTAATATATTCTTTTAAAAATGCTTCTTTAATATTTTGTAAAAGATTAGAGTATTGAGTTACATCATCTGTTTTGCCTAAAATTTTTGCTGCATTAATTAATAGTTGTGTTGAATAAGCATAAAAACATTGTGCAATTAAATATTTATTGGTAATGGCAGATTTACCATTATCATCAACTGTTAAACTATAAAATAACCAATCGCCAAAATGGCTTCCTCTATTCCATAAATCATTAGTGCTTTGTTTTTGCATATAACCTACCCAGGCTTTCATGCTTGCGTATTGGTTTTCTAACACTCGTTTATCGCCATACACTAAATACATTTGCCATGGAATAATAGTTGATACATCGGCCCAACCTGCACTTTCGCCTTTTGCCCAACCGCTATTTCCTAAAACATTAGGAATTACATGCGGTACATTGCCTTCAGGCAATTGATCTGCAGCTACATCTTTCAACCACTTTGTAAAAAAGTTATTTACATCACGTAAAAATGTAGAAGTGCGAAAGAATACTTGTGCATCACCCGTCCAACCTAAACGTTCATCTCTTTGCGGACAATCAGTCGGTACGTCTAAAAAATTTCCTCTTAAACCCCATTCAATATTATGTTGCAGTTGATTGATTTTAGGATTTGAAGTTGAAAAACTTCCGGTTTGCTTCATATCAGAATACAAAACAATTGCTTTAAAATTTCCGGCAATTAAATCGCCTGTATATCCTTCCAGTTTTATATAACGGAACCCATGCCAAGTGAAATGCGGTTCAAAAATTTCTTCTCCTTCCCCTTTTAAAATATAAGTATCCCGAGCTTTGGCAGCACGAAGGTTTTCGGTATAAAAATTTCCGTCTTTATCTAATACTTCGGCATGTGAAACAACTATTTTTTCTCCGGCGTTTCCTTTTGTTTTTAATTGAACCCAACCAACAAGATTTTGTCCAAAATCAATTACCTGTTCTCCTTTAGGCGTTTTAAATATTTTTATGGGTTGAAATGTTTCATGCTTTTTAACAGGCTCGTTATACGTTGCAATTAAATTATCTTTTGAAAGATTGGCAGTTTTTACAACACTCCAGTTCTTATCATTATAACCGGGCAATGCCCAACCTGTTTTATCTAACCGGGCATCAATAAATTCGCCATTATAAATATTTGAAGAACGAATAGCGCCGGTAGAAGATTTCCAACTATTGTCTGATACAATACTCGCTGTTGTTCCATCCGTATAAACAATATCTAATTGAAACAACAAAGCAATATCGCTGCCATAAAGGTTTCTTTTATGATTGAAAGAAAAATCTCCACGGTACCATCCGTCGCCCAATGTTACGCCAATTGCATTTGTTCCGTTTTTAATAGCAGTAGTAACATCGTACACCTGATATTGTAAACGTTTGTTGTAGCTCGTCCAACCCGGTGTTAAATAAGCATCTCCAATTCTTTTTCCATTTAATTGTGCTTCGTATAAACCATGTGCGGTAATGTATGCTATTGCCCATTTTAATTTTTTGTTATTGCTAAATTCTTTTCTAAATAATGGAGAAGCAAATAAACTATCTTCTTCATATCCCGGCACAATCCATTGTGCTTTCCAGTCGGCTGTTTTTAATAAACCCATTTGCCAAAATGCAACTGTGCTCCATGCAGAAATATTTCCGTAATTATCCCAAACACGAACCTGCCAATAATATTTTTTGCCGGAAATAAGTTGCGTATGCCGGTATGGAATATGAATAGATTGTTCCGAAATTACTTTACCACTACTCCAACAATCGCTTTTTCCTTTTTTTAGTTTTGATGAATCCGATGCAACCCTTATTTCGTAAGCCTGCTGCACAACATTTCTTTGATTGGAAAATAACTGCCAACTTAAATTGGGTTGTTGAATATCTATACCAATAGGATTACAGATATTTTCTGTACGAAGATTATTTACTTCAATTTGTGCTTGTATAAATAATGCAAGGCTTTGAAAAACGAGTAAAAAGAAAATTATTTTTTTCATATAACAAATTTTTTACTTTATCACGGCATTTTAATAAACCCTTCGTATTTCACTTTCCAATTTTTATTAAAAGGAATGCCGGGCGTATCTGTTTTACAATTATCATAACCTCCTACCATCATTGCAACAGCAGTAAGTAGTCCGCCATTGCCGGGTAAATAAATAGTTAATCGTTGATCTTGATAATTATGCCCGTTGTTTAAATAAGTATTCGTTTGTATAGGCATTAATAATGCAGCAATAGCTTTTTCTGGCATACCCAATCGAGTGGCTGTCATGGCTGTCATCGGGAAATCCCAGCCCCACGTTTTATCCCAGCTCCAGTTATTCCAAATCCAATTAAAAGTATTGCTCATTAAAACATCATTTGTTTTGATGGTTGCAGGCAACATACCTATTGCACCTAAAACAGAAGGATGATCTGTTTTAAATTCAGGATTGGTGTAAGAATCGGTTGCACTTTCTGTAAATAAATATTTATCGTTCTGAACCGGAAGGGGTGATAAATTGTTTAATACATCATCCCATTTCTTATTACGAGATAAATGCAACCTTTCTCTCCATTGCTGTGCAACAGTTAATGCCCAATACCAATAATTTAACTCATAAGCCGGGTTAAAAGTTTCTTCTGCTTTAAACCGTTCCTGTGCAGCAATTACACCTTTACCTAAAATATATCTCTTCAATGTTGAATCGTAATTAACATACGATGCCATAAAATCTGCAGTTGCAAAAACAAGGTTAGCATATTTTTTTAGTGTGCTGGAATCTTTATGTGCACGATAACACAATTCACTGAAATAAATAAAATGCGGTTGTTGCCATATTAAAAAAGAGCCAACAGAAGACGGACTTTCATTGCCTTGATGATCTACCATTTTTTGCCAACGAATGCCATCATAACCTTGCCGCTCTGCAATTTTTTTTGCATTGTCTGCAACAGTTGCATACCATACCATACTTTTTTCCAGCAAATCAATTCTATTCCATAAAGCAAAATGAATACCATGCCACCAATGCATTTCCAAATGCGGTTTGCCATACCAACTGTTATACGTTAATCCGGTTTCCTGCGGCGGAAAATTTCCGGCACATTGAATTTTTGTTAAGTACTGCGATAAAATAATTCTTCGCTCCAATTCAAAAGCCCTTGTATCGGTACTTCCCTCAAAATCAACAGCAGCACCTCTTTGCCAAAATTGCTGCCAATTGGCTTTACTGTTGAATACAATTTCGTTAAACGATTTTTGTTGTTGCAAACTTTTTTCTGCAAAAGCACAAGTCGTTTCAAAACTATCGCAGGCAGAAGGTTGAATTAAAAACCAATGTTTTTGTTTTTGAATAACAGTTGATTTTTTATTCCATTGAAAGTTAAGCCAGTATTGTGTTGTATCTAACACACGATGAACATAACCGCCCATTTCATCATTAATAAAATAAGATTCATGTTTATCATCATTGGCATAATTATTTCCCATATCGCTCCAATTTCCATTAGGATAAGGAAAGCGAACAAACAGTTTTATTCTTTGTTGCTTCATTAAAGAAGAAACAATTTTAACAGCAATAATATCTTGTTGTTGATGACAAACAGTAGTTACATCTACGGGAATATTTTCAACCGTAAAATGCGACCGGATCTCCCCCGTCCACATGTTCAATGTTTGATGAATATTTTTTATATCGCTGATTGTTGCAGCTAAGCCATCCTTCTTTTTTATCTCCAGCCCAATATTTCCCAACTGCAAACGATGCGGATTTTGTCTAAAATATTCAACTGCATTTTTATTGCGTTCAGGTGCTTTTATTTGAACGGTTAATGGAATATCTTTTCCATTTAAATGATATGTTTTCAAAGTTTCATCAAAACGATATTGCTCTGTATTGGGAAAGCTATGCCACCCCCATTCGCTCTCTGTTCCCAACGGAACACCTTTTGCATAAGCATCAGGGAAAGATTGCAAGCCTGTAACATCAACCGTAAATGCAAAGCTGCCATTACCTACACTTAGAGAAGAAAGCGAGTCAAGTTTTGTATTCACAACCGTATGCCTTTCAACCAGTATTTGTCGATTAATTTTTTGTGCCGTTGCAATATTCACAAAAAACAAAATGAAAATAAGCAA
>Ga0310914_10000376_pt1 | contig 25349 bp, 24 predicted proteins | sample GREbulkMGAN108_FD_203450 | JGI IMG/M metagenome (GOLD analysis project Ga0310914, IMG submission 203450) | Lab enrichment of tropical soil microbial communities from Luquillo Experimental Forest, Puerto Rico - GRE.bulkMG.AN108 | ecosystem: Environmental > Terrestrial > Soil > Tropical forest >... | reverse complement strand
CACATGACGCTATCCGAAAGAGCAGCAGGAACGAAATGTGATCTTGCTACCGAATTTGCTACCGAACGCCGTGGGACGCTCGGGGAAAGAAACGGATGAAGAACGCTAGGACACCCGAAGAATGCCCACAGATCAGGAGGTTCAGGGATAGATCGGGATAGGCAGCGACAGTAGAAAACGAATTTCGAGTGCGGTGCTTTCAACCACTCAGCCACCTCTCCGTAAATCGAGGGCGAAAAGCGCGGCCTCGGTAGTGCGCTATCTATCGGCCCGGCCGGGGCGAAACAAGGCAATAACGAGTGAAAAGGCTTCGTTGCGGGCCAACTTCGCTTTCAGAGCGATGGATTGCCGGGTTAATAAGCCCGGCAACGAGGCACGCGAGGGTCTGCAACTCTTAGAACTCCCCTCCCTCCACAGCTTCCCGCCGCTGCCGCCATTGCAAAGGGCGACCGCCCGCTTCAACTTCCGCCGCGGAATCAGAGCAGGCCACCCAAGAGGATGCTATGACGCGGGCCGTCGAGGCGACAGCGAGAGCCGGTGCGAGCATGGTGCAGGAGCGCTACCGCCACGCCGGGGTCGATACCGACGAGGCAGACGCCGGTCTCAAGAAGCTCACCCGGCGCATCGCCGAGACCTGGCCGCCGGGGGGCGGCTTCGGATCGGTCAAGCTCGACATCGGCTACTTTGCCAATGTCATCGACGTGGGCGGGCAGGGCATTGCGATCACGACCGACGGCATCGGCTCGAAGGCGATGATCGCGACCATGCTGGGCAAGTACGACACCGTCGGCATCGACTGCGTCGCCATGAACGTCAACGACGTCATCTGCGTCGGCGCGCGGCCGGTTTCCATGGTTGACTACATTGCCGTCGAGCGGGTCGAGGCGCAGATGCTCGATGCGATCTCTGTCGGATTGTGCGCCGGAGCAAAGCTTGCGGGCATCTCGATCTCGGGCGGCGAGACCGCGCAGCTCAAGGACATGATCCGCGGCTTCGACCTCGCCGGCACCGCCATCGGGCACGTGCCGCTCGACCGCATCCTGGTGGGAGCGCACGTGCGGGAAGGCGACGCGGTGATCGGGATCGAGAGCAACGGCATTCACAGCAACGGGCTCTCGCTGGCGCGCCGCGCGTTCTTCGAGATCAACAGCTATAATTGCGCGCACCGGTTCGCGGAGCTCAACCACGATCTCGGAACCGAGCTGCTGCGGCCAACCCACATCTATGTCAGGGAAGCGCTCGAGCTGCTCGACCGGATCCCCTCGGTAAAGGCGTTCGCGCATATCACCAGCGATGGGCTGCTCAACCTCACCCGCGTGCAGGCGAATGCGGGGTACGTCATCGACGCGCTGCCGCCGGTGCCGCCCATCTTCTCCATTATCCAGCGCCTGGGTGACGTGGAACTCACCGAGATGTTCGCGGTCTTCAACATGGGGATCGGGTTCTGCGCGGTGGTCGCGGAGGAGGATGCCGATCTTGCCGCTGCGATTCTCGGTGGCAAGGGCAAGCGCGCCTTCCGGATAGGCCACGCCACTTCGGATGCGAAGCGGCGGGTGACGCTTGCGCAATACGGGCTGGTCGGAGAGGGCAAGCATTTCCGCCGCGCGGAGCGCTAGCCAGCCGCCTAATAGCCGCGGCAATCTCGGTCTAATAGCCCCCGGAAGGGGCGGTCGGTGGGGTGAAGCAAGGAAAACCGCAGGACCGTTGCGTTCAGAACTCCCCACCCGGCTCGCTTCGCTCGCCACCCTCCCCTTCGGGGCAGGGATAAGTCACGCGTTGTGCGTATAATGGGGTGTGGACTACCTCATGAATCACGGGCGGGAAACATTGCGACGGCGAGACAGCACACGCGGACAGCGCCCGCGGCTCGCCGTCGTGCCGGCGGCCGCCGTCATCGCCATCCTTGCCGGCGCAGACCACCGCGCACAGGCGCAATCGCTCGACGCTCATTACGCTATCTCGATGACAGGCATCCGCGTGGGTCAGAGCGCCTGGACTGTCAACATCGACGGCGACCGCTACTCGGCATCCGCGAACGGCGGCAGCGTCGATCTGCTCAACGTGCTGCTGCGCGGGGAGGGAGTAGCGCGGGTAACCGGCAGCATCAAGGACGGCCGGCTGGTGCCGGCGACCTTTTCCTCGAGCCTGGTCGAGGATGGCGTGAAGGGCGATCTGAAAATGACGCTGGAGGACGGCATCGTGACGGCAGTCGAGGACAATGGGCCGCCGCCGACCTCCGATCGCGTGCCGCTCACGCAGTTGCACGTGCAGGGCGTGACGGATCCGCTGACTGCTCTGCTCCTTCCCGATGCGGGCGGTGAGGCTGCCCCGGCGAAGGAGAGCTGCGAGCGGACACTTGCCGTGTTCGATGGCCGAAGGCGTTATGATCTCGCCCTGTCGTTCAAACGGGTGGAGAAGATGCAGCACAGGCCGGAGGGGGAGCGCCTGCTCGTGTGCAACGTTGTCCTGCGCCCCATCGCCGGGCATCGCGCCGACAGCATGATCGTGAGATATGTCGCCGGCCGTCGCGACATGGAAATTTCCTTCGCGCCCATTGCCGGAACGCGCTTTCTTGCGCCATTTCGCCTCTCGCTGCCGACCTTGATCGGAACCATGGCGGTACAGGCCATCTCGTTCGAGACCCCGGCGCCGGCTCCCGCTGCCCGGCAATAGCGCCGCTTATCCTTCCCCAGCCCAAGTCGGATATATCCGACTTGGGCCGCATGAGAGTGCCGAACTCGGGCAAGCCCGAGTTCGGAAGGGGAGGGTGGCCGCCGAACGAAGTGAGGCGGTCGGATGGGGGTGAGCGGTCGGGTGGGGGTGAGGTGGGAAGAGACCCGCAAGATGGTGGCCTCCCCCGATCAAGTCGGGGGTCGGCCACCCTCCCCTGCGGGGAGGGATAACCCGCGCCCCGTGTGTGAACATGCCCGAAGAAAAGCCATCCCGCTCCCGCAGGCGCCGTATTATATGTGAGAGCGCCGCAGCACGCGGCACAGGACGAAACCGTGGCTCGATTCGAACGCATAGGACGCGAACTGCGCGGCAGCGTGATTGCGCTGCTGATGGTCGCGGCAACGACCGGCGTCGTCTACGCCCTTGCCCTTTCGCTCGAGATCCGCCGCGGCTCGGCGGTGTATCTGCTTCCCGTGCTGCTCGCGGGCTGGCACCTCGGTCTGATTCCGGCGCTGGTCGCGGCCGTCGCCGGCGTGCTGATGTCGGGGTACTTCTTCTTCAGCCCGTACTACAGCTTCTACATCGCGCGGCCCAACGAGTTCCTCCATCTTGTCTTGTTCATGGTGGTGGCCGCGGTCGTGAGCCACCTTGCCAACTCCATGAAGCAGCAGACCGAGCTCGCCCGCAAACGCGAGAAAGAGATGCGCGACCTCTACGCCTTCTCGCGGCGGCTGGCGGTGGCGTCTTCGGCCGGCGAGATTTATCGCGCAATTGAGGAGCACCTGGCCAATCTCGTGCAGCGCAAGGTCGTGCTGTTTGGCGCCGGCGCCGGCGAGCCTGGTGTCCTGCCGGAAGGGATGTCGCTCGCCGCGCGCGTGCATGACGCCATCGCGCACGTCCGCGATGGCCACATCCCCGTCAGCACGGTGGACGACGGCGCGGGCGACGTCTGGCTCATCCGGCGGGTGTCCGAGGCCAATGCCGACTTCGGCGTCATTGCCATCGATCTCGGCAGCGTGCCGGCCGCCGACATCGAGGAGATTCGCCAGCGGGTCGACGACGTACTGGCGGACGCCGCTGCCACGCTCGAGCACCTCGATGTTGCGCGCGCGCTCGATGATGCCAAGATGCGCTCCGAGACCGAGCTGCTGCGGGAAGCGCTCATCGGGTCGGTGTCGCACGAGCTGCGCACCCCGCTCTCCTCGATCCTGGGGGCAGCGACGGTGCTCAGCAACTCTCCCGCGGTGGCCGCCGATGAGCGGCTGACTTCGCTGGCCGGCGTCGTGCGCGACGAATCGGAGCGTCTCAACAACGATATCCAGAACCTGCTCGATGCGACCCGGGTGAGCCGCAAACAGATCACCCCGAACAGCGAGTGGATCGAGCCGCAGGACATCGTCAACTCCGCGCTCGAGCGGCGAAGGCGGCATCTCGCGGGCCACAAGGTGCTGCTCGATCTCGACTCGAATCTGCCGCTCATCTATGTCGATGCCGTGCTGGTCGAGCAGGCATTCGTGCAGATCGTCGATAATGCGGCAAAATACTCGCCCGCCGGCTCTCCAATCACGGTCGCGGCCAAGCGCAATGGCAGCCAGGTTGTGCTCTCGGTGCGCGACCAGGGCGCAGGGCTCAGCGCCCTGGAGAACGGTCAGATCTACGAGCGCTTCTTCCGCGGCCAGCGCCACGCCGCGACCACCTCGGGCTCCGGGCTCGGCCTGTGGATCGCGCAGGCCTTCGTCAATGCCAATGGCGGAAAGATCGTAGCGGCGAGCCCTGGCATCGACTGCGGCACCACCGTTGCCATACATCTGCCGTTTGCGACGCCGACGACCGAGCCCGAGGTCGGTCCCGATGACTGAAGCCAATCCGCTTGCCCTGGTGGTGGACGACGAGCAGCAGATCCGCCGTTTCCTGCGCGCGGGCCTCGAGCTCGACGGCTTTGCAGTCGAAGAGGCTGAGAGCGGGCAGGGCGCGCTGCGACTTGCCACGCTCAAGCCCCCCGACCTCGTGATTCTCGATCTTGGCCTGCCGGACATGGACGGCGGCGATGTGCTGGAACGCCTGCGCACCTGGTCGAGCGTGCCGCTGATCGTGCTGTCCGTGCGCTCGAACGAGGCGGAGAAGGTGCGTCTGCTCGAGCGCGGCGCCGACGACTACGTGGTCAAGCCGTTCGGCATGGCGGAGCTGCTCGCGCGGGCGCACGCCGCCATGCGCCGCTACGTGCGCGTCTCCACGGGTGAGCCGGTGATCAGGATCGGACCGCTCTCCATCGATCTTGCTGCGCGCATCGTCACCATCGACGGCGAGCGCGTGATGCTCACGCCCAAGGAATACCGGCTGCTGCAGCTGCTTGCCCAGCACGCAGGGAACGTGGTCACCCACCAGTTCCTGCTCAAGGAGATCTGGGGGTCGCCGCACCTGCAGGACACCCACTACCTGCGCATCTTCATGCGCAAGCTGCGGCAGAAGATTGAGGCCGATCCCACGCAGCCGCGCATCCTCTTGACCGAGCTCGGCATCGGCTACCGCCTCGTCGCCCCGGAGATCGCCAATCCCGCGCCGGCGTAGCGCCAATCCCTCCCCGAAGGGCCCCGAAGGGGAGGGTGGCCGAGCGAAGCGAGGCCGGGTGGGGAGTTCTGACACGCGACGATCTCGCGCCTCGCCGCGCATGTTTCATCATCCGCGCCGCTGTCCGCCCGGCCGCAGCGCCGCCTTGAGCGCCTCGCGGCGGGCAGGATCATAGAGCCTGGGATAGTCGTAGGTGAGCGGCCTCGACGGCTCGACGCGCAGCGTCACAAACACCGGGCCAGACAGCCTGACAACATGGCCCGCCTGCTGCTCGAAATTGGCGAGGTCGGCGAAATCGTGCACGTGCGCAAACCCCGCCGCGCGCGCCATGGCCGCAAAATCGACATGCGGCTGCGGGATCGGGTGTGCTCCGTTCGCCTCATAGGTTCCGTTCTGCACGACGAAATGCACGAGGTTTCTCGGCGCCGCGGCGGCGATGGTCACCAGGCATCCGAGGTTCATCAGCAGGCTGCCGTCCCCCTGCAGGCAGATGACGCGCCGATCCGGCCGCCCCAGCGCAAGCCCCAATGCGTGCGATGAATCCAGCCCCATCGCGCCGACGGAGAAGTAGTTGAGCGTGCGCTCGCCGAGATCGAGCCAGTCGACCGCCGAGCTGTAGGTCGCAACCACGATCTCGTCGGTGATGTGCCGCGCCAGCACGCGGAAGCATTGGTGGCGTTTCATCATGACGGAGAAGGCCGCCGCCCGATCAGGAGAGCAACCGGTGCGGACGCGGCGTAAGCATGCTCGATCGCCGGGCGAATCAATGCCACGTCGGCATCCTCGTTGATCAGATGATGCGCAATTCCCATGGCGTCGAGGATCGGCACCATGATGCGCACGCCATAGCGCGGCGAGTCACGCGGTGCCTTCTCGGGATCATGCTGCAGGAGACCGATCATCATGCAGATGGGCTGCGCATACTCGACCGCGACGCCGCGGATCGCATTGAGGGAGTCGAGGAAGCCGGTGTGCTGGATGAGGCAGAGCGCCCGCTTGCCGCAATAATGCAGGCCCGATGCGATGCCGATGCACTCGTCCTCCTTGCAGACCCGGATCAGGCGAAAGTGCGCATCGCGCGCGATCGGGCGCAGCAGCCCGCCGCTGGTCACGATATCGGGCACCGACAGGATGAACTCGACGCCACTCTCCTTGATGGCAGCGATGATGCCCGCGCCCTTGAGCCTGATCTCCTCTTCCGCATCACTGACCAGATCCGCATCCATGCGGAACCTCCGGGCATTGCCTTGCCAGCTAAGCGGAAATCAAACACTGCCGCAACGGTCGCCGCCCCGTAGCCCGGATGGAGCGCCAGCGACGCATTTCGCGGCGCAATCAAGCTTGCGCAGATTCTCACGGTGCGGACGGCGCTGATCAACGCGGGCTACGCGCCGGCCATCCTTGACTCGCGCGCCCCGCCTCCATAGGTTCCGCGCGCTCTCGCAAAGAGCCCGCGACGAAACCGCCGACCGGTCCGCGAGGCCGGAGGCCAACGCCCGACAGCGCGCCGCGCCCTCGGGCGCCTGCGGCATTTGCGAGGAACCTCATCCTGAGGGCGCCCAAAAGGGGGCGCGTCTCGAAGGATGAAGCAGGAAACACGTCCTTCGAGACGCGTGCTGCGCACGCTCCTCGGGACGAGCTAAAGGAGCGCGATGTTCGATTCACTGTCCGAGCGACTCGGCACCATCCTCGACCGCCTGACGCGCCGCGGTGCGCTGACCGAGGCCGACGTGGATGCGGCGCTGCGCGAAGTGCGCCGCGCGCTGCTCGAAGCCGATGTTGCGCTGGAGGTCGTGCGCGCCTTTACCGAGCAGGCAAAGGCAAAGGCAGTCGGCGTCGAAGTGATCAAGTCGGTGACGCCCGGCCAGATGGTGGTCAAGATCGTGCATGACCAGCTGGTCGAGACGTTGGGCGCCCGCGGCGAGCCGGTCGACCTCAGCGCGCCCGCGCCGGTGCCGATCATGATGGTCGGCCTGCAGGGGTCAGGCAAGACGACGACGACGGCCAAGCTCGCCAAGCGTCTTGTCGAGCAGGCGCGGCGCAAGGTGCTCATGGCCTCCCTCGACGTGCGTCGCCCGGCGGCCATGGAGCAGCTGGCGGTGCTGGGGAAACAGGTCGGCGTCGAGACGCTGCCGGTTGTGGCGGGGCAGCAGCCCACGCAGATCGCGCAGCGCGCCCTCAGTGCGGGCCGTCTCGGCGGCTACGATGTGGTCATTCTCGATACCGCCGGTCGCACCACGCTCGACGAGGCGATGATGGCGGAGGCGGCCGAGGTCAAGCGGGCGGCCAATCCGCACGAGGTCCTGCTCGTCGCCGACGCGCTTACCGGGCAGGATGCGGTCAACCTCGCCCGCTCGTTCGACCAGCGCGTCGGGCTCACCGGGATCGTGCTCACGCGCGTCGACGGCGACGGCCGCGGCGGCGCGGCACTTTCCATGCGCGCGGTGACCGGCAAGCCGATCAAGCTCGTCGGCGTCGGCGAGCAGGTGGATGCACTGGAGGATTTTCACCCCGCGCGCATCGCCGATCGCATCCTCGGCATGGGCGACATCATCACGCTGGTCGAAAAGGCGGCCGCGACCATCGACGCGGAGAAGGCCGCGCGCGTCGCCGAGCGCATGCGCAAGGGTGCCTTCGATCTCTCGGACCTGCGCGAGCAGCTTATCTCCATGAAGGACATGGGCGGCATGTCCGGGCTGATGAGCATGCTTCCCGGTATCGCCAAGATGAAGAATCAGCTTGCTGGCGCGAATCTCGATGACCGCGTGCTCAAGCGCCAGGTCGCCATCATCGATTCCATGACGGCCAGGGAGCGCAGGAGCCCGGACATCCTCAAGGCGAGCCGCAAGAAGCGCATCGCCGCCGGTTCCGGCACCAGGGTCGAGGACATCAACCGCATGCTCAAGATGCACCGCACCATGGCCGACCTGATGAAGGCGATGGGCGGCGGCAAGCGCGGACCGATGGCCGGGCTTGCGAACATGCTGGGGCTGGGCGGCGGCATGCCGAGCCCCGAGCAGATGCAGAAGCTCGCGGAGAAGATGCCTTCCGGTCTCCCGGGACTGCCCGGCGGGGCACGGCTGCCGGAGCTTCCCCCGGGGCTGCCGGGATTGTCCGGGAAACTTCCAGGCTCGGGACCGCTGCTGCCCGGCCTCGGCGGCAAGCCCCCCGGCTTTCCCGGATTCGGAAAGAAGAAGTGAGAAACAAGGAACCCCAATGTCTCTGAGAATTCGTCTCGCACGTGCCGGTACCAAGAAACGGCCGTTTTATCACATCGTGATTGCCGACAGCCGTTCGCCCCGCGACGGTCGCTTCATCGAGCGGCTCGGCTTTTTCAATCCGCTCCTGCCGAAGGAGAAAGCCGAGCGCATCAAGCTCGACCTCGACAAGGCCAAGGCGTGGATTGCGAAAGGCGCGCTGCCCACCGATCGCGTGCTGCGCTTTCTGGACCAGGCCGGCGTCATGAAGCGCGAAGCGCGCAACAACCCGAACCGGGCGGTCCCGCGCAAGGAGCGCAAGGCGCGCGCCGAGGAGGCCGCGAAGGCGGCCGCAGCCGCAAAAGCCGCAGCCGCCGCCAAGCCGGCGAGCTGAGGCAACCATTGTCCGTCATTCCGGGGCGCCGCGTAGCGGCGCGCCCGGAATCCAGTAAGCTATGTCGTCGATTACTGGATTCCGGGATCTCGGCCCTTCAGGCCTCGGCCCGGAATGACGCCGCAGGCGGAAACGCTGCGCCAGAATGGGCGGCCGAGATGGCGACCGATCGCATCTGTGTGGCGCAAATCGGCGGCGCGCATGGCATCCGCGGCGAGGTCAAGCTCAAGTCGTTTACTGCCGACCCGATGGCGGTGAAGGACTATGCGCCGCTGGAGAGCGAGGATGGCTCGGCGAGCTTCGTAATTGAGGCGCTGCGGCCGGCAAGGGGCCATCTCGTGGCGCAGCTGCGCGGGATACGTGACCGCAACGCCGCGCAAGGGCTCGCCCACCTCAAGCTATTCGTCCCGCGCGAGCGCTTGCCGGCGCCCGCGGCGGACGAATTTTATCACGTGGACCTGATCGGGCTGCGCGCGGTGACAAACGACGGCCGTGAGGTCGGGACAGTGTCGGCGGTCCATGATTTCGGCGCCGGTGATATTCTCGAGCTGCGCATTGCCGGAAGCGGCATTACCATGATGCTGCCGTTCACGCAGGCTTGCGTGCCCGCAGTCGACCTCGCCGGCGGACACATCGTGGTCGTGCCGCCGCCCAATGACGGAACCAGCAAATAACATGTGGCGTGCCACCGTTCTGACCATCTTTCCCAAGCTGTTCCCCGGGCCGCTGTCGTCGAGCCTGGCGGGCAAAGCGCTTGCCGCGGGAGTGTGGGCACTCGAGCCGGTCGACATCCGCGCGCACGCGACCGACCGGCACCGCTCGGTTGACGACACGCCGGCCGGCGGCGGACCGGGCATGGTAATGCGCGCCGACGTCCTCGCCCGCGCCCTTGATACGGTTGCCTCGCCCGAGGATGCGCGGCCACGCCTCCTGATGAGCGCGCGCGGGGCGCCTCTCACGCAGCGACGGGTCGCTGCGCTCGCGCGGGGGACCGGGGTGATCCTGCTCTGCGGCCGCTTCGAAGGCGTCGACGAGCGCGTCATTTTGGCGCGCAACCTGGAGGAGGTCTCGATCGGCGACTACGTGCTCTCCGGCGGCGAGATTGCGGCCTTCGTTCTCATCGATGCGTGCGTTCGCCTGGTTCCCGGCGTGATGGGCAAAGAGGTTTCCGGCGAGGAAGAAAGCTTCGCCGACGGGCTCCTGGAATATCCGCAATATACGCGGCCGCAGGTGTGGGAAGATCATCCCATTCCGGAGGCGCTCACCAGCGGGAACCATGCCAAGGTCGCGGCCTGGCGGCGCGCGCAGGCCGAGCGGCTAACCCGGGAACGGCGGCCCGATCTGTGGTCGGCCTATCTCGCCCGCCGGGTGGGGAGTTCTTAAATGCGAGGAGCTCACGGGTCTCACCACTTCTCTCCCCACCCGACCGCCTCACTTCGTTCGGCGGCCACCCTCCCCTTCGGGGAGGGATTACAGCGCGGCGGGTGACAAAAGCTGCGCCGTATCGTAGAAGCTGGCCCGACCCCATCAGGAAGAAATGCGCGCCTCGTCCGGACTGCGCCCGACGGAGAAAGTCCCATGAACCTCATTCAGCAGCTCGAAAAAGAGCAGGTGGCCAAGCTTTCCGCCGGCAAGGAAATCCCGGAGTTCGGACCTGGCGACACCGTTCTCGTCAATGTCAAGGTAGTCGAGGGCGAGCGCACCCGTATCCAGGCGTACGAGGGAGTCTGCATCGGGCGTGCGGGCTCCGGCCTCAACGAGAATTTCACGGTGCGCAAGATCTCCTACGGCGAGGGCGTGGAGCGCGTTTTCCCGCTGTATTCGCCGATGATCGATTCCATCAGAATCGTGCGCCGCGGCAAGGTGCGCCGCGCCAAGCTCTATTACCTGCGCGGCCGCCGCGGCAAGGCGGCGCGCATCTCCGAGCGGCAGGACCATCGCGCGGCCGATCATGAGGCCGGCGAGGCGATGGGCAAGGCCGCCGAGTAGCATGCCGCGCACGCTCTACGACAAGATCTGGGAAGCTCATCTGGTCGATGAGCAGGCGGACGGCACCTGTCTCATCTATATCGACCGCCATCTCGTGCACGAGGTCACGAGCCCGCAGGCCTTCGAGGGTCTGCGGCTTTCCGGGAGGACCGTGCGGGCGCCGGAGAAGACGCTCTGCGTAGTCGACCACAACGTCCCGACCACCGACCGCAAGGCGCCCAATCCCGATCCGCAGAGCGCCGCCCAGATCGCCTATCTCGCCGAGAACGCCAAGCTGTTCGGGCTTGAATATTTCGACGAGTTCGACCGGCGGCAGGGCATTGTGCACATCATCGGGCCGGAGCAGGGATTCACGCTTCCCGGCACGACCCTCGTCTGCGGCGACAGCCATACCGCGACCCACGGCGCCTTCGGCGCGCTCGCCTACGGCATCGGCACCTCCGAGGTCGAGCATGTGCTGGCCACTCAGACGCTGATCCAGACCAAGTCGAAGAACATGCGCGCTGTCGTCGACGGCAAGCTGCCGACGGGGGTGACCGCCAAGGACATCATCCTTGCCATCATCGGCGAGATCGGCACCGCGGGCGGCACCGGCTACGCCCTCGAATATGCCGGCGAGGCAATCCGCGCCCTCTCCATGGAAGGCCGCATGACGGTCTGCAACATGTCGGTCGAGGGCGGCGCCAAGGCGGGCTTCATCGCCCCCGACAAGAAGGCCTTCGAATACCTCAAGGGCCGCCCGCGTGCGCCAAAAGGCAAGCAGTGGGACGATGCGATGCGCTACTGGGAGACCTTGCGGTCGGACGAGGGAGCCGATTTCGATCGCGAGATCAGGCTCGATGCGGCAAAGCTTCCGCCGCTCGTGACCTGGGGCACCAGCCCCGAGCAGGTGACCTCCGTGACCGGTCGGGTACCGCGGCCCCACGACATCGCGGATGAGAACAAGCGCCGCGCGGCCGAGACCTCCCTCGCCTATATGGGCCTCAACGGCGGAGAGAAGATCACCGACATTGCGCTCGATCGCGTGTTCATCGGCTCGTGCACCAATGCCCGCATTGAGGATCTGCGTTCCGTTGCGCGCGTGGTCGAGGGCAAGCATGTCCACGCGAACGTCAAGGCCATGGTGGTGCCGGGCTCAGGCCTGGTGAAGGAGCAGGCCGAGACGGAGGGGATCGACAAGATCCTGCGCCAGGCCGGCTTCGAATGGCGCGAGCCCGGCTGCTCCATGTGTCTTGCCATGAACCCGGACAAGCTCGCGCCGGGCGAGCGCTGCGCCTCCACCTCGAACCGAAATTTCGAGGGCCGCCAAGGTTACAAGGGCCGCACGCATCTTGTCTCGCCGGCAATGGCGGCGGCGGCCGCGATCGCTGGTCATTTTGTCGACGTTCGGGAGTGGCAATAGACAGAAGACGGCGTCCAGGGCGGATGAGCGAAAGCGTGATCCGCTGGACCCTCCACGCAAACGCGGCGGGCTTTGCCTTCGGCTCACCCGTCCTGCGTTCATTTGCGCGGGTTTGCGCAATCCCGTAATGACGGCACATCCATCCCAGCTGGTCCGTGCCCGAGGAGGGCGCAATGACAGGCATGTATGAGCAGGCGCGTCCGGGCATTGGCCACAACCAGCCCGACGAATATGCCGAGGAGAAGAAGCACGAGAAATGGGAGCGCTGGGCAAAAAAGCGCACCTTCGTGCGGGCGCTGGAGGGAACTTACAGCCACCTCTACAAAGCGCTGCTTGAGGAAAAGCGCGTCTATCCTTCCAAGGAGGTGCCATGGAAGGGTGGGCCTGGCCAGTTCGGCAAGAGCGTGATCAGCCCGCAGGCCACCAGCATCATTCAGTCGCTGGAGTCCCACATCGAGGCGTACGCCCCCGGGGCCTACGGTCAGAAGCACGGCCACCTCAACAGCGCCGTGTTCTATGTCCTCAAAGGCCGCGGCCATGACGTGCACGACGGCCGGCATATTCCGTGGAAAGCAGGCGACGTGATGATTGTCGAGAACGGCAGCGTTCACCAGCATTTCAATGACGATCCCGAGCAGGAGGCGATCCTGCTCGTGTTCAAGGCCAAGCCGCTGTTCCTGTTCATGCATCTGTTATTTCAGAAGATCGTGGAGTGGCCGCCCGACAAGCTGCCGCCCGGTCAAGACCATTACCAACCGCCGTCGGATCTTTGAGGCGCCGAGGAGATCCCATGATCTTTCAGGACAAGGGCCCGGCGCTGTCCGGCTCCGCCACCTGCAGCTTCCATGCCGACGATATCGCGGCCTCGCAGGAATTCCGCACCCGCTACGCAACGCTGCCGAACGTGGTCAAGGCCGAGGACATGCCGTGGGAGCGCTCCCCCGACGGCCTGATCAAGCACCTCGTCCATCATCGGCTGAACACCCGCGAGTGCTGTGTGGAAGCCTATATGCAGTTTCTCAAGGCCGGCGAGCGCTCCGGAAAGCATCGTCACATGTGGGAGGAAGTGATCTTCGTGGTCGAAGGCTCCGGCTACGACCTGCACTGGGACATGAAATTCGATTGTCTCGATGCTTTCAAATGGGAATGGGCTGACGTGCCGAAGAAATTCGAATGGAAGCAGGGGGACTACGTCTATATCCCGCCGTTCACGACGCATCAGCACTACGCCAGTGCCGAGGCACGCCTGATCATGATGAGCAACCGCATGGTCAAGGAGATGGGCTTCGACTGGTTCGACCAGGTGGAATCCGCGCCGGGATTTGAGCCGGCACAGAAGTAGCATCATGCGCGCCTGGAACTTGGTGTGCGCCGCCGCGATCGGGGCAATGACATTGCTGCCGGCGGAGCGCGCGCATGCGCAGTCGCCGGCGGAGTTTTACAAAGGGAAGAATGTCGAACTCTATATTGGCTACAGCGTGGGCGGCGCCTACGACCTCTACGCGCGCGTGCTCGCCCGCCATCTCGGCAAGCATATCCCGGGCAATCCCACGATCGTGCCCAAGAACCTGGAAGGCGCAGGCAGCCTGCGTCTTGCCAACTGGCTGTACAATGTCGGCGCGAAAGACGGTACCGTCATGGGCACCATCGGCCGCGGCACGGCATTCGATCCGCTGCTGGGCTCCAAGGGAGCGCAGTTCCAGGCCGACAAGTTCACCTGGATCGGCAGCGCGAACAATGAGGTGAGCGTCTGCGTCGCCTGGAAGACAAGCGGCATCACCAGGTTCGAAGATACATTCCAGAAGGAGCTGATTGTCGGCGGTACGGGCCAGGCCGCCGATACCGATCAGTTTCCCGCCATTCTCAATGGTGTGCTTGGCACCAAGTTCAAGATCGTCACCGGCTACCCCGGTGGCAACGACGTGACGCTCGCGATGGAACGCGGCGAGGTCAAGGGCCGTTGCGGCTGGTCGTGGTCCAGCGTGCTGTCCACCCATAAGCGCTGGGTCGATGATGGCTCGATCATCGTGTTGGTGCAGTTGTCGCTCCACAAGCACCACGAGCTCCCGAATGTCCCGCTGGTCATGGACTTTGCCAAGACCGACGAGCAGCGCCAGATCTTCAAGCTGATCTTTGCGCGCCAGGTGATGGGCCGGCCGTTTCTTGCCCCGCCCGGCATTCCGAAGGATCGCGCCGAGGCGTTGCGCACCGCATTCGACAATACCATGAAGGATCCCGAGTTCCTCGCCGACGCCGAAAAGATGCAGCTCGAGATCACGCCGGTGAGCGGCGAGGAAATCGAGAAGCTGGTGAAGGAGCTCTATCAGACGCCGAAGGCGCTGGCGGCCAGGGCAGCGGAATTCATCCGCCATTAGAGCATGTCCCGCAAAAGTGGTAACCGGTTTTGCGAAAAAAGGACATGCTCAAACAAAGAGGTAGAGCGGAATGACGATTCGAAGAAAAGTCATCCCGCTCTAGGCAATGATGCAGGAACAGACCGGCCGAGCGCGGCACGGGATTGAGAACTATCGCGGCTGGCAGTCAGACGTCATTGTCGACCTGATCAAGCGCTACGGCTTTCCCTTTATCACGCTCAATCCCGGCGCAAGCTTCCGCGGCCTGCACGATTCGCTGGTCAACTACGGCGGCAACGAGCCGCCCATGATGCTGTGCCAGCACGAAGAGATCGCGGTGCAGATCGCCCACGGCTACGCCAAGGCGAGCGGCAGGCCGATGGCCGTGATCCTGCACGATCTGGTCGGACTGCTGCACGCCTGCATGGCGATCTACTACGCCTACGTGGATCGCGTGCCCATCTTCATCATCGGGGCGACCGGTCCGATGGATGAAAGCAAGCGCCGCCCGCACATCGACTGGACGCATTCGGCGCTCGTGCAGGGCAACGCCATCCGCGACTACGTCAAGTGGGACTACCAGCCGACCTCGATCGAGGGTGTGCCGGAAAGCTTCGCGCGCGCCTATTCGATCATGACCACGCAGCCGCAGGGGCCGGTCTACATGTGCTACGACGCCGCGCTGCAGGAGGAGCCGCTCGCGCGCAAGGTAGCGCTTCCACCCGTCGAAGCGGCGGCAACCCCGGCGCCAATGGCGCCCGATCCAAAAGCGCTCGCGATCATTGCCGACAGGCTGCTTGCCGCCTCACATCCCATGCTGCTTGCGGAATACGTCGGCCGGCGCGCCGGCGGCTTCGAGAGCATGGTGGCGCTCGCCGAGACCACCGGTGCCGCGGTATGGGATGTCAACAACGCGCTCAACTTTCCCAACCGGCATCCGCTCTGCCTGAGCATGGACAAGGCCGCGCTGCGCCAGACCGATCTTGTGATCGGGCTTGATGTGAACGATTGGGAGAAGCAGCTGACCGAGCTCGACAGCGCCAAACGCACGCGCGAGCCGATCACGCCGGCGTCTTGCGATTTCGTGGAGATCGGTTTTGGCGAGATCAACATCAGCAAATGGGCGATGGATTACTGCCGGATGCAGCCGTGCTCGGTTCGGGCGCTCGGCGACACCGCGCTCGGCATTCCCGAGCTTACCCGCATCTGCCGGAGTCGCATCGACGGCGATGCGCGGTTGCGCAACCGCATTGCCGAGCGAAAGGTTGCGATTGCAAGGCGGCATAACGAGGTGTGGGCTAAATGGCAGGAGGAGGCGCGCGCGAACTGGGACGCTTCGCCCATCACCTTTGCCCGCCTCGCGCTCGAGATCTGGGAGGCGATCAGGCACGAGGACTGGGTGCTCGCGGCCAACAACCTCAAGCAGCAGGTGCGCAAGCTTTGGGACTTCGACCGGCCGTACCGGCATCCCGGAATCGAGCTCGGCACTGCGACCCAGATCGGCATCTCGCTTGGCGTCGCGCTCGCGCACAAGGGCAAGGGGCGCGTCGTCGTCGACATCCAGCCCGATGGCGACCTGATGTTTGATGCCGGTGCGCTGTGGGTCGCAGCGAAATACGAGATTCCGATGCTTGTGGTGATGCACAACAACCGCGCCTATTACAATGATTGGGAGCACCAGATCCGCATGGCCAGGATGCGCGGAACCGACGAAGCCAAGGCTCACATCGGCATGGACCTGTTCGGCCCGGAGCCCGACTTTGCGGGACTCGCGCGCGCCATGGGCTGCTACGGCGAGGGGCCGATCGACAAGCCCGGCGACATCCGTCCGGCTCTCGATCGCGCGCTCGCCGAGGTGAAGAAGGGCCGGCTCGCGCTCATCGACACGGTCACGCAGCATCGGTAATGATCCAGCTGCCGGAACTCGGCAAGCATCGAGGTTGAAATGGGTGAATTCGCAATCGGTCAAAGCGTGTCCCGCTTTGAAGACCCGCGGCTGCTCAAGGGCGGCGGCCGCTATGTCGGCGACATGGTGCTTCCGGGGATGGTATTCGGCCAGGTGCTGCGCTCGCCGCACGCCCACGCACGCATCCGCTCCATTGACCTCAGCCGAGCCAGGGCAGCGCCAGGCGTATTGGCCATTCTGACCGGCGCGGACTGGCAGGCGTCAGGATGGGGCAATCTGCCGGTGCCCGGCGGTCTGAAGCGCCGCGACGGCAGCGTGTTCCGCCCGCCCTATCCGGCCCTGGTGAAGGATCGCGTGCGCTTCGTCGGCGATTACGTCGCCTTCGTGGTGGCGCAGAGCCAGCATCAGGCGCTGGATGCGGCCGAGCTGATTGCGGTCGATTACGAGCCGCTACCGGCCTGCGTCTCGACCGCCGAGGCGACCGCAAAAGGCGCGCCGCGGGTGTGGGATGAGTGCCCCGACAATGTCGGTTTCGTGCAGCTCTTCGGCGACAAGGCCGCAACTGATGCCGCCATCGCCCGCGCCGATCATGTCGTCCGGCACCGCTTCGTCATCAACCGGGTCACCGCCGCCAGCATGGAGCCGCGCGGCTGTCTCGGAGATTACGATGCCACGCAGGATCGCTACACCATCTACACGACATTGCAGCGCACGCATCCGTTTCGATCGGAGCTCGCCCTGATCCTCAAAGTCCCGGAAAGCAGGATACGCGTGGTGGCCGGCGACATCGGCGGCAGCTTCGGAATGAAGTCCGCGGTGTATAACGAGGTGGCGCTTGTTCTGCTCGCATCGAAGCATGTCGGGCGGCCGGTGAAATGGACGTCCACGCGCTCGGAATCGTTTCTCTGCGACGCGCAGGCGCGCGACAACGTCACCGAGGCCGCGCTCGCTCTCGACAAGGACGGCACATTTCTCGGCCTGCGGGTCCACACTGTGGCGGCGATCGGCGCCTACCTGCAAACCGGCATGCAGGCCTTTACCGGCAATATCGGCACCCTCGCGGGCGTCTACCGCACGCCTGCGATCCACGCCGACGTGACCGCCGTGTTCACGCATACCAACCCGGTGCGGCCCTATCGCGGCAACGGCCGTCCCGAGGCGGCCTACGTCATCGAGCGCCTGGTCGATCTCGCCGCCGACGATCTCGCAATCGATCCATCCGAGCTGCGCCGGCGCAACTACATCGTGCCCGAGGCGATGCCGTTCAAGACCGGGCTTACCTTCACCTACGACAGCGGCGAGTTCGAAAAGAGCATGAACATGGCGCTCGAGCTTGCCGACGTTGCCGGCTTCGAGCGCAGGCGCGCGCAGGCCCGCGCGCGCGGCAAGCTGCGCGGCATTGGCCTTTCCAACACCATCGAACGCGCGGCTGCCCAGGGGTTCGAAGGGGCGGAGATCCGCTTTGATAAGTCCGGAGCCGCCACCTTGCTCACAGGCAGCGTAACCCAGGGTCAGGGCCACGAGACCATCTTCAAGCAGATCATGTGCGACCGCCTCGGGCTCGATCCCGGGGAGGTGCACTACATTCAGGGCGACACCGATCAGGTCTTCGTCGGAGAAGGCACCGGCGGCTCGCGGTCGGCGACCATCGGCGGGTCCGCCGTGGCCGAGGCCGCCGAACGCATCACCAACAAGGGCAAGCACATTGCGGCACATCTGCTCAAGCTCGGCGCCGACGAGATCAGCTTTACCGATGGCGTGTTCTCCAGCCCGAAAACCAATCGCACCCTGACGATCAAGGATGTGGCGAAGGAGGCCATGGAGCCGGCGAGCCTGCCGCAAGGTGTCGATGTCGGCCTCATCGCCACCGCCACCTACGCCGCGCCGGTGCAGAATTTCCCGAACGGCTGTCACATCTGCGAGCTGGAAGTGGATGCCGACACCGGGGAGGTCGAGATCGTTCGCTACAGCGTGGTCGATGACGTCGGTACCGTGATCAATCCGCTGCTGCTGAAAGGACAGATCGTAGGCGGCGTCGCCCAAGGCGTCGGACAAATCCTGATGGAGGACATCCGGTTCGACGAGGATGGCCAGAATCTGACCGCCTCATTCATGGATTATGCCATGCCGCGCGCCACCGACATCAGCGCGGTCGACATCAAAAGCAATCCGGTGCCGACCCGGACCAATCCGCTCGGGGTGAAGGGCGCGGGCGAGGCAGGATGCGTCGGCGCCATGCCCGCCGTCGCCAATGCGCTGGTAGATGCGCTTTCGCACCTCGGCGTCCGGCATGTCGAGATGCCGGCGACGCCCGAGCGGATGTGGCGCGCGATCAAAAATGCCAACGACCGCCAGCCGGGAGCCCCGGAGTAATCCCGATGCAGAAATCCTTCGTTCGGGGCACGTGGCAGGCCAAGCGCGCATTCTCGCCGGCGGTGATCACGCAGGGGGCGCAACGCACGATCTTCATCGCCGGCCACACCGGGCAAGCCGACGACAGCGGGAGATCGCTCGCCGGCGACTTCGATGCCCAGTTCCGGCAGACCTTCCGCAATATTGAAAAGACATTGGCGCAAGCAGGCGCGACATTGCGCGACATGGTGACCATGACCGTGTTCCTCAGCGACGCGCGCCATACCACCCGCATGACCGAGCTGCGTGCCGAGCTTTTCGGCAGCGATTTCCCGGCCAGCGCGGCCATAACGGTGCAAGGCTTTGCGCAGCCGGATATGATGATCGAGGTTCAGGGCATCGCGGTAACGGGCTAGGCGCCGCTTGCGCCCAGCTGGCCGCGGCACGATATCCATGCGCGAGTGACCGCATGACCGCGACCTTCGAGACCGCTCTCTCCGCACGCGTCGACGCCATGGCCGACGCCTGCACGCGCTGCGGCAAATGCGTCGAGGTCTGTCCCGTGACCGGCCCTGGCGAGGTCAAGGGCGAACCGCGGGCGGTCATAAGCGGAATCATCGACATCCTGCGCACCGGCGACGGGCCGCAAGCATCGCGCAACTGGGCAAATGCCTGCGTGCTCAGCGGCGAATGCATCAAGGCCTGCGACTACGGCGTCAATCCGCGCTTTCTCCTCGGCATGGCGCGCCTCGCGATGACACGGCACCGGAATGAAGACAAGGAGCGGCGGCGACAGGGCGTGGAAGGCTTTCGCAAGGTCGCCCGCGACGTCACCCATATCTCCCGCCTCCAGCTCGACGACAGCCTGCTCGCGCGTCTGGGACAAAATGCCGATAACCGGGACGACCCCGACCGCGCACCGGACTTCGTTTTCTACACCGGCTGCAACGTTCTCAAGACCCCGCACATCGCGCTGCTCGCGCTCGATATCATGGACACGCTCGGCATCACCTATCGTGTGCTGGGAGGCCCGAGCCATTGTTGCGGGATCGTGCAGATGCGCACAGGGGATATTGCAACCTCCGGCCGGTTCGCCGAGAGCACCATGGACAAGCTTGCCGCCAGCAACTCGCGGCAGGTGATCTCCTGGTGCCCGAGCTGCCACGTGCAGTTCACCGAAACCACCTTGCCGACCGTCGAGAAAACCCGCGGCGCGCGACCATTCGAGATGACGCCGTTCATGCTGTTCCTGCGGGCGCATCTCGACCGGCTGCGCCCACATCTGCGCGACCGGGTCGAGATGCGCGTCGCCCTGCATCGCCATCCCGGGATTGCGGGCGTGGTCGAGGCGGCCGAGGATATCCTGCGCGCCGTGCCCGGGGTCGAGCTGGTCGATCTCGGCCAGCCGGCAGTCGGGCTGATGAGCAACTATTTCCGTGCGCTGCCTGCCTATCGCCGGGAACTGCAGCGGAACGAGCTCGATGCCGCCGAAGAGGCGCGGGTCGGCGCGCTGGTCGCCGTCTACCATGCCGACCATCGCGAGCTGTGCGCGCACGAGCGCGACCGTCCGTTCCGCATCATGAACATGCTGGAGATCGTCGGCGAAAGCATGGGCCTGCGCCATGACGATCGCTTCAAGCGACTCAAGATGCTCCAGGATATCGACGCGATCGCGGCTGACTGCGGCGATCTCATCGCCCGCCATGGGCTCGACATCGAGAGCACCCGCGCGGCAATTGCTGCAATGCTCGAAGAGCAGCCGCTGCCTTTGCGCGGCGGCGCGCGCACTTGATCGAAGGCCGCCGCTACAGATCCCCCGCCCTACGATTTTCGCGAGAACGTCGTTCGCGGAAATGAATCCAGAATTATTTTACCGTCCTGGAGGAGGATTATCGTCGTGTATCCGACAAGCCTCGCGGAAAATCGGAAATCCATTCGGTTGAAGACCGCTCACAAACGTCGCGCACTCCTGGTGCCGGCGGTCGGCTTCTGCCATGATGGCCCCGTTCACGATCATCAGTATTCCGCTGATGATCGTGCTTTTGGCGTCGCCCGTCGGGGGCGGGGCAACATACCGCTGCTCGCCCGCGGCGGCGGCGACGGCCGATAAAGCCGTGAATGCGATTGCAAGGAGCGGGATTGCGCGCATGAATGCCTCCGGCCATGTGCGTCTCCCCGACCGGATGCAAGCTTAGCATATCCGGTCGATCTGCGACAGCGCCACAGGCGATGTGTGGTTGCGGCCTTAGGCGCGGGCATGAGGACCGCGCGGATCCGGACCGTAGGGGTTATCGCCGGCGCTTCCGCGCCGGAAACCGAGGTCCACCATGAATGCAAGCGTGATGGCGAAAGTGCCGATGACAAGTACCGATTCGACTGCGCCCATGTGATCGGGGTCGCCGCTCATTCCCAACAGGTTGGTGACCATGAGCACCGAATACGGCACAACCAGCCATCCAACGAGCTCGCCTGACCGATTGCGGTCATGCAGGCGCTTCACCGTGACGACGACCCAGGGATAAAAAAGGGCGAGATCGATCAGAAAGCTCAGGAAGCGGACTGACAACGCATCCGACGGGGTCGGTACAAAGGGAACGCCGAGCGTCAGCCGGATAACGCTTTCCACCGCGATGATGATCAACCAACCGATCCAGAAGGATGCACGACTGATGCGACCCTCCGGTCTGATGAGAAGTTTTGTGACATCCATTACCGCAGTCCTAGGCTGGTCGGCTTTCCGACGCACGTTCTCCTACGAGGACGGGCCTACTGCATATACGGCGTGATTCCGAGCTCACGCAACGCAGCGTTGGCAGCTGTCCATTCGATGAAGTCGTTTGGGCAATTGCCGGCCGCAAGCTGATAGAGTTCCAAGGCCTCCTCTTTCCGGCCCTGTAACGCGACAAATTCCGCACCGTAGAGATTGGCATCGCAGACCTTCCGATGGTTCCTGGTCGCATCCTTGTCACCGGCCGCGTCAATTGCTGCATCGAACGACGTTTCGCCGAGGAAGAGGCGAACCAGGGGAGCCGGCCACGCCGCCATGTTCAATTGCTTCGTTGCCTGGGCCAGATGGCTCGGAAGGCCGTTACGACGCTCCGCAATGTCGAGCCACTGCGCGGAATAGGCATCCTTCGGTGCAAGCTCGGCTGCCTGCTTGAAATCAGCCCGCGCCTTTTCGAGCGAGCCGCCGTAGAGATAGACGACGCCCCGGTTCTTGTAGGCCCAGGCATTTTTCGGATCGAGGCGGATGGCCTCGCTGAAATCGGCAAGTGCGCTGTCCACATCGCCCTTGGCCTGATACGCGTAGCCGCGGTGGCCATAGGCGAGCGTGTCCCTGGGATTAAGCCGGACAGCGTCGCCGTAATCCGCGATGGCACGGTCGAGGTCACCCAAGGCTTTATACGCGATGCCCCGGTTGTAGCGGGCAAGAGCATCCTTGGGCTCGCGCCGGATCGCCTCGTCGTAGTCGGCGATGGCGCGTCCGAAATCGCCCTTGGCTTGGTATGCGATACCACGGTTGTTGTAAGCGAGAGCATCCCTGGGATCGAGCCGGATCGCTTCGTCGTAGTCGGCGATGGCGCGGTCAAGCTCGCCCTTGGCCTGATACGAATAGCCGCGATGGCTGTAGGCAAGAGCGTCCTTGGGCTCAAGCCGGATCGCCTCGCTGTAATCGGCGATGGCGCGGTCAAGCTCGCCCTTGGCGCGATAGGCGATGCCGCGGTTGTTGTAGGCAAGAGCATCGTTGGGATTGAGCCGGATCGCCTCATTATAATCGGCAATCGCGCGGTCGAGGTCACCCTTGGCTTTGTATGCAATCGCCCGGTTGTAATAGGCATCGGCGTATTTGGGATCGAGGCGGATAGCCTCATTGTAATCGGTGATTGCGCGCTCCAGATCCCCCTTGGCTTTGTATGCAATCGCCCGATTGATGAAGGCGCCAAGGCGATTCCTGACGGTCTCGCCCTGATCCTGAAGAATGCGCGTACACCCGGCGATCCGGCGGTCGACATCGTCCGCCGTACAATCGTTCCCTTCGCGCTGGGCGGCAAATGCGTGGGCCGCTATCACAAGCAGCGTCACAACCGAAGCATGCACAATCGACACGCGCATAACCCCCTCTCCCGTGTCGGTGGTCCGCCACACGATAGAGCAAATATCGCCCGGTTGCTACGCCGCGCCAATCGCAGGTTTACGCCGTCCCTCCCGGTCCGCAGATGACGTTCACGAGAGCTTGACGCCCTTCTTTGCTGACCACCGACAGGGCCCGTTCGAGCGCGCCGGGCAGTGATGCCGGGTCTTCGACGCGCTCGCCGTAGCCCCCGGCAGCCTCGCAGATCCGTTCAAATGCCGGCAGCTTCGCGAGGTGGACGAAAGGTGGCGCGTTGCTCCGCGATGCCTGCCCGTCCGGATACATGGCGAGCGTGCTGCGCTCAACCGCACCCCACATCGCATTGTTCATGACGACAAACAGTACCGGCAGATCGTGCAGAGCCGCCGCATGATGCACCGCGACAGGATTGCTGAACATGTAGGCGCCATCGCCGACGACAGCAATGACGGAGCTGTGCGGACGCGCAAGCTTGGCGCCCAGCGCGGCAGCGGCGCCCCAGCCGAGACCCGAGGCGGCGCTCGATCCGAAATAGAGATCCGGAAGATCGAACGTGCAATGCTCCAGAAACAACGTGTACTCATTGATGACGATGGCATGCGGTTCCTTGGCGCGGTCGATGCAATGGCTCACCCATGCCGGGTCGAGCGAGGCCTTGCGGGCGGCGGCATCAAGTACGGTCTTCCATCCGGCGATCAGGGCAGCGCGCTCGTCTGCGATCCAGCGCCGGCGCGTCGCCAGTGATTGTGCGTCGGCTAGCTCGTCGAGCGCCGAGGCAAGCGAGGAGAGGACGGCAAGCGTGCCCCCCGTGACCGCCACGTCGCATGGAAAGCCGCGGATTGGAGTGCGCGTAAACAAGGGATCGAGCCCGCAATGCACGACCTTGCAGTCTGGCCGCGGCCCGATTCGGCTCGAAATCCAGGGAACATCGCTTTCGATCACCAGAATTGCATCGGCCATCGGCACCAGCCTTGCCGGATCGAACCCGAGGTTCATGGGATGCGAGGACGGCAGCGAAAGATAGCGCGGCCGATGCTGGACGACCGGGATCGCAAAGCGCTCCGCAAAACGTGCAAGGGCCGCAAACGCCGTCGCATCCCTTCCGGCATTCGACGTGACGATCAAGGGCCGCTGGGCATCTGCGAGCACGCGCGCAGCCGCGGCAATGGCGTCGGCATCAGCGGCAGCGGGAGCCGCGGCCGCTGATCGGGAGGGCTGCGGAGGTCCCGTTTCCGAAATGCGCGCTGCAATGACCTCGCGCGGCAAGGAAAGATACACCGGGCCGCGCGGCTCGCTCGCCGCGATTGCGAGCGCGCGGTCGACCACCGTGGCCAGCTGCTCGGCGTTGCGCAGCTCATAATCCCATTTGACGATCTCACGGATCATGCCCGCTTGATCGTACATTTCCTGCGCCCAATGGATGTAGCCGTCCCGCGACCCGAACAATCCGGTTTCGGTCAGCGGCGATCTGCCCGCGGTAAGAAGCATCGCGACATTCTCGCGCGCGGCGTTCATCGCGGCGCAGATCATGTTTGCGGTACCGACGCTGACATGTACCATCACGGCCGGTATCCGGCGTGACACCATGCCGTAACCGTGGGCCATGGCCACGGCGAGATTTTCGTGCGCCGCGAGGATCGGCCGCGGGACGGAGATGCCGGCTTGCGCGGCTTGCGCAAAGGCCTCTACGAGCGGTGCAAAATCAGTCCCGGCATTGCCGAACAGGTAGTCAACGCCGCGATCGGCCAGCAGAGCGAGATAGGCCTGAGCGACACTGCGGGCTTTCTGCTTCTTCGGCCGGCTGCCGCGCGGCAGGTGCTGCTCCATCGCGATGCACTCCCGTCAGGCGCCGCAATCTGCCCAAAAGGCGCGGCGTGCACCAAGCCTACCCGTCCGCGAATGCTGGACAAGGACCGCAGTCTGCACGAATACTGGAAAAAACCGGAGAGGTAGCAGCATGAAACGGCTCGGCACGTCACTCATAGCGTCGGCTCTGTTTTTCGTCCTGTTGTCGACGCCGATCAAGGCCGTCGCCCAGGACAAGCTTGTGGTCAGCATCTGGGGCGGCAGCTGGCGCGACATGGTCGACAAGATCATCGGCACCAAGTTCACCGCGGAGACAGGCGTGCCGGTCGAATACATCACCGGCGGCACGATCGACCGGCTGAACAAGGAGAAGCTCGCCAAGGGCAATCCCGAGAGCGACGTCACGTTTACGACATCGCATGTGGGTTGGCTCTATGCCAACGACGGACTCTATGAAGAGCTCGACCTGGGCAAGGTGCCGAACGCCAAAAACCTGATACCGCAGGCCAGGATCAGCCCCTACCACATCGGCACATGGGCCTATGTCTACACCATCGGCTACCGGTCCGACCTGCTCAAGGGCGTGACCTTCGAGAG